>OLSF01002414.1_pt1 | contig 14556 bp, 14 predicted proteins | sample 1672301 | NCBI WGS metagenome assembly OLSF01 (sample SAMEA3136669, study PRJEB25190) | human gut metagenome | biome: human gut; feature: human-associated habitat; material: faeces | place: Austria | collected 2013
GCTCTTTTTTGTATCGCCATGCGTTCGTAAGGTGCTGCCAGTAACAAGTCCTGCAGATTATCGTGAAATTAGATTGCCAAAACTGCTGACAGCAGATCGGGCAAAAGGAATTCTATGACCTGTTGACTTACAGTGAAATCCGTGAATTGGAAAAAGTGTTTGTAAAAGCAGATAAGAACAAAGCAGCAGAAGCGCTGGGCGCATATCAGGTAAAGAAGCAGGGGGAATATACCTTAGAGGATTACTATGCCCTGCCCGATGACCAGAGATATGAATTGATCGATGGCGTTTTATATGACATGGCAGCACCTGCCGTTACACATCAGGAGATGGTTTTCGAGATTGAGGATGTGAAAAATCAGAAGGTAATTGTGTATGATCTGGGAGATGATTTTGGAGAAAATATGCTATACTACTGATAGAAGTACTACGAAAAAAGCGGTACAAAAACCAGAAATGGAGAAAAGCATATGAAATTAACAATATTAGGAACCGGAAATGCAACGGTAAGTGAATGTTATAATACTTGTTATGCAATCAGCGATGAAGGGAAACATTTCCTTGTAGATGCAGGCGGTGGCAACCGTATTCTGAAAGTATTAAAAGACACAGGAATCGACATGAATGATATCCACGATATCTTCGTTACACACGAGCATGTAGACCACGTGCTTGGAATTATCTGGCTGGTGCGTATGATCGGACAGAGAATGAACCAGGGAAAATATGAAGGTGATCTTCGCATTTACTGCCATGAGGAGCTGGCAGAGAAGATTCAGGCAATCGCAAATATGACGATCCAGCAGAAGGTCTGTAAGCATATGGGGGAGCGAATCCAGTTTGATGTCGTGAAAGACGGAGACAGCAGAACGATTCTTGGATGTCCAGTGACATTCTTCGACATTGGTTCGACAAAGGCGAAACAGTTCGGATTCACCATGCAGCTTAAGAGCGGTAAGAAATTCACCTGTGTTGGTGACGAGCCGTACAATGAGGTGGATTATAAATATGTGAAGGACAGTGACTGGCTGCTTCATGAGGCATTCTGTCTGTTCGGCGAGGCGGATAAATTCAAGCCTTATGAGAAGCATCATAGTACAGTAAAAGAAGCATGCCAGCTTGCGGAAGAACTCGGTGTGCCGAATCTGCTGTTGTATCATACAGAAGAGACACATCTGGCGGAGAGAAAGAAGTTGTATACGGAGGAAGGACAGCAGTATTATCATGGCAATCTGTATGTGCCGGATGATCTGGAGACGTTTGAGATATAGAAAAGCAAAAGGAAATAGATTAGAATGTAAGAAAACCTGCCGACGGGCAGGTTTTCTTGCGTTCACTTTTGATCCGGAAGGGACAATAAAAAAGTCAAAAACCCTGTCCCCATGGCTAAAAAAGATCGAGCATATTATCCAGATAAATCTCTTCCCTGACATGCAGTTGATATTCCGGCTTCGTCATATAATAAAGCAGAAATTCAAGAATCAGCGCACTTCCAAGCCCACGCCCTTCAATCTTAAAATTAGAAAATCCCATTGGCATGTAAATATTCTGTATATCATCCACACTGATGAATCCGGGATTTTCCATTGCCTTGGAAAAGCGGTAACCGTTACCGCCATCCGGCGAAGCACAGTGAAACTCCGGGGCAGGATTTCCGAGATTCTTCCGGCTGACGGATTCATAACAAGTCTTTCTGTCCTTACAGCCGAACCAGCAGCATTCATTGCATAAGAATTCTACTTTATCTTTCTGGTGCTGCGACATCAGGTCTAATTTATCGAATACTTTGTTTAACCGGAAGTCCGGTACAATATAACGGAAATCTTCTCGGTTTATTTCAGTTAAAAAATCCTGAAAATCTGTCAGAACTTTTGTGGTTGAAGAGATAAGGTAGAGATCAGGATAATTTTTTTGTAAATAGTTTAATAAAAGCTCGGAGTGCACGATCACGCCATTCTGTAGTTGGTGTGTATGTGGTGAATTATCAGCATCAGAGGCGTGTTCGAACATTTTACAAAGCTCGTTACATTTCTTATCTGTAAGATGTTCTTCCCGTAGCAACGAATTACTGAACGTCAGCCGGGCCGAGATGCCGTATTCCCGCACCAGATCAAGCACGTCTTCCGGATCAGAATATCCAAATGAAGTACGCCCGCCGCCCCAGATACAATCCGAAGGAGCGCCATAGATCGAGCCAATCTCACACCAGTCGTAAAAATATTCCCTGTGTTTCCGGAATAATGGAAGGAATATGCGGTACAATTCGTAAAATTCAAACAGGCCTGGGAGATGGTAAAAGGCAGTAGGATTATTATTTTGAATATTTGCTGTAGTTGCTGTATTCATGTGGTTACCTCTGGAAAATTTTCTATGGTTAATGATAACACATTATCCCGGCAGTGAACACGTATATTTCCGCATATGATACACCACATATACTGCGATCACAAGTTCCGTAAGCGGCATTGCGGACCACAGACTTCCGGGCAAGCAATGTCCTTATAGCATATTTTTAATTTATGTCAAGGTTTTACATGCATTTCACTTGCATTATCCACATACACGTGTATAATAAAGCTTGTTCGGTATTTTTGAAAAAAAAGTATAGTAATAGAAAACTTTTGAAAATGTGGAGGTGAAAGCGTGGATATCGGAAAGAAGCTGAGAGAGCTTAGAAAGCAGAACGATCTGACATTGGAAGATCTGGCTTCGCGCAGTGAGCTTACGAAGGGATTTTTGTCGCAGGTGGAGCGTAACTTAACGGCACCGAGTATTGCAACACTGGCGGACATTCTGGAAGCACTTGGAAGTAACCTGTCGGAATTCTTTCATGAAGAGGAAGAAAAGCAGATCGTATTCGGGGTGGATGATTTCTTCGTAGACGAGAAAGAAGATTATCAGGTGGAATGGATCATTCCGAATGCCCAGAAGAACCAGATGGAGCCGATCCTTATGACACTCTATCCGCATAAAAAGAGCCATGTCCAGACGTCATATACGGGCGAGGAATTTGGCTATGTACTGAAGGGAAATATTACGATCGTGCGTGGTGGCAAAAAGTATAAAGTGAAAGCGCATGAGACGTTTTATATGGATGGTGCGAAGAGCCATTATCTTTATAATCACGGTAACAGCCCGGCAAAGATATTGTGGATCACGACACCGCCGATTTTTTAAAGAAAAGAGAAGTGCAGCTGCAAATGTAAGGAAGAATGAGGATTATGAAACGATACCTTGCGGCTTTAAAATCTGAGAAGGGAGAGGAAAAATGGAAGAGAAAAAACTAATTGAATTTCGCAACATTGTGAAAAGCTTTGACACCCAGGTTGTGTTAAAAGGAATCAATCTGGACATATATGAAAATGAATTCGTAACCCTGTTAGGACCAAGTGGATGTGGTAAGACTACACTGCTCCGAATCCTTGGAGGGTTCCTGGATGCAGACGAAGGGAAGGTGATCTTTGATAATGAAGATATCACCGACAAGCCGCCGTATGAACGAGAGCTGAATACCGTATTCCAGAAATATGCATTATTCCCGCATCTGAGCGTATATGAAAATATCGCATTTGGATTAAAGCTTAAGAAAATGAGTAAAGATATCATCGACCAGAAAGTAATGAAGATGCTGAAACTGATCGGTCTGGAAGGCTATGAGGATAAGAATACGACATTGCTTTCCGGCGGCCAGCAGCAGCGTGTGGCAATCGCGAGAGCGCTGGTCAATGAGCCGAAGGTACTGCTTCTGGATGAGCCGCTGGCGGCGCTGGATTTAAAGCTTCGTAAGGAAATGCAGTATGAGCTGAAGCGTATCCAGCAGGAGGTCGGTATTACATTTATCTTCGTAACGCATGATCAGGAAGAAGCACTTACGATGTCGGATAAGATCGTCGTTATGCAGAAAGGTGAGATCCTTCAGATCGGAACCCCACAGGAGATCTACAATGAGCCGACGAACCGTTTCGTAGCAAACTTTATCGGAGAGAGCAACATCATTTCCGGAAGGATGATTGAGGATTATAAGGTTCGTTTTGATGATATTACATTCGACTGCGTGGATCATGGATTCAAGGAGAATGAGCCGGTGGATGTCGTGATCCGTCCGGAGGATATTGATATCGTGGATGTAAAAGACGGAAAGATGACGGGAGAAGTCTTAAGTGTCCTGTTCAAGGGTGTGCACTATGAGATCATGGTAGAGACCGTTCCGGGAACGAGCGTTACGGTCAACATGCGTGTCATCCGCAATCATGACGTAACCAGTGAAGATGGAAGCGAGAAGATCAGTGCCAACAACTTCTATGTAGACGTAGAAGATGTAGAGAATCTGGATGATAAGGAAATCGTCGCACTGTCGAATGCACAGGCATGGGAGACAGAGACGGATGAGTACATTTCTATTGCAAATATTGAATATGAACTGGAAGCAAAAGAAGGACAGTATCCGGTTACATTCAGCACTTCAAACGGAACCAGCATCGAGAGAACCATTTTCGTAGTCAACCAGCCGTTCGTTAAGAATGAGAAGGCAAATGAAGGTGTTATGGCGTTCAACTTCTTCAAGACGGTAGACGAGATCACAGAATCTCAGGCACTGGATACAGATCTTAAGACCTGGGCAAATGCACAGGGATGGAAGCTGACGGATGAAGACCAGAGTGTGGACATCAGTGTAGACTATGATTTTGATCCGGAAGAAGTAACAGAAGGCGTGTATGAGATTACATTTTCCACTACGGGACGTGAGTTCAAGATCCATACAACGGATTATTCGGAGGAAGGACAGGAGGTCGGCCTGACATTCTTCCCGGAAGATATCCACGTTATGCCGAAGGTGGTATTCTAAGATGAAGAAATTTTCACAGTTAGCATTTCCGTATATCGTGTGGGCAATATTGATGTTAGTATTCCCGATGGTCCTGATCGCACTTTATTCCGTGACAGATCAGGGAAACAGCATCTTATCGTTCACATTTACACTGGAACATTATGCCAAATTTTTTACCGACCCGGATTTCTTATTGATCCTCTGGCGTTCCATTGTAATTGCGGTGAAGACAACGGTGATCTGTCTGTTGCTGGGCTATCCGATTGCATATTATATTGCGCGCAGTGAGCAGAAGAAGCAGAATGCGCTGATCCTTGTGATCACGATCCCGATGTGGATCAACATGCTGGTAAGAACGTATGCATGGATCGGACTCTTAAGCGACGGCGGTCTGATCCAGAGAATCCTGCATATGGTGGGACTTGGAAAGGGATCACTTCTTTATACAGAAGGGGCAGTGCTTTTGGGAATGGTATATAACTTTCTGCCATTCATGATCCTGCAGATCCAGACGTCACTTAGTAAGATGGACAATTCCTTGCTGGAAGCGAGTGCAGACCTTGGGGCAAGCCCGGCGCAGACATTTAAGCGTGTGACACTGCCGCTTTCCGTGCCGGGAATCATCAACGGGATTACGCTGGTATTTCTTCCGGCAGTCAGTTCTTTCTTCATACCGAAGCTGCTCGGCGGCGGTCAGTATTTCCTCATCGGAAATATGATCGAGAACCAGTTCATTACGGTTGGAGAGTGGAACTTCGGAAGTGCCATTTCCATGATCATGGCGGTCATCATGATGGTACTTATGATGGTTGTCCGTAAGATCGAGATTCGTAACCAGGGCGGAAAGGGGGTATAATCGTTATGAATAAGGGAAAACGTCCAATTGGGAAGATCCTTATGATACTGTCGGTTGTATTCTTCTACCTTCCGATCCTGTACATGATTATATTCTCATTTAACGATGGAAAATCACTTACAAGCTTTACCGGATTTTCACTGCGCTGGTATAAGCATATGCTGGAATCGGCAGATATGATGGATGCACTGTCGACGACATTCAGTATCGCGCTGCTTGCGACATTTATCTCAACAGTAGCGGGAACAATTGCAGCGATCGGAGTCAGCAAGTCGAAGAAACTGATACGTGACCTGATGGAGCAGGCGAATAACCTGCCGATCATGAACCCGGAGATCGTAACTGCGATCGGATTCATGTTATTATTCATCACATTCCATGTGGAAAAAGGATACGTTACCATGCTTCTGGCACATATTGCATTCTGTATACCGTATGTTATGTTATCGGTAATGCCGAAGATCAAGTCACTTGATCCGAACCTCGCAGATGCGGCGATGGACTTAGGTGCAACACCGTGGCAGGCACTGACAAAAGTTGTCGTGCCGCAGATCACGCCGGGAATCGTAGCCGGGGCGCTGATCGCATTTACCATGTCGGTGGATGATTTCATCATCTCTTACTTTGTAACCGGACGTGGTGTGAAGAACTTAAGTATCATGGTGTATACAATGAGTAAACGTGTCAACCCGAGTATCAATGCAATCTCGACACTGGTGGTTGTGATCATCACGATCGTACTTGTGATCATCAATGCTGCACCGGCACTTTTTGCAAAACGTGCGAAGAGAAACAGCATCGGCAGACGAAATGTACTGTTACCGGCAGTTGCGGTTGCGTGTGTACTGGCGATCGTAGCCGGAGTTGTGACATATAATAACAAGAAAGAGCCATTGCCATTCGAGGGGCAGACGCTTCGTATCTACAACTGGGGCGAGTATGTAGGTGAACATATTATCCAGGATTTCCAGAAAGAGACAGGGGCAACGGTACTTCTTGAAAATTTTGATTCGAATGAACAGATGTATATTAAGGTCGCAAATGGAGAAGCTTACGACATTCTTGTACCAAGTGATTATATGATCCAGAGACTCATTTCCGAAGGATATTTACAGAAATTGGATAAGTCGAAACTGAACTGTATGGATAAATTATATGATGCGGTCAAAGGACTTCCGTATGATCCGGAGAATGAATATTCTGTTCCGTATTTTTGGGGAACAGTCGGAATCGTGTACGATAAGACAAAAGTCGACATCAAAGACCTGGAAAAAGAAGGCTATAACATTTTCCTGGATCAGAAATATAAAGGGGACATCTACCTGTATGACTCAGAGAGAGATTCCTTTATGATGGCATTGAAGGCATTGGGATATTCGATGAATACGTCTGACGAAAGCCAGATCCAGGAAGCGTATAACTGGCTGGTTCAATGTGTACAGACCATGAAGCCGGAGATCGTTACCGATGAGATCATTGATAACATGGCACAGGGAAGGAAGGCACTTGGTCTGATCTATTCCGGAGATGCGACATATGTGATCAATGAGAATGAAAACATGGGATACTACATGCCGGAAGGCGGAACCAACCAGTGGTCCGACGCCATGGTCATTCCGAAGAATGCGAAGAATCCGGAACTTGCACATGCATTTATCAATTATGCAAGTGATTATGACGGAGCTTATGACAATTCAAGTTATGTAGGTTATACATCGGCGAATAAGAAGGTTATGAAAGATCTGTATGGCAAGGGCGGAGAGTTCGAAGGAATTGATGCATATATACCAAGAACAGATAATAAGAATGATGAAGTCTTTGAGTATAATGAGGAGACGAAGAAAGAGATCAGTAATCTTTGGAGTAAGGTGAAGATTGCGGCTAGTAATACGAATTAAGGGCCAATGGGGGCGGGGAAAATGGAATTTTCCCCGTCCCTGTTGGCTCTGCGGGTGCGCGTTGATTGCTATGTATTCGTAAGAAGCTGCCAGTAGCAAGTTCTGTAGATTATATAAAAAATACATAAATAAATGTATAAAATATTGCAGACATATTTACTAATGTGTTAAACTATAACAAAGCATATTTCAAAAGAAATTCAAGGTGATTATCACCGTCTATATTCTAATTACATTTCAGAAATCTATGCTTTTATACCAATCAATGATAGAAAAGCAGGAGAGGACTGAAAAAAACATGCGGACTCCTGTGGTAAAGGAGAATTGAATATGGCGAAGAGAAAGAACCAGAAGAGAAGTAACAAAAAATACCAGGTGAATAATCGGAGAGTAAGAGCAAATCATCAGTATAAAGATACGGTTTTCCGGATGTTATACCGGGATAAAGCAAATCTGTTGTCGCTATATAATGCGGTAAATGACCGGAATTATACAAATCCGGAAGAGCTGCAGATCGTAACTTTAGAAAATGCAATCTATATGGGGATGAAAAATGATCTGGCATTTATCATGGATATGAATTTATATCTGTATGAGCATCAGTCAACATATAATCCGAATATTCCTCTTAGAAATTTATTCTATATTGCGGATGAATATCAGCGGCTTGTTGTTCAAAAATCATTATATTCGACTACAATACAGAAGATACCGGCACCAAGATTTATCGTGTTTTACAATGGAACAAAGAAAGTAGAGGATCGCAGTGAATTCCGATTATCATCAGCTTATGAGAACCCGACAGAAGATCCGGACTTAGAATTACGGGTTACGATGTTGAATGTAAATGATGGACATAATAATGAGTTGATGGAGCATTGCCGGACATTGAAGGAATATGCACAGTATGTGGCCAGAGTGAGAAAGTATGCTGCCGAGCCGGGCATGGCGCTGGAAGAAGCTGTAGAGCGTGCGGTTGAAGAGTGTATAAAAGAAGGAATTCTGGAAGAATTTTTGACGAAAAATAAGGCAGAGGTGATCAAGATGAGCATCTATGAGTATGATAAAGAATTTGAAGAAAAGAAACTGCGGAAGGCGGAGTATGAGGCCGGGCGTCAGGATGGGATTGAGATCGGGCGCCAGGATGGAATTGAGATTGGGCGTCAAGCCGGAATCAAAGTTGGTGAAGAGAATGTCCTGAAAAGATTTATCGAGAAACGATTAAGGAAAGGAATGACTCTGGAAGAAATTGCTGAAGACTTAGATGAGGATATAGTGGTCATACAAAAGCTTATAAATGATAACAGTGAGGCTATATAGAGGATTCCTATATAAGGAATCCTCATATCTATTTAAAAACATACTTCTGGATCACATCAAACGACGCCGGACCAACATCCAGAACCGCCTTATGAAACCGCATCTGCGAAAAGTTATCACCCCACTTATTCACCGCATTTTTCTTAAGTTCCAGAAATTCCAGATATCCAATATAGTATTTCAGGTAATTAGCCGGATCGGCAATGATCAGATCATAGATATCCTCAATGGTCGCATCATCCGTTATTCCATAAGTGTGGAAAAAAGCCGCCGCATCGGCAAGCTTCCAGCCATCGTAATGGATTCCCATATCGGCAAGTGCATATAGTCCCAGAATGACAGATGAGTTGCGTTGAAATAATGTAGCCTGCTCTTTCGTCAGTGTGGAAAAGTAGTAGCTCATCATCTCGCTGTAAGTGGCCCAGCCCTCGGTGTAGCCGCCATAGTTCAGTACACAGCGGATTGGATTGGGATGAAGGCTTGCATAATAGACATTCTGATATAAATGTCCGGGGTAGCCTTCGTGGGCGAGGGTGGTGAAGAGAGAGAGGTTGTCGGTGAGGTGCCCGTTGTTGATGTAGATTACATTTTCAGAAGTGTTGTCGATGGCCGGAATCATGTAGAAAGCCGGGCTTAAGTAGTCTTCCATGGATTTCTGGACGTATTTGATCTGTGTATGAATCTGTGGATATGGTGGAAAATCTTTTGTAATCTTGTTTGATAATGTGGATAAAATCTTTTCAGGATCAGATTCGGAGAGTAGAGTACCTTGTGAGCTGAAAATGTCGGAGGTTACGGAAGATGAGCCAGAGGAGGAGTCTTCTGTCAGCACTCGCTGCATAACTGTAAGATCCGAAAGAATCTGTGCATTCGTAAGGTTTTGCAGTTCTGCAATACTGCGTGAGGAACCAGTCTCACTTCTTACCAGATATTCGTAGTAAGTCCGGCCATTTGGAAGATAGCATAGTCCGTTATTATTCTTACCGGAATTGCGAAGCTCGGACAGGCCGGAGATAAGCTGTTCATAAGACGGGAAAATATATTTTTTTATGTAGGCGCTGTTCTGCCGGGTATAGGCTTTTCGTTGTTTTTCGGTGAGGCCGCTGTTTTTTGTGGAAGCAAGTTCATCCAGCCGTTCTACAAAAGAAGAATAGAGATAATTACTCTCTTTTAAATGAACGAAATCCCGGCATTCTTTGATGATGGAGTCGGCAGTATAGGATGCCATAAAAAGGCCGGATTCGGATTTTGTGTGTTCAAAATTCAGGATAGATCGGAAGTATTCCGGTGTTTTAGTAAGAAGCTGCAGATAGTTTTCAATATCGGAGATCTCATAAAAACGGTATTCTGATAAGATGACCGGAAGCTGTGACTGAGTTCCTGTGAGAGGTGCAAGTGGTTCGTCGTAGAGTGTATAAGGGGACAGATCATAGGCAGAATTCAGATAGTCATTCAGCACATCATAAGTAAGACGGTTGTCTTTGGAAAGAGATGTTCTGTTATAGGAGCGAAGTCTGGTCCGTTCCGCATCGACACTAGACCGGACCAGTTCGGGATCGGTGGTACATTGTCCATAAGAAATGGGCGCATTTTCTATGCCATATTTTTCGGGATTTTTTAAGGTGTAGTGGAGAGTAATTGTATTTCCACTGATTTCCTGTCGGAAAAGTTCAGAAGTATATTTCGAAAATGCCTGATCCGCATCCTGTTGAGAATGAAAGAACAGAAGAAAAAGGAGTAGAAGTACGGATGCAGACGGAAGCAAAAAGAGTAATGGCTTCCGTTTAAATTTGTCGAGAAATTTTTGCATAAAAATCCCCATATAAATCATTTGTATCATTTATATGGGGATTTCCCGCAAATATGTATTCATTGTTTATAACCGGAAGCTAATATCATAAACTTCCGGTAACTTATATGACTTATAATCCGGTAATCAGCTCAACAATAAAGACGCCGAGACATGCGAACAAGGATACCTTCAGCAGGCTCTTGCCACGGTAGGCCAGAAATACGGCGATGATAAATCCGGCAAGTGCAGACCAGATATTCGCAGTGGCACTGAGGATTGCCGGGAATGTCATAGCAGCAAGCGTCACATAAGGGACATAGTATAAAAATGATTTGATATACGTGCTTTTAATCTCTTTGCGGATCAGCGTCAGCGGAAGCATACGGATCAGGTAAGTAACTGCCGCCATCACAAATATGTAAATGTAAATATTATGATTCATGGTGTGCCTCCTTTGTACTGTCACTCAATTCGCCAGCTTCTTCCAGTTCATCGTACTCGTCCTCTTTCACCGGGAAGAAATAAGCCGCAATTCCTGCAATGATCAGAGTAATGATGATAATACGGAATCCGGATGAAATATTCCTAAGCCCGGGTGTTTTGTCAAATAAAAAGCTGGCTGCCATGGAAATGACAACAACACCTGCGAGTACACGGTTGTTACGGGCCGGCGGAATGATGATCGCCAGAAACATACCATAAAGTGCGACACTTAATGCACTGACAACACGAGCCGGTAATATATTACCGGACAGGATTCCAAGAAATGTACCGAATACCCATCCGAATACAGAGATAAATATAACCCCGTAAGAATAAAACGGACTCAGTTTTCCACCCTTGCAAACTGTGACGCCGAAGATCTCATCGGTCACACCGTAAGCAATGAGAAAACGGTGGAACAGCGGCGCTTCCGGATCAATCTTCTGCGAAAGCGCACAGGACATCAGACAGTATCTTAAGTTGATGATAAGCTGTGTGATGGCCATCTCTATATAAGAAGCGGTCGATGCGATCAGTGACAGCCCTGCAAACTGCCCGGCACTGGTCACATTGGTAAGAGAGATCAGAACCGCATCAAAGATCGAAATTCCGACTTTTTTTGCCATGATCCCAAATGTAAATGAAACCGCTATGTATCCAAGACAGATCGGTATTCCGTCCTTGAAACCGGCGGTGAAATATTGTCTTCTGGTCATAATAAATTCCCCAATCTTATGTATAGTTTCTGTAAATAACGAGAATATTATAAGCTCTCTGATTGGTTGCGTCAATGATGTGAAAAGTGGAAGAACCTAATCATCAATAGGATCTTCCACTTTTTCAAATAAATCTCCAATAGGACAGTTTAGAATTGTGCTTAATTTATCGAGATTTTCAAAACGAATAGAACTTGTTTCGTTATTTACCATTCGGTTAAAGTTTTGATAACTTAAATCTAGTTGTTTGAATAACCAGTATTTTGTATGATTCTGAGATTCTAAAATTTCTAAAATTCTTAATTTCACCATATTTTTCACCTACTTTTTGATGATTATATCGGAAAAAGTATGCTTGCATGAATGATGTGCGCATTATATAATGTGTACATGAGATATCGAAAAATACATGGAGGAAAGACTGATGAAAAAGAAGAAAATTTTAATGTTGGTATGTATGGCAGTATTGGCAGTAACAGTTGTTATACCAGTAAATGCGGCAAAAAAAACAAACAAAAAACAGATTCAAGTATTAAATCTATATCAGGATCAAAAGACAGATATTGAAGAAGCAGAATATTTGGTTTCTTATCTGGAAGATAAAAATATTGATGAAGAATCGGTGGAAAAACAAGAAAAAGAGGAATGGTATATTGATATAAAAACAGGAAAAATCACAAAAGATTCGCAATATAAAAGACATTTTTATAATGATGGTTGGACGATAGAATTTAAAGATGATAAAGGAAAAATATTGTATTCTACTAAAGATGAAGAAGATGAGGGAGGTTATAGAGTATTACATGAGTTTAATAAAGATAAATTTCTGGTTGTAGAAAGACTGGAAAGTATAGATGAGAGGTCTATATATCTGGGATTTATGAATGCAAAAGGAAAATGGAAACAAGATCCATGGAAAGTGGATAATGATTTATTGGGAAGTGGATATAAGGGAGATGAATTATTCCAATTGGGAAAAGGCATTGTGGGGTTTTGTATAAAAAATACTGGAACAAGTACGTTACTGGTATTTGATTCTAATACAGATAAAGTATTTTCAATCTCTAATGTATGGCCAAAAAATTTGCATTATTGTGGCGGGAAAATGGTATATCAGATATGGGAGGCATCACGTACATATGAGATTTGTGTGGCTGACAGTGAGGGAAATGTCACCAAACTTCATGAAGAAGGAGTTGATTTATTAGATTCAAATGAAAATGGTTTTTTGACAGACGAAAACGGAATTTCTTTTTATGATTTAAGTGGTAATTTACAATGGTCATTTAACAAATATGATGTAAGCAGTGCATGGTTATATGGAAAAAATGTATTTGTTAAATTAAATGGAAATGATGGAAACACATATATTTCTAATATTAATCAAAAAACAGGAGAGCTCGTATATGAACCTATTCGTATTTTTAATGATGAAATTACAGGTAAATATATGGTGGATATAAGAAGTAATAAAGATAATTTGGAGATTGTAAATTTAGTAAATGGAAAGTCCAAAAATACTATAAAGGTATCTGCAAAATATATATCAAAATCTAAAGTAAAATATTCTGGAAATGGTATCTTTGTTTTTTCGACTATTAGTGAAAAAAATAATGTTGGAGACTGCAGAATTTTTGATGTTAAAGGGAAAGAGATTAGACCTTATGTGAAAAAATAAAAGGGAAGAATTTTATAAAATTACTAATTAGGGTGTGGAAAAATATGATTTTCATTTTTATTGATTCAGTGTTGCTTGCTGCGCTGATTTTTGGTGGATTAGCAACAGGAGCAGGTGTGACGAGCATAGTAGTAGCATTTATATTGAAACATAAAACAGTAATTGTTGTAATAACAGTATTGGGAGTACTTGTAAGTGAAATAGTGACATATGGAGAAATAACGGATAAAATTAAGGCAATTATATATATAATTATCAATACTGTGTTCGATCTTATTTTACAAACAGGGTATATTGCAATTACTTTAATGTATTTGAATTGTATTTCTGATAATTTTAAAACACATTCAGGATGGATGGTAATTATGTTTATACCGGCTTTGGCGGAAATTTTACTGATAACTGGAATTGCATTTGGAGGCGGAGCTTGGCTGCCATATAAGATGAATGAGGGATTTGCAATGGAAGCGGAAATAGGTGGCTTCATCAATTTGGTGCAAAATATTATAGTTAAAGTGATATGGATGCATTTTTACGTTGGAATGTGTTATATGTTTTTAACGACAATGTACCCAAAAGCATATAGCTTTGTTTTTGAAAATACATATGTAGATAGTGTTTTGAAATATTTTGGAAAATACATAGAACAGTTATTTACATATATCATCAGCAAATAAAACAACATTTTTAAATTATAGAAAATGTAAAATGGTGAATGTGTGAAATAGTGATTCCAGAAATCCATACATTTAAGAAGTTAGAATCGTTGCAATCAATTTGCAACAAAAAACAGAATCGTCGCAAATCGTTTGTAACGAAAACAAAAATCGTTGCAAATCATTTGCGACGATTTTATTAGTGTGCCGAGCATAGCATTAATCTTACTGGTGCAAGTCCAGTCACGGGTATTTACCGCCAAGTGTAGCGAACCACAAGTCGGTATCAGTAACGGTATGGATGGAGGAAGTGGTGTAGCAAAGTTCTT
>OLSF01002425.1_pt1 | contig 14471 bp, 16 predicted proteins | sample 1672301 | NCBI WGS metagenome assembly OLSF01 (sample SAMEA3136669, study PRJEB25190) | human gut metagenome | biome: human gut; feature: human-associated habitat; material: faeces | place: Austria | collected 2013
GCATGTAGAAATCCTGCGTCCCCTTATCCAGTTTAATGACCTTAATCTCCCTGCCGAAAAGTGCGGAAACGATAAACTCCGCCTTGGTCGCCTTGCCCGACTCGTCGAAAAGCGCGAGGAAACGGGCGTTGTCCCCGTCGTCCAGACGGAACACGTAGCGGTGGCGCATCTTGTCGGGCTTGGGCTTTCGCCCGTGGTTGCCCGCATACTTCTTCTGGTTGTCCATCATCCTGTAAAATTTTAAGTGAAACATGGTCTGAAAACGCCGTATGCCTACGGCTCTCCCCCGTGAGCAGCCCCCGACTTCGGAGGGGGATGCCACATCGAGGGGGCAAGGTGGTGGTGAGGCACGAAATTCATTTCGAGTGCCGCAGCACACAACTTGCCATTTTCGTTTGAAAATAAAATCCGTCCTGCCGGACAGATTGGGGATGCCCTTGCCTGCTGCGGAGTGCCGGGGCACTCCTTCGGGCGGTTGCCGCTCTTTTTCATTCTTGCTCCATTTTGGTTTCCGCCTGCAAAGTAACAGCCCTTTTCCCGTCCGGACACCATGCCCGGATGCGACAAACCTACGGATGGAAAGACAATGCACGACACGCTGATAATCAAACGGATAAACTACCGGTATTTTGATATTCCTTTGCGCCGTGGAAGCGGTGAAACGACTGTCCGGATAGACAAGAAAACAACCGGATAGCCGAACGGACGGACAGCCGAACGGCTGACGGTCTTGCCGGACAAACGGACGGATGATTGGCTAAACAGCCAAACGGCTGAATGACTAAACGGCTAAACGGTCAAACGGCTGGACAGCCGGACAAGCGAATGTATGACCGGATGATTGGGGGGACAGCCGGATGCCGGGCTGAATGTATGACCGGATGCCTGAACGAATGAACGGACGGATGAATGAACGGCAGAGTGGCTGAAAGGCTGACCGATTGAGTGAACAGAGAAGCGGCTGCACGGGCAGCCGGATGAATAACCAACAGAATGACGATATGGACAGACAGACATTGAACGTGGCTTTCGCCACACAGAAAGGCGGCAGCGGCAAGACGGCTATCACGGTGCTGGTGGCGGGCTACCTGCACTACCGCTTGGGGTGTCCGCTGGCGGTGATCGACTGCGACTTCCCGCAGTACAGCCTGTACGAGATGCGGGAACGGGACAGCCGGGCGGTACTGGAGAACGAATACCTGAAACGGGCGGCTTACGAACAGATGCGGCAGCCGGGGCGTGCCGCCTATCCGGTGCGCAAGTGCCGGGTGGAGCAAGCCCCCGACACGGCAAGGGAGCTGGCGGCGGAAGGCTGCTACGACCTGCTCTTCTTCGACCTGCCGGGCACGGTGAACTCGGCGGGCATCCTGCGCACGATCGCACAGATGGACTACATCTTCGCCCCGGTGAGTGCGGACAAGGCGGTACTGGAGAGCACGCTCTCCTTCCTCGACGTGCTGCAACGGATGATGCTGGGCAAGGAGACGAGCCGCCTGAAGGGGCTTTACCTTTTCTGGAACCAAGTGGACAAGCGGGAAACGAGCGGGCTGTACGAGAAGTACGGACAGGTGGTCGCCGACATGGGGCTGCCGATGCTGCAAACCCGCATCCCCGACACGAAACGCTTCCGCAAGGAGGCGGACGGCACGGGACGGACGGTGTTCCGCTCCACGCTGCTGGCTCCCGACAGGCGGATGCTGGCAGGCAGCGGCATCCCCGAACTGACCCGTGAGATAGCGACCATCCTCAAACTGGAAGGCTATGAAGAAGCAGCGGAATGAGAAGCCCATCGACGAGGAGCTGCTGATGCGGATGATGGCGGGCGAGGCGGCGGGAACGGGAGAACCGGGAACCGGAAAGGGGGAAACCGCCGTGCCGGTGGAGAAGGCGCAGGAAGGGAAGGCGGCGGAGACAAGACGGCGCAAGGGAAGGCAGGCGGACTATGAGACGACCTTCCTCAAAGGCATGGACATCCCCGCCCGTTACGGCAAGCCGGTCTATGTGCGCCGTGAGTACCACGAGCGCATCGCCAAAATCTCGGTGATGCTGACGGGCGGCAAGGTGTCGCTCTCGGCATACATCGACAACGTGCTGGCGCAGCACTTCGAGCAGTACCGGGAGGAGATCGAGGCGGCATACGCCGGGAAACTGGAGAACCTCTTTTAAAAAGGAAGGAGGAAACGGCATGATACTGAAATTATCGCTCACCGTCCTGCTGCTCTATTACCTCGCCGTGCTGTGGAAATACTACCGGCAGGACATCGCCGGGATATTCGGGACAGCGGAAACGGACGAAGACACGGACGGAACGGGAAAGGAACCGGGGCAACCGGGCGAGCCGTACACGGTCATGGGAGAAAGTACCTACCTGCCCTTCGGAGCGGAGGACGGGGAGGAAGCGGCAGCCGGGGCCGTGGACGAACCCGCAGCGGAGGACGACGGGGCGGACTACTCCGACATCGAGCCGGAGGAGGACGAGGAGGAGACGGACTATGAACCCACGCCGGAGGAGATCCGGGAACTGGAGGAGGAAGAGGAATTAGGGGCTTATTACCCGGACGGCAACCCCGACTTCGCCACGGGGTACTCCTTCGATGACCTGAAAAAGGTGCGCCGGGTACTGGTGTCGGACAATGCGGACGAAAAGGCGGAGCGGGAAGCCCGTGAGGTGCTGCCGTCCGTGATGGGATCGGACATCTGGGAGGCGATGCTGGACGAGTTCGAGGGCGCACGTGAGCGTGTCGCCCGGCTGATGGACAACCATAATGTTTAATTAAAATTTTAAAGACAAATGAGACAAAAGAGAATCTTATTCACGGCGGCCTGCATACTGGCTGCCGTGGGCGCAATGGCGCAGGGAAACGGGCAGGCGGGCATCACCGAAGCCACGCAGATGGTTACCTCGTATTTTGAGCCGGGGACGAAACTGATTTACGCCATCGGTGCGGTGGTCGGCTTGATCGGAGGGGTGAAAGTGTACGGGAAGTTCAGCTCCGGCGACCCCGACACGTCGAAGACGGCGGCGAGCTGGTTCGGAGCCTGCATCTTCCTGATCGTGGCGGCTACCATCCTGCGTTCGTTCTTCCTGTAAAACAGCGGACTATGGACATGGAAATCAACAAGGGGATCGGCAGGAACGTGGAGTTCAAAGGGCTGGAAAGCCAGTACCTCTTCATCTTCTGCGGCGGTCTGCTCGCCGTGTTCGTGGTGTTCGTCATCCTGTACATGGCGGGCGTGAACCAGTGGGTGTGCATCGGCTTCGGCGTGGCTGCGGCTACGCTGCTGGTATGGCTGACCTTCCGGCTGAACGCCCGGTACGGCACGCACGGGCTGATGAAGGCTGCCGCCCGCAGGAGGCATCCGAGGTACGTGGTGAACCGCCTGAAAATCCCCCGATTATTTATCTTTAAACACTGGCAAGAATGAAAAACGTAATGAAAGCGGCGACGCTCGAAAGCAAGTTCCCGCTGCTGGCGGTGGAGAACGGCTGCATCGTGAGCAAGGAGGCGGACGTGACGGTCGCCTTCAGGGTGGAACTGCCGGAACTGTTCTCCGTTACGGGGAGCGAGTACGAGGCGATCCACTCGGCTTGGCACAAGGCGGTGAAGGTGCTGCCGGAGTATTCCATCGTGCACAAGCAGGACTTCTTCATCGAGGAGAAGTACCGGCCGGAAACGGACAGGGACGACCTGAGCTTCCTGAGCCGGAGCTTTGAGAGGCACTTCAACGAACGCCCGTTCCTCTCGCACACCTGCTATCTGTTCCTGACAAAGACCACGAAGGTGCGGAGCCGTCAGGAAAGCACGTTCTCCACCCTCTGCAAGGGCAGGCTTGTCCCCAAGGAGATAGAAGACCGGGAGACGGTTACGAGGTTCCTCGAAGCCGTCGGGCAGTTCGAGAAGATTATGAACGACAGCGGTTTCGTTACGCTGCGCCGCCTCACGACGGACGAGATCACCGGGACGGAAACGGCGGCGGGCATCGTGGAGAAATACCTCTCGCTCTCGCAGCACGACACGACGGTGCTGAAGGACATCCAGTTGAACCCGGAGGAGATGCGCATCGGCGACGACATCCTCTGCCTGCACACCCTCTCGGACACGGAAGACCTGCCGGGCAAGGTGGCGACGGACAGCCGCTACGAGCGGCTCTCGACCGACCGCTCGGACTGCCGGCTGTCGTTCGCCGCCCCGGTGGGCTTGCTGCTGGACTGCAACCACTGCTACAACCAGTACATCTTCATCGACGACCACGGGGAGAACCTGAAACGCTTCGAGCAGACCGCCCGGAACATGCACTCGCTCTCCCGCTACTCCCGCTCCAACCAGATCAACAAGGCATGGATAGAGGAATACCTGAACGAGGCGCACTCGAAAGGGCTGACCTCGGTGCGCTGCCACTGCAACGTGATGGCGTGGAGCGACGACCGGGAGGAGCTTAGGCGCATCAAGAACGAGGTGGGCAGCCAGCTCGCCCTGATGGAGTGCAAGCCGAGGCACAACACGGTGGACGTGCCCACGCTCTTTTGGGCGGCGATACCGGGCAACGAGGGGGACTTCCCCTTCGAGGAGAGCTTCTACACGTTCATCCCGCAAGCCCTGTGCTTCTTCACCGAGGAAACGAACTACAAGGACTCGCTCTCGCCCTTCGGCATCAAGATGGCGGACAGGATGACGGGCAGACCGCTGCATCTGGACATCAGCGACCTGCCGATGAAGAAAGGGGTGATCTCGAACCGCAACAAGTTTGTCCTCGGTCCGAGCGGAAGCGGCAAGTCGTTCTTCATGAACCACCTCGTGCGCCAATATTACGAGCAAAACAGCCACATCGTGCTGATCGACACGGGCAACTCGTACCAAGGGCTGTGCGAGCTGATCCACCGCAAGACCAAGGGCGAGGACGGGATTTACTACACGTACACGGAGGAGAAGCCCATCAGCTTCAACCCCTTCTTCACGGACGGTGCGCCCATAATGGAAGCGTAGTAAATATCTCTTTAGCAAGAGATTAGGTTAGAGTTCAAATTTCATAAATGTAACAAAATGAAAAGGAAACCTACTCCCAGCCAACTTATCCTAAAGGGAAACCCGAGGGGGAGTGCAGCATGTTGGAAAAGCGATAAGTCAACAAATTGTCATGTTGCGACTGAATTGCGAGGGGGAACGATAGACACGAGGATGAAGCCTGATTGGTTGAACGATAGCTCAGTGGCAAATGAAGAAGCGATGGCGAAAGACAATTATATACGCCATACTGTGATACCTTTTCTCAGTCGTTCGGGAGAAGAGGCAAGAACTAATTACAGCACAACCGTAATAAACGGAGAAAAGAGCGAACGTCGCATCCGACAGTCTATCACGCTAATAGTTATTACGCTAACTAAATGGGGATTGCCTAAACCGAAACGCCGTAAGGCTATAGAGTTTGCTCTTGAATATTCGGCATGGCAACGGAGCTTCCATAGTAGTCCGAACAGGGGAAAGCCTTGTACATGGCGAAGGGAAGCAGTTGATAATTTTAATATAAATCAAAGGAAAACGTGAGAGACGTATGAGAAATCCAGAGAAAGTATTAAACACTTTATGTTTACACAGCAAAGTTTCGGACTATAAGTACGAAAGACTGTATCGTATCCTATTCAATGAAGATATGTTTTATGTTGCTTATCAGCGTATATACGCCAAGCAAGGTAACATGACATCAGGTGCAGATGGCAAAACAATAGACCAAATGAGCATTCAGAGAATAGAACATATTATTGAAAGTCTTAAAAATGAGACTTATCAACCCAAACCTGCAAAGAGGGTATATATTCCCAAAAAGAATGGCGGAAACCGTCCATTGGGAATACCATCTTTTGAGGATAAGTTAGTGCAAGAGGTAGCACGTATGATATTAGAAGCTATTTATGAGGGGCATTTTGAAAGCACCTCACACGGCTTCAGACCATACAAAAGTTGCCATACTGCATTAACACATATTCAACATCAGTTCACAGGAACACGTTGGTTTATAGAAGGAGACATTAAAGGTTTCTTTGATAATATAAACCACAACATACTGATAGATACTCTTCGAGAACGAATATCAGATGAACGTTTCCTAAGGTTGGTGAGAAAGTTTCTCAATGCAGGATATGTTGATAATTGGAAATATAACCGCACATACTCAGGAACACCTCAAGGTGGAATTATTAGCCCAATATTGGCTAACATCTATCTCGACAAGTTCGATAAGTACATAAACGAGTATATTGAAAGGTTCAATAAAGGTGAGAAAAAAAGACGTAATGCAGTCTACTTTCAAAAGAATACCCAAGCGGTAAATCTAAGAAAGAAACTTAAAGTAGAAACTGACCCTTGTGTAAAGGCAGAGCTAACAGAAAAAGCAAAGAAATTACAAATAGAGATGCGTAATATACCATGTAGTCATGATATGGACGAAAATTACAGAAGAATGAAGTATGTAAGATATGCAGATGACTTCATCATTGGAGTTATTGGTTCTAAAGTAGATTGCGAAAAGATTAAAGCTGACATCACGAAATACATGAGCGATGTTCTTAATCTTGAACTCTCAGCAGAGAAAACGTTGATAACCCATGCACAAGACACTGCAAAATTTCTTGGGTATGAACTCTCTGTGAGGAAATCCTATGCGATGAAACGAAATCGTAAAGGAGTTCTCCAGCGTGATTTTAATGGTAGAGTTGTGCTTACGCTGCCAATAGAGACCGTAAAGAAGAAGCTAAAAGAGTACGATGCCATAAGTTTCGAGCAAGCAAACGGCAAAGAAATCTGGAAGCCAAAATCCCGGTCACATTTAACAGCTATGCAACCACACGATATATTAGCCCAATTCAATTGGGAAATACGTGGGTTCTATAACTATTACAGTATTGCTAATAATGTATCTGCCACATGTTCTAAGTTTGGTTACATCATGGAGTACAGTATGTATCTAACACTTGCTCAAAAGCTAAGAAGTACAATAAGCAAGTTGAAGAAAAAGTACGAGACAAACAAGCAGTTTATAATCCCATACAAGGATGATAAAGGGCGACAACAGTACCGAATACTGTATGATGATGGATTTAAACGCCAAACAACAAACGCAAACACAAATTGCGACACACAACCATTTACCGTAATTGTGCCACCTCCAACATTGGTGGAGAGGCTCAAAACTAATCGTTGTGAACTCTGCGGAGTAGAAAGTCCTACTGTTATGCACCACGTCCGTACACTCAAAACTCTATCAAAGGAGTACGAATGGAACAGAATAATGCTAAACAGAAACCGAAAAACTCTCGCTGTATGTCCAAGTTGCAACGCAAAGATACAAGAACATGAAAAATAAAGTGCATTTATCAACGGAGAGCCGTATACATCGAGAGGTGTACGTACGGTTCGGGGGCAGGCTCTCGAAAACCTGTCGTAGCAATACGACAAGGCGTCGAGTGCCGAGCCTACACTACAAGTTCAGCGTGGAGAAGAAGGACAGCATCAAGACGCTGCTGCTGGCGCTGTGGAAGGGCGAGGACGAGAAAATCACGAAGACGGAGAGCGGCGAGCTGGGCAGTGCGGTGTCGGCGTACATCCGCCGGATACAGCAGAACCGGGACATCGTCCCCTCGTTCGACACCTTCTACGAGTACATGCTGAACGATTACCGGAAGGAACTGGCTGCAAGGGACATCAAGGTGAGCCGGAAGGACTTCAACATCGACAACTTCCTGACCACGCTCAGGCAGTATTACAAGGGCGGTCGCTACGACTTCCTGCTGAACTCGAACGAGAACATCGACCTGTTGCACAAGCGGTTCATCGTATTTGAAATTGACAGTATAAAAGATAATGCCGAGCTGTTCCCCGTGGTTACGATCATTATCATGGAAGCCTTCATCAACAAGCTGCGCCGCCTGAAAGGGGTGCGGAAGATGCTGATCTGCGAGGAGGCTTGGAAAGCCCTTTCCTCGCCGAGTATGAGCGAATACCTGAAATACATGTACAAAACTGTCAGGAAATATTTCGGCGAGGCGATTGTCGTCACGCAGGAGGTGGACGACATCATCTCGTCCCCCATCGTGAAGGAGGCTATCATCACCAACTCGGACTGCAAAATCCTGCTCGACCAGAAGAAGTACATGAACAAGTTCGACGGCATCCAGTCGATGCTCGGTCTGACGGACAAGGAGAAGTCGCAGATACTCTCCATCAACCTCGCCAACCATCCCGGACGGAAGTACAAGGAGGTCTGGATCGGTCTGAACGGGGTGCAGTCGGCGGTGTATGCCACGGAGGTATCGGCTGCCGAGTACCTGACCTATACCACCGAGGAGAGCGAGAAGACGGAGGTGTTCGCACTGGCGGAAGAGCTGGGCGGGGATTTGGAGCTTGCCATCAAGCGGCTGGCGGAGACGAAGTATAAATAATGTGCCGATGTGCCGGCGGTGAGCGGCGGACAGGCTGCCGGACGAACGGCTAAAGGGTCGGATGACTGACCAAACGGCTAAACGGTCAAACGGTTAAACGGTTAAACGGTTGGCTGGCTAAACGGCTGGATGTACAAACGGCTAAACGGAATGGAGAGAATAAAATTTTGTAAAACTTAAAAAAACGGAATCAAGATGAAACGATTGAATTTAATCCTGCTGCTGTCGGCGGTAACAGTGGCGCTGGCGTTTGTCATTTCCTGCAAAGAGACAAATGCGGAACGGTTGGAAAAGATGTGCGGTGAGTGGGTCAGCACGGGCGGCAAGCCGCCCTTCACCCTCTGGGAAGAGGACGGCAAGTACCGTGTAACGGTCATGCACAGGAACCACAAGGGCGGCAGTGAAGCGGAGACCTACCTCGTCCGGGAAACGGAAGGGGTGCTGTTCATCGAGACGGGCTTCGCCGTGATGATGGACTATGACCGGGAGAAAGACCGCATCCGGCTGTCGCCGGGCGGAGAGTACAGGAGAAAGAGTGACGGAACCCTAAAACAGTAAGGACATGAGAACGATAAAGGCAATTATTCTGGGCGTGGCGTGCCTGACGGCAGGTGCGGCCAACGCCCAATGGGTCGTACACGACCCCGGCAATCTGGCGCAGGGAATCATCAACACGGCTAAGGAGATGGTGGAGACCTCCGCCACCGCACAGCACACGCTGGACGGCTTCAGGGAGACGGCGAAGATATTCGAGCAGGGGCGGAAGTATTACGATGCGCTCAAGGCGGTGCACGACGTGGTGAAAGGCGGCGTGAAGGTGAAGAAGTCCATCGGGCTGGTGGCGGACATCTCGGAAATCTACGTGCGCAACTACCAGAAGATGCTGGGCGACCCGAACTACACGCCGGACGAGCTGGAAACCATCTCGTTCGGGTACGCCAAGCTGCTGAGCGAGAGTGCGGACATCCTGCAAGACTTGAAGAACGTGGTGAACGTGACGGGGATGTCGCTCTCGGACGCCGAACGGCTGGCAATCATCGACCAGAGCTACAAGCGGCTGCTGGAGTACCGCAACCTCGTGCAGTATTACACGGACAAGAACATCTCGGTGAGCTACCTGCGGGCGAAGAAGAAAAAGGACGCCGACCGGGTGGTGGCTCTCTACGGGGATGCGGAAGACCGTTACTGGTAAGACCGGCAATATATAATAATGTTCACGTACATAAATATAATACAAGACTATGTTGTTAGCGATAGACTTCACGAACCTGCACGAGATATTGCAGGTATTGTATCAGGACATGATGCCGCTCTGCGAGAAGCTGACGGGGGTAGCCAAGGGAATCGCCGGACTGGGTGCGCTGTTCTACGTAGCCGCCAAGGTGTGGCAGGCGATCGCCCGTGCCGAACCCATCGACGTGTACCCGCTGCTCCGCCCGTTCGCCATCGGGCTGTGCATCCTCTTCTTCCCCACCTTCGTCATCGGCACGATCAATGCGGTGCTCTCGCCCGTGGTGAAGGGCTGCCACGGGATGCTCGAATCACAGACCTTCGACATGAACCGATACCGGGAGCAGAAGGAGACGCTGGAGAGGGAGGCGTTCCGCCGTGACCCGGAGAAGGCGTATCTGGCGAGCAAGGAGGACTTCGACAAGAAGCTCGACGAGCTGGGCTGGTCGCCCAAGGACTTGAAGACGATGGCAGTGATGTACATCGACCGGACGGAATACAACATGAAGCGGAACATCCGGCTGTGGTTCCAAGAACTGCTCGAACTGCTGTTCCAGTCGGCTGCGCTGGTGATCGACACGATACGGACGTTCTTCCTGATCGCCCTCTCCATCCTCGGTCCGATAGCGTTCGCCCTCTCGGTCTATGACGGGTTCCAGAGCACGCTCACGCAGTGGATAACGAGGTACATCTCCATCTACATGTGGCTGCCCGTGAGCGACCTGTTCAGCTCGGTGCTGGCACGCATCCAAGTGCTGATGCTCACCCGTGACATCGAGGCGATGAGCGACCCGACCTTCATCCCGGACAGCTCGAACACGGTGTACATCATCTTTTTAATCATCGGGATATTCGGGTACTTCACCATCCCGACGGTCGCCAACTGGATCATCATGGCGGGCGGGGTGAGCCAAGCCAACCGTGCGATGAACCAGACCGCAAACAGGGTCGGCAACGTCGCCGCAGCGGGTGCGGGCGCCGCCGTGGGGAACATCGCCGGAAAAATCATCAAGTAGCGGCGGATGCCCCAAGAAAATGAGTCATAACGAATAAAAAACCGGAAACATGGAATTTAAAAGTTTGAAAAATATCGAAACGAGCTTCAGGCAGATACGGCTCTTCACGCTGGTATTCGCCTGCCTGTGCGCCGTGGTGACGGGCTTCGCCCTGTGGAAGTCGTACAGCTTCGCCGAGGCGCAGCGGCATAAGATCTACGTGCTGGACAACGGCAAGAGCCTGATGCTGGCGCTCTCGCAGGACGTGCGGCAGAACCGCCCGGTGGAGGCACGGGAGCACGTGCGCCGCTTCCACGAGCTGTTCTTCACGCTCTCGCCCGACAAGTCGGCTATCGAGGGCAATATCAAACGCTCGCTGCTGCTGGCGGACAAGAGCGCCTTCAACTACTACAAGGACCTCTCGGAAAAGGGGTATTACAACCGGATAATCTCGGGGAACATCAACCAGATGATAGAGATAGACAGCCTGCGGTGCGACTTCGACAAGTACCCGTACAGCGTGCGGACATTCGCCCGGCAGATCATCCTGCGGGAAAGCTCCGTTACGGAGCGCAGCCTTGTGACCCGCTGCCGCCTGCTGGATGCGGTCAGGAGCGACAACAACCCGCAGGGCTTCATCATCGAGGGGTTCGAGATCACGGAGAACAAGGATTTGCAGACCCTCAAACGCTGACGGCTATGATAAGGAAATTCATCACAAAGGCGCAGGACTGGGCGGACGGGAACCTCCGCCGCCTCGCCGGGCGTATCTCGCCCGACATGCGTGTGGCAATCATCCTCGTGATGCTGGCGGCGTTCGGTGCACTGTCGGTCTATATGACCGTCTCCTCGATCTACCGCATCGGCAGGAACGACGGGAAGGAACTGGGGATAGAGCATATCAGGCGCCTGCAATTGCCCAATGACAGTATTATCAACCCTTTTGAAAGCGGACGGCATGGGACTGGCGGAGAAGTTGAGTGAGTGGCTGCTCCGCCGCCGGGAGCGGCAGGAGGAGCGGAACATGAGGCAGGTGGCGGCGTATTTCGGGAGCCTGCTGAAAAAGAGGCGTGCGGATGCCGGTGCAATCCTCCAGTCCGTCAGGGACTACCGGGACTGCCCGGAGGTGACAAGGAAACAGGCGGAGCTGCTGCTGGAACACAGGTTCTTCCGGTACGTGTACCAGACGGGCTATCCCGAATGGCGGGCGGTCATGGACGCCCTGAAAGAGACCCGTTACGGGATGCGTGAGGGGGCGGCAATCCCCCGGAGCGTGAGGGAGGCGGCGGAAAGCCCGATGCTGCGTCTGGAGGCGCAATACAAGGTGCTGGAGTACGAGTACACGAGGCGCAACGCCCCGCAGCCGTTATCCCCCGAAGCGCAGGCGGAACGGGATGCGGCGCACCGGCTGCTGAACTGCTGCATGAGGGAGGGCGACCTCGACGCACTGAAAAGGCTTGCCCTGAAAGGCGAGAAACCGGACGACTCGGTGGCCATCCGCCACGGGCTGGCGGAAGGCTACCGCAGGCTCGAAGAACTGAGCCGGGAATGGAGCGAGGAGATGCGGGGCGACAACCACACCGTCATGGAACAGATCGAGTTGCGGGAGGCGGACGAGCGGGGAAAGCTGATGCGGCAAGCCGCCGCCCTTTACGAGAGAAAGACGGGCGGCAGACTGCCCGGCGACTATCTGGAAGCGGTGAAGGCGGAACGGGCGCTGCTCCACGGGCTCGCCCGCCACGGCTGGGACGGTCAGCGGGAAGTACCGAAGGAGACGGTGGAGAAGTACGGGCTGACGGAGGACTTTGCCGACATCGCCCGGCTGAGGTGGGACTACCACCTGAGCGAGGACAACGGGGACTTCTCCCGTGACTACCCGGAAGCCGCCATCGGACGCCACAACCGTGCCATCCGGGAGCGTGCGGCGAAAGAACTGGCAGGTCTGGAAGCGAGGCTGTTCCCCGAAAAGGCGGCAAGCCGGGAACGGAAGGCTGCGCACCTGCGGGCGGACAACCGGGCAAGCCCCACGGCATCGCTCAAACGGGAACGGAAGGAGCCGCCCGGCAAGCGGCAAACCGGAGAGACAGGCAGGCGGAAGCCTCCGGGGAGAAGAATCAGAATGTAGGACAACCATAAATTTTTGACATGATGGAAGAACAGAACCAAGAAAAAGCAACGGCAACGCAGCACGTGAGGGTGGCGGATGCCGCAGCCCCGGAGACGGGGAACGGAAAGAAGGAGGACAAGGGCAACGGGAAAAAGGAGAAGAAGACAGCCAAGAAAAAGGGCGCTGCCTCGTCACAGGCGGAAAGCTGATGGTATATCCGCTGATGGGCTTGCTGTTCCTCGGCTCGATGTGGCTGATATTCGCACCTTCGGAGGAGCGGGGCGTGAACCGGGACACCGTGGGGGCGTTCAACGCCGACATCCCCCTGCCGGAGAACGACGGGATCATCGGCGACAAGCGGAAAGCCTACGAGCAGGCGCAGGCGGAGAAACAGCAGGCGGAGAAAGTGCGCTCGCTGGAGGACTTCGCCTTCTCCGAAGAGAGCGATACGGACGGGGTGGAAATGGAACTGCCGGACAGCGAGCCGGAACGGGAACCGTTCAGGGACTATTCGGACAATGGCGGCGGCAGCCGTTCCTCCGTTACCGCCTACCGGGACATCAACCGTCAGCTCGGCTCGTTCTACGAGGAGCCGAAGGTGGACGGGGAGAAGGAGGAGCTGAAAAGGCAGGTGGAGGAGCTGACCGCCAAGTTGGAAGAAAGGGAACGGCAGGCGGGCGGAATCGACGATCAGGTGGCGCTGATGGAGAAGAGCTACGAGCTTGCCGCCAAGTACATGGGACAGAACGGGCGGGACGGCTCAGCCGTGCAGGTGCCCGCCACCGGGCAGGACGGCAACGGTTTGGGACAGCCCGCCGTGGCGGTGCAGGCGGTACGGGAGCGGACGGTATCGGGGCTGCAACAGCCCCTGAGCGATGCGGAGTTCATGCGGCAGTACAGCCAGCCGAGGAACTACGGCTTCAACACGGCGGTAGGTAGCGGGTACGCTATGGGGAAGAACACGATACGGGCGTGCATCCACGGGGATCAGACGATTATGGACGGACAGACGGTGAAGCTCCGTCTGCTCGAACCGCTGCAAGCGGGAAACCTTGTGATTCCGCAGAACACGCTCGTTGCGGGTACGGGAAAGGTACAGGGGGAACGGCTGGATATCGTGGTGTCGTCCATCGAATACCGGGGGAACTTGCTGCCCGTGGAACTGGCGGTATATGACAGCGACGGGCAGAAAGGCTTGTCTGTCCCTTCATCACTGGAACAGGAAGCGGCAAAGGAGGCGATGGCGAACATCGGCGGCGGGTTGGGAACGAGCATCTCGTTCGCACGGAGCGCCGGACAGCAGGTGGCGATGGACATCACCCGTGGGCTGATGCAGGGCGGCAGCCAGTACCTTGCCAAGAAGTTCCGCACGGTAAAGGTGCACCTGAAAGCGGGATATGAGCTGATGCTTTACGCCAAACAACAATAGATCGACAGATTATAAAACCATTAAAAAGAAAGGACAAATGAAAAAGATTTTTGGATGGGTTGCCCTGCTTATGGGCATGGTGACGGGTGCGAACGCACAAGTGAATGATACGATACAGCGGACCACGGGCAACGACCTGTATCAGGGGATTACACGGAAGCTACCCTACCGGCAGATGGTTACGCCCCACGGGGTGCAGGTGACGTTCGCCAAGACGGTGCATATCATCTTCCCCTCGGCGGTGCGGTACGTGGACTTGGGGAGCAATTGGATTAT
>OLSF01002435.1_pt1 | contig 14424 bp, 6 predicted proteins | sample 1672301 | NCBI WGS metagenome assembly OLSF01 (sample SAMEA3136669, study PRJEB25190) | human gut metagenome | biome: human gut; feature: human-associated habitat; material: faeces | place: Austria | collected 2013
CCTGATCCTCAGCGGTCAGGGTCTTCTCGTTGACGGAGTAGACGATGGTCTTCAGATCGTTGCCTGCGGGAGCAGAGATAACGACCTTCTTTGCGCCAGCCTGGATGTGAGCCATGCTCTTCTCCTTGCTGGTGTAGAAGCCGGTGCACTCCAGAACGACATCAACGTTCAGCTCGCCCCAGGGAGCGTCCTTTGCGTCCTTAACAGCGTAGATCTTGATCTCCTTGCCGTCGACGATGATGGAGTCCTCGGTAGCCTCGACGGTGTGCTTGCCCTCACCGATCTTGCCGCAGAAGGAACCCTGAGCGGTATCGTACTTCAGCAGGTGAGCCAGCATCTTGGGGCTGGTCAGGTCGTTGATAGCGACGACCTCGTAACCCTCAGCATCAAACATCTGACGGAAAGCCAGACGGCCAATACGACCAAAACCATTGATAGCAACTCTAACAGCCATGTTAATAGTACCTCCTAAATGTTCTTACCCTGATTCGGATAATTCACGGTACTCTTATTTTAGACCAAAACGGCCAAACTTTCAAGTGCCTGCCAAAAAATTAACAAGTCGTTTTCATACTTTTTTGCTTTTGTACTATTTTCTCGGGGAATAGGGTGTTGTTTTGAGCAATTCAACCAAGCGACTGCTGACGCATTTATGCATCCTGCTCAGTCCTTGTGCAGCGCACAGCGCTCAAGGCTCCCAAAGCGCCCACACCGCACAGCCCCAGCCGGAACAGCAGCGTCGGCGTCAGCAGAGCCCCGCCGCCCTCCTGTACAAGGGTCTGCAGCACGGTGGGCAGCTCCCAACACAGGCAGAGGGCAAACGCCGCCAGCCCGCCGGCGCAGAGGGTGCGCCCGTCGGACGTGCCGGGCAGGTAGAGCGCCCGAGCCAGCGCCGAGAGGAACACCAGCCCCGCCAGCAGCTGCCAGACCATCGCCGTGGGGGCCACCCGGTGCCAGCTGGAGCTGTTCTCCATAAAGCGGGCCAGCACGCACCAGTAGAACACGGCGCTGCCCAGCACGGCGGGCGTCAGGCTGCGGGTGGGGGTCTTCCAGTCCTTCCGCAGCCAACTCAGACCGAGACCGATCATCCAGAACGCGCACAGCGCCTCCAGCGCAGCCCGGATAAGCATTGCCACGCTGCTCCCCATCCAGAGGATGCGCAGCACAGCAGCCTCTCCATAGCAGACAGCCGCCGCCAGTGCCACGACGCCGGAAAGCGTGCAGTGGCCCCGCAGCGCATCGGTCTGCGGCTTACAGCAGCGGCCCGCCGCCACAGCGGCACCGACGGCCACGGCCAGCGCACCGTACCGCAGCCAGACTGAGCCGACGATGCACAGGCCCGTTTCCGCGTCGGTGAGAAAGGCCAGGTCGATGCCCCGGAAAACGCCCAGTGCTGCGCTCAGGAAAAGCGAAACCATGATAAAAAAGTTCATCTGTAATCCTCAAATCTCTATCCCCTTTTCGGGGGAATTATCATAAGTGTATGATAGCGCGTTTTGGGCAGAAATGCAAGGCATTCCCCTCTTGTGCGCTTTTTTGCCGACGGAGGCCGGTATACTGAGTCCAAAAGTCTGTCCGGGAGGGAGATATGCCCCATGAAAAAAGCCTTTCTGCTCCTCTGCGCCCTGCTCCTCGTGCTGGGCAGCGCCCTGCCGCTGGCAGGCTACCGGCTGGCCCGGGCCGTGCTGGGCCGCAGGGCAGCCATTTCCCCTGCCCCGGCGTCCAGCACCTCCGCCGTATCGGAAGCCGCGCCTGCTGCTTTCGAGGGCGACGCAGACGTCTTTCTCATCGAAGACCTGAGCACCGGCGAGGTGCAGCAGGTGCCGAAGCGGGACTATCTCATCGGGGCCGCAGCGGCTGAAATGCCCCTCACATGGCCGGACGAGGCCCTCAAGGCGCAAATCGTCGCGGCCCACAGCTACGCGCTCTACTGCCGCGACCACGCCTCTGCAGCCAACGGCAGCTGGCTCTCTGCCGACCCGGCGCGGCGGCAGGGCTATCTGACCGACGCCGTCCTCCACAGCTACTGGGGGACCGACTACGAGGCCAACTATGCCCGCCTCTCGGCCCTCGCGGACGCCGTCCTCAGCGACGTCCTCTGCTATGACGGTGCGGCGGCAGGGACGAGCTATTTTGCCATCTCCAATGGCCGTACCGAGGCCAGCGAGAACGTCTGGGGCAGCGCCCTCCCCTACCTCGTCCCGGTGGACAGCAGCACCGACCTCTCCGCCGACAACTACGAAGTCACCCTCACCCTTTCTGCCCCGCAGGTACAGCAGCTTCTTTCCTCGGGACTGGGCATCGCCGCCGACTCTGCCGCGCCGGAACGCTGGTTCGGTGAGACGACCCTGACAGCTTCGGGCTATGCGGCCTCTCTGCCCGTCTGCGGCCAGACCGTCTCCGGCACGGCCCTCCGGCGGGCTCTGGGGCTGCGGAGCGCCTGCTTCAACATCCGCTATCAGGACGGCAGCTTCCTCATCACGACGAAAGGCTACGGCCACGGCGTGGGCCTGAGCCAGTGGGGTGCCAAAGCGCTGGCCGAGCAGGGCTGGACCTACGAAGCCATCCTCACCCACTATTTCCCGGGGACGCAGCTCTGCCGATGACACAAAAACAGGGTGGTCAGCATCGCCGACCACCCTGTGTCTTTTTATTTTGGGGAAGCTCAGCCCAGAAGCCAGCTCCACATCCCCTTCTTCGTCTCGGTCACAGCCTCAGCTTCACTCTCGACTGCCTCAGCTACAGCCTCTTCGGTCTCCTGAACGAGCTGACCCAGCTTCGTGCCGGAGGGGTCCTGCACCGTCCAGTAGGTCGCGGTGCTGCTGGCGCTGCCGGAAACGGTGAAGTCGCTCATGAAGCAGAGCGTCTGGCCGTTGGAGTCGGTCAGCACGACCATGTAAGTGTAGCTGCCTTCGGGCAGTTCACCGAAACGGAGCTGACTGTCGAAGTTCTTCAGAGACCAGCTGGACACATTGGGCGAGGCCTCAGCACTCTGAACGGTCTGGTCGTTGGCATCGAGGATCGCCGCTTCCACGCTGCTCAGCACAGCACCCGATGCGCTGGCGGCAGTGCCGCTCACGCTCATGCCCTTGCCGGTGCGGATGTTGACCGGGTAGCGCATTCCTTCCAGACGGAGGCTGTCCAGCGTTGCGACGGCGCTGTTATGGTCGGAAGATATGTACCAGTAGCAGGAGGCACCCGCGATGGAGATGCTGGCTGCCGAGATCGGCACCCGGCCCGAGGAGACGCTGCCGGCGGGGTCGGAGCAGTAGAACACGCCGTCGGTGTAGTCCGTCAGGAGAACGGCGTGGGGCTGGCGGCGGTCGTAGAGGACGATGCCCTCGGGGTGCTCTGCCAGCAGCTGAATGAGCACTGCCTTCTTCTCCTCGTTGTTGGACGGCAGCGTGGAGTAGCCCACCTGCATTGCGTTATAGTTGAAGCTGTGGGAGAGGCCCCCTGCCCACGCACTGCCGCGGACGCTGTTCTCGGTCACGTCCGTCCAGTCGGTCAGGCCGTCCAGAAAAGCGCGGCGGCGGAGCATCATGGCGGCGGAGGCCAGCGTACAGGTGCCGCCCCGGCTCTGCTTGAAGTAAAATCCTGCGTCCACGTTGAGGTCCACCGCCAGCGCTCCCGGCAGCATCGCTGCCATCAGCACGAGCGACAGCACAAGGGCCATCAGTTTTTTCCAGATCCGGTGCGGCGCACATTCCACGTTTGACTCATCCCTTCATCTTTCATTCACTGCTGTAAAGTATACCATTTTGTTACACTTTTGTAAACCGCAGGGAGACTTTTTTCTCAGATTTCACACGCTTCGTACACAATTTCGGGGCAGAATGCACAAATAGCGTCTAACTTTTTGGAACATATAACAAAAAAGCCCCCGCCGTCCCGAGGGACAGCAGGGGCAAAACTGGAACGAATTTTCGTTTAGAACAGGCCGGTGATCTTGCCGTCGGCGTCCACATCAATGCCCACGGCGGCGGGCTTCTTGGGCAGGCCGGGCATGGTCATGATGCTGCCGCAGATGACCACCACGAAGCCGGCGCCGGCGGCCAGACGCACCTCGCGCACCTCCATCGTGAAGCCGGTGGGCGCACCGGTCAGCTTGGCATTATCGCTGAAGCTGTACTGGGTCTTGGCGATGCAGACGGGCAGGTCGCCGTAACCCAGTTCGGTGAGCTCAGCCAGAGTCTTGCTGGCGGAGGCGCTGTAGTTCACGCCGTCGGCGCGGTAGATCTTGGTGGCGATGGCGTTGATCTTGTCCTTGAGGGGCATTTCCAGCGGGTAGGTGTACTGGATGGGACGGTCCTCCATGATGTCCAGCACCTTCTCGGCCAGAGCCTTGCCGCCCTCGCCGCCCTTGGCGAAGACCTCGCTCAGGACGCAGGGGACGCCCTGCTCGGCGCAGACCTGCTCGACGTAAGCCTGCTCTTCGGCGGTATCGGTCGGGAAGGCGTTGATGGCCACCACAACGGGAAGGCCGAAGCCGTTCTTCATGTTGTCGATGTGGCGGACGAGGTTGGCTGCGCCCTTTTTGACGGCCTCGAGGTTGGGAGTGTTCAGGTCGGCCTTGGCTACGCCGCCGTGGCTCTTGAGAGCACGGAGGGTCGCCACCAGCACGCAGGCGCTGGGCGCGATATTCGCATAGCGGCATTTGATGTCCAGGAACTTCTCTGCGCCCAGATCTGCGCCGAAGCCTGCCTCGGTGATGACATAGTCGGCCAGCGAGAGGCTGAGCTTGGTGGCCATGACGCTGTTGCAGCCGTGGGCGATGTTGGCGAACGGCCCGCCGTGCACCAGCGCGGGCGTGTGCTCCAGCGTCTGCACCAGATTGGGCTTGATCGCATCCTTGAGCAGCGCCGCCATGGCCCCCGCCGCCTTCAGGTCGTTGGCGGTGACGGGCTTGTCCTCATAGGTGTAGCCCACCACCATCCGTCCCAGGCGCGCTTTCAGATCTGTTATGGAGGTGGCCAGGCAGAGCACGGCCATGATTTCCGAGGCCACGGTAATGTCAAATCCATCCTCCCGAGGCACCCCCTGGGCCCGTCCGCCCAGGCCGTCCACAATGTTGCGCAGCTGCCGGTCGTTCATATCCACGCAGCGTTTCCAGGTGATCTTTTTCACATCAATCCCCAAGGCGTTGCCCTGCTGAATATGGTTGTCCAGCATGGCGGCCAGCAGGTTATTGGCCGCACCGATGGCGTGGAAGTCGCCGGTGAAGTGGAGGTTGATATCCTCCATCGGGACGACCTGCGCATAGCCGCCGCCGGCCGCGCCGCCCTTGACGCCGAAGACCGGGCCGAGGGACGGCTCACGCAGAGCGACAAGGACGTTCTTGCCGAGCTTGCGCATACCGTCGGCCAGGCCGACCGTCGTGGTGGTCTTGCCTTCGCCTGCGGGGGTGGGGTTGATGGCGGTGACGAGGACGAGCTTGCCCTGGGTGTGGGTCTCTTCCTTCAGGATGCTGTAGTCGACCTTGGCCTTGTACTTGCCGTACTGCTCCAGATACTTCTCGTCGATTCCCGCGGTCTTGGCGACCTCGGTGATGGGCTGCATGGTGGTTTCCTGTGCGATTTCGATGTCAGACTTAAAACTCATGATGGATGTTCTCCTTCCAAAAAATTTGCTCGGGGCCGTCGGAATGGCACCGGCGGGATGAGTTTTGTCATACCGCTGCCCGTTGGAGTGGTTCACGGTATCGTATAAAAACAATCGATATGTTTTTATCGGTTCGGATTATATCACCATATCCGGTTCTTGTCAACAAAAATTTGCGTAAAATTTTTCCTTTTTTTCGCGGATTTGCACGAATTTCGATGTCCGGCCGCCGGATGACGGATGGGCGGCACAATGTGCAAGATCAGGGGACAGGGGTGGGAAGATTTTGAAGGAGGAGGTGCAGAAATTGGGAAGCTGCACAGGACATCGACGGGGCGCTGCAGGGGAAGGGACAGCCGGGCCCGGCGCTGCACTGCCGAGCCGAACAGGGCAGCGTTAAAACGGAAACAGTCCCCCGAATTGTCATTGCGAGGCCCCAACGGGGCCGTGGCAATCTCGGGAAGGCAGTTGCGTTTTCGCCGGGGCTTTCCTGTTATCCACTCCGGTACTGCGAGATTGCCACGTCGCTTCGCTCCTCGCAATGACACATCAGGGGAGTGCGGCGGTGCACCAGCGCCCTCCAGCGGTTTAATGACCCCCTACAAGGCGCTCACTGAGCGCCGCTACAGTCAAATTTGATAGCGACTGCGTTCGGCGGCCCATTGCCGCTTCGCGGACGGGCCTGGCTGTCCCCGCCCCTACATATTTTTTTACAACAAATTTTACAGCAAATAGTGCTCCAGTTCACGAAGAAAGCGGCTGAGGTTTTCGCAGTCCGGCTCATAATACAGGCTCGTGCCGCGGCGCGTGGCCGTGAGAAGCCCCTCGTTGCACAGCAGGTTCATGTGGTGCGAGATCGTGGCCGGGGCGAGGGACAGCTTTTCGGCGATATCCTGCCCGTTGCACGGGCCGTCCTTCACGGCGCGCAGGATCTCCAGGCGGCTCTTGTCGCCGATGGACTTCAGCCGCCGGACAAGCGAGGCCGACTGGTCGGAATATTTCACGATCAGCTCGCCGAGCTGGGTGTAGTACACGCCGTAATACAGCGTTTCCGCCGCAAAGTCCCACTGCACGCCGTGGAACGCCATCATCGACGGCACGACGGTCAGACGCTCCGGGCGCTGCGGCAGGCTCAGGTTGACGAACAGAGCCACGGGATCGTCGCCGATCTTGGCCTTTGCGTCCTTCATTGCGCCGCGGCAAAGCGACGCGGCCGTGTCCGGCACATGCTCGAGGAACAGGGCCGTCGCCTTGCGCAGGATGATGTCCAGCTCCTCCATATAGTCATCAATGGAATAGAACAGCGCTGTGCAGATCCATTTGACGTCCTCGGACGCCGGGCTTTGCAGCAGGAAGCGGATGAGAGCGTCGAAGCTGTCGATCCCGGCAAGGTCCTCCGTCTCCAGCCCGAGCACGCGGGCCAGCACGCGCTTGAGCGCGCCGAGCTTTTCGGCCTCCGGCAGGCTGCCGTAGTGCGGGCGGCTGTGCAGCACGGCATAGAGCGGCCGGGCCAGCGCCGAGGTCGTGCCGCCGCGCGAGGAGAAGAAAAAGCGCAGCCGCTCCTCGCTGACCTGCAGATTGGAGACGACGTAGTTTTCCAGATCGATGAGCGGCTGCAGCATGGCCTCCAGCTCAAACATCGGGATATTGTACTTCCCGGAGAGATAATCGCGCAGGGCGGGGATGCTGTGCGGGGCATCCTCCCCGGCCTGATAACGGCGCTCCAGCAGATAGATGCACTCCATCTCCGGATTGAGGCGCTCAAAATATTGGATCTGCAAGTCAGAAGCCCTCCTGAAGGTGGTCTTTCGATTTCTATCGTAATTCATGCATATTGTATCCCGGATGAGCGGAAAAGTCAAGCACTGGATTCGGACGGATATCGAAGTTTGACGAAATATCTCGTGCAAAATGTAGAATTTATCGGGAAAAATCACAACAGATGTGCACGATACGCGGACAAATGCGGAAGAATGAAAGGCAGAACTATATAAATTCTGAGCGAAATCAATTATTATCTTGAAAATATGCAGAATATAGAGCATAATTCTTGGAATAATTTAAATTCTAATATCTATCGAATTTTGATAAGATGAATATAGAATTTCTGTTGATTTTCTTTGAGCGACGTGGTAGAATACCGCCAAGGCAGAAAGTTAGCACTGCCATCTATCGAAATGAAAGGAAGAAGGACCATGAAAATGAAACGGTTTCTGGCGATCCTGTTGGTTCTGGCAATGTGCCTGACAACGCTCGGCGTTGTTCCGGCCATGGCCGTCGAACCCGCGGCCGAAGAGAGCGACGATGCGATCTCCGCCCGCTGGACCGATAAGGATTCCCTGCCCCCCGCGGATCAGGAGATCACCCCGCATGAGGTCGAGGGCGAGATCCCGTCTGCGGACGAAGTTGATCTCTCGAACGACGAAAACGCTCTCAAGGCCTCCGACATCGTTACGGTGATCGTGGAGCTGGAGAGCGAGCCTCTGGCAGACGCAGCCATGGGAGAACTCGACACGTTTATCAGCTCTCCCGCTGGTCTGCAGCTCGAGCAGGACCTCCTGAACGAGCAGGCCTCCGTCCGTGCCGGGATCGAGGCGCTGACCGGCAAGACCGAGACCGCTTCCGTCAATGGCGCAAGCGACCTCACCTATTCCTATACGACCGTCCTGAACGGCTTCTCCATGAAGATCCCGTTCGGCAAGCTTGACGAGATCCGCTCGCTGAACGGCGTCAAGAACGTCTGGGTCGCCGAGCAGTACAGCCTGCCCGAGGACCTCAGTGCCGATGACGACACGATCTCCATGAACAGCTCCACCGGCATGGTCGGCTCGACCGAGGTCAATGCCATGGGCTATGACGGCACCGGCACCATCGTCGCCATCCTTGACACCGGTTTCATGAAGGCGCACGAGGCCTTCTCCGTCATGCCGACGGACACGAAGTATTCCAGGGACGACATCGCCTCCCTGCTGCAGAGCCAGACGCTTGCAAGCAAGGTGACGGATGCCGATTCCGTGTACATCAACGAAAAGGCCCCCTACGGCTATGACTACGCGAACGGCGATACCGATGCCGAGGCCGTCGGTCAGGCGCACGGCGTCCACGTTGCAGGCACCGTCGCGGGCAACAACGGCAAGGACTTCTATGGCGTGGCCCCGAACGCCCAGCTGATGATCATGAAGATCTTCGGCGACAACTCCGGCTCCACCTCCGACGATATCATCCTCGCCGGTGTGGACGATTCCGTCAAGCTCGGCGCGGATTCCATCAACATGTCGCTCGGCTCCCCGGCCGGCTTTACGGATTACGGCGATGAGAACGAGAGCGAGGAAGAGCACCTGACGTACTACGGCGTTTATACCCGTGCCGAAAAGGCCGGCGTCAACGTCCTGGTCGCAGCCGGCAACGAGACGTCCTCCACGAACTACAATGCGCACAACAACCTGACCTACGCGGAGTATCCCGACAACGCCATCGTTGCGTCTCCGTCCACGCTGGAGGCGAGCCTGTCCGTTGCCTCCGTGGATAACGCCAAGACCACCTCTTATTACATGCTGCTCGGCGAGGAAAAGCTTGCCTACAACAACGCCGTGAACAGCGCCACCTCCACGCCATATGACATTCTGGACACCATGGACGGCAAGACGCTGGAATATGTCATGGTTCCGGGTCTCGGCGAGGAAGCCGACTATGAGGGCCTCGACGTGACCGGCAAGATTGCCGTGGTGCAGCGCGGCGGCCTCAACTTCGGCACCAAGGCGGAGAACGCCTCCAAGGCCGGCGCGGCTGCCTGCATCATCTATGACAACGTCAACGGCGCGATCATCAATGCTGCGCTGGAAAGCTTCTTCATCCCCACCGTCACCGTGACCAAGATCGCGGGCGCCAAGCTGGCCGCCGCATCCGAGAAGAAGGTCTCCTTCTCCAAGGAAAACTACGGTCTGGTAGACAACCCCATCGGCGGCGGCGTCAGCTCCTTCTCAAGCAAGGGCCCGGCTCCCGACCTGACCATCAAGCCGGAGATCTCCGCTCCCGGCGGCGGCATCCGCTCCTCCGTCCTCGGCGCGAACAATGCCTATGAGGTCTACTCCGGTACCTCCATGGCCACGCCGCACATGGCCGGTGAGGCCGCGCTGCTGCGCCAGTATATCGAGAAGAATTATCCCGATGTCAAGGGCGAGGCACTCGGCGATCTGGTCAACAGCCTGCTCATGAGCACTGCCTCCCCCTCCAGGGAGCTGGACGGGACCTATTATCCGGTCCGCCGCCAGGGCGCAGGCGTTGCCAATATTGCCAATGCCATCGAATCCGGTGCATACCTCTCCGTCGAGGGCAGCAAGCGCCCGAAGGCTGAGGTCGGCTCCAGCAAGGACGGCGTCTACACCTACACCGCGACCGTCCACAACATGACGGGCGAGGCCAAGTCCTACACCGTCGGCACCACGGCCATGATCGAGACGATCAAGGTCATCAACGGCGAGAGCTTTGCCTCCAACTCCAACCGCGACCTGACGGCCGACGAGGTGACCATCACCTACACCGGCCTGACTGACGGCAACAAGATCACCGCCCCGGCAAACGGCACTGCGACCTTCTCTGTGAAGCTCGAGCTGACCGCCGCCGGCAAGAAGGCCTATGCCGACAACTTCCCGAACGGCTCCTATGTCGAGGGCTACACCTTCCTGACGGCCGACGAGGGCGTTAGCCTGAGCCTTCCGATCCTCGGCTTCTATGGCGACTGGGACAGCCTGCAGGTCTTCCAGGGAACCTATGATGAAGGCCCCGCGAACGTTACCTATTCCGTTCTGGCCGATGTCAACGCCTCCCTGAGCGGCAACTACGTCGGCGTGAACAACCGCACGGATACCTTCGCACGCCGCTGGATGGGCTTCGGCCCGGCGCGCGGTGGCCGTATGCTGCTGCATCTGTCCAGCCTCCTGCGAAATTCCGAGGCCTATCAGATCACGGTCAAGAACGCCAAGGGCGAGACCATGTGGGATTCCGGCGACCTCGGTGCTGTCCGCAAGACCTACATCACCGTTACGCAGACCGGCTATCAGGCCACGGCGACCCTTGTGCAGAAGGGCTGGAACGGCCGCCTGCCCGGTGCGGACGGCAGCTATAATGCCGGCGACTGGGCGCCCGAGGGTGAGTACACCTTCTCCGTCCGCGGCCGCGGCGTCGGCTCTGACGTGGACGACTATCAGAGCTACACCTTCTATGTCGATAACACGAAACCGGAGCTGAAGAGTGCCGAGCTGTTCGAGGACGAAAACGGCGACCTCAAGCTGGCTGTCACCGTCTCCGACAACAAGTATCTCCAGTTCCTCTGGGTCATCGATTCCGCACAGCAGTTCTTCTATCTGGAAGCCGCCGAGGAATTCAAGGACATGAAGGAAGGCGAGACCGTCCGTGTCGTCCTCGATGCCTCTGATCTCGTTCAGCAGCTGTCCCTGAAGGCCGCCAACCCCGGCCGCGTCGGCATCATGCTCGGCGACTGCGCGAACAATACCTCCACGACCTTCATCGATATCGGCCCGCAGGGCATCGAGATCGAGCCTGCTCAGATCAGCATCGGCCAGACGAAGCAGCTCTCCTACAAGGTCTATCCCGCCTCCATGCAGGATATCGCTCTCGAGTGGAGCTCCTCCGACGATTCCGTCGCGACCGTCAACGAAAAGGGTGAGGTCACGGGCGTGTCCGACGGCACCGTCCGCATCACGGCCACGGCCTTCTCCCGGCTGTCCTCCTATTGCACGGTCACGGTGGGGCAGGGCGTCAAGCTCGACCGCAACTTTGGCGAGGCTGAGCATCTCGGCGAGATCTTCACGACCGAGGACGGCCTGTGGTGGAAGGTCTCCGGCCCGGATACGGTCCTGCTCCTGCCGGAGAACAACAAGACCCAGAACTACAGCGGCTCCTATTCCTCCATGGCAGAGATCACCGTTCCGGCGACCGTCAGCTATGAGGGCAAGACCTACCGCGTGACGGCAATTGCTGCCGAGGCCTTCTATTTCAACTCCAAGACTACTTCCGTCACTCTGCCTGACGGCTTGGAATCCATCGGCAGTACGGCCTTCTTCTTTGCCCGCAACATCAAGACGCTGCATATCCCCGACAGCGTCAAGACCATCGGCAGCATGGCCTTCAACGGCGTGGCCAGCGCTCCGCTGACGCTTCCGTCCTCTCTGGAATTCATCGGAGACTCTGCCTTCAACATGTCCGGTGTGGTCGACGGCGATATCCCCAACACGGTCACCTATATCGGCGAAAAGGCCTTCTTCAATTGCACTGGTCTGACGACCATCAGCCTTCCCTCCTCGGTCGAGACTTACGGCGCGAATATTTTCTACGGCTGCACGAACGTCACCTATGTTGAGCTGCCGCAGGACATGGAGAAGATCCCGAGCGGCCTGCTGTGGAACTGCACCGGCCTGAAGCGCATCTACATTCCGTCCTCTGTCAAGACCATCGGCAACGCGGCCTTCTATGGCTCCGGCCTCGAGAAGCTGAACCTGCCGGACGGCCTGAAGAAGATCGACCAGTGGGCCTTCTGCTCCACGAAACTCAAGGAGATCATCATTCCGGACTCCGTCGAGACCATCGGCTTCAACGCCTTTATCTACTGCGAGGGCGTTCAGAATTGCTATGTCGGCTCCGGCGTAAAGTCCATCGGCAAGGATGCCTTCTATTTCTGGAACAACAAGTATGAGGATCAGACCGGCGTTATGCATGCCGCAACGACCGAGACGGCCAAGCTCCTGCGCTACTCCGGCTACGGCCATGAGATCCTCATCAATGGCGCCCCCTACACCTCCTACTTCGGCGGCCAGTTCGCCGTGGACGGCATCAGCTACATGCCGACGTCCGACACGACCGTTGCCATCACCGCCATTAGCGATGATGCAAAGACGGAGACGTTCGCCATCCCCGCTACCGTCACGAACGAGGGCGACGGCCGCACCTACACCGTCACCGAGCTGGCAGATAAGCTCCTGTTCCAGAATCAGTCCATCCTGACTATGGAGGACCTGCCGGACACGATCGAAAAGACCGGTGACCGCACCTTCGACCAGATGTTCAACGTCCGTACCTTCGGCGAGCTGCCTGCCAATCTGAAGTACGTCGGCTATCAGTCCTTCGGCTACCTCGGCTGGGAGCGTCAGCTGGAGAACCAGGGTCTCATTCCCACCTGGCAGACAAAGGAGCTCAACATCCCCGGCACGATCGAGTTCATGGATCAGTGTGCCTTTGCGGGCAACCGTCACGAGACGATCAACGTCGGCGAGGGCATCACGGAGCTGAGCTACTACTCCCTCTTCGGTGAGGCTGCCACGACCATCAACCTGCCGAGCACCCTGAAGCGCATCAATGAGAGCGCGATTGCATCCAGCTCCAACGCAACCGTCAACCTGCCCGACAGCCTCGAGTACATCGGACAGTCTGCCTTCGCCGGTACGCCGGTCGGCGAGACTGTCCATATGCCGGAGAACCTGACCTACATCGGCGACAAGGCCTTTGCCGCCAATGTCTACAACTCCGACTATACCGCCAAGTACTGGGTCGGGCCGACGACGGTCTACCTGAACGGCAAGCTCGATAACATCGGCGCGAGCGTCTTCCGCCCGGATGCCAAGATCATCGCCGTGCTGAACAGCCAGCGCAACATGGTCGGCGGCTGCACCGATCTCGACGAGCTGCCCACCGTCATCTGGGACGGCAAGACCGACATCGGCTACAATGACGGCTCCTGCATCCCCGAGGGCGTGACCGTTACCCTGAGCGGCAATGTCACCATTGACGGCAAGCTCTGCATCGAGGGTAAGCTCATCGTCCCGTTTGACGCCAAGCTCACCATCACCGGGAACGCTGTCATTGTCGGCGAGGACAACATCGTCTACGAGGGCTGCAAGCACGAGCATGTCAAGGAGAACATCGTTCCCGCCACCTGCACCGAGGACGGCAGCAAGACCGTCGTCTGTGAGGACTGCGGCGAGACCATCTCCACCGAGGTCATCCCGGCCACCGGCCACAGCTTCGGCGACTGGACCGTCACGAAGGAGGCCGCCTGCTTCGAGGACGGCGAGGAGACCCGCACCTGCTCCGTCTGCCAGGCAGTCGAGACGCGTCCGATCTTCGCGAACTCCGACCACTGCCCGTCCAAGGCCTTCACCGACCTTGACGCAAAGGCATGGTACCACGAAGGCGTGGACTATGCCCTGACGAACGGCCTCATGAACGGCGTCGGCGGCGGCAGGTTCGAGCCGGACGGCCAGCTGACCCGCGCGCAGCTCGTCACCGTGCTCTACCGCGCAGCGGGCGAGCCCGACACCGGCAAGCAGGTCAACCCGTTCACCGATGTGCCGGACGACACCTGGTACACCAAGGCCGTCATCTGGGCCGCGAACAACGGCATCGTCAATGGCGTCGCCAAGAACACCTTCGCCCCGGACGACAGCATCACCCGTGAGCAGATCGCCGCGATGCTCTACCGTTACGCCGGAGCAAAGGCTGTCAAGGAAGACAAGCTCTCCGCCTTCCCGGATGCCGCCAAGGTCTCCGATTGGGCGAAGGAAGCCCTGAACTGGGCGGTCGCCAGCGGCCTCATCAACGGTGTCGCCAATGCCAACGGCACGGCCAGCCTCGAGCCGCAGGCTACCGCGACCCGCGCACAGATCGCCACGATCCTCATGCGCTGGCTCGAAAAGTAAGCAGAATCCCACTGCAGGTCTTCCATCCTTCCTCCCTGCGGGTATAAAAGCCATGGCCGGGGCGCAAGCCCCGGCCATTTGGCGTCTTAGTATAGGCATTGTAGGGGAGCGG
>OLSF01002436.1_pt1 | contig 14424 bp, 10 predicted proteins | sample 1672301 | NCBI WGS metagenome assembly OLSF01 (sample SAMEA3136669, study PRJEB25190) | human gut metagenome | biome: human gut; feature: human-associated habitat; material: faeces | place: Austria | collected 2013
CTCTGCTCGTAAATACTGGCACTTCATCAAGCTGATGGGACGTTCGGCTTCTCATATCGCTTTGGAATGTGCATTGCAGGTTCAACCCAATATGTGTATCATCTCTGAAGAGGTTGAAGCTAAGGATATGTCTTTGGACGACATCGTGACCAGCATTGCCAAGGTCGTTGCTGAACGTGCAGCCCAGGGTAACAACTTCGGTACGGTTCTTATCCCCGAAGGATTGGTTGAATTCATCCCGGCCATGAAGCGTCTGATTGCTGAGTTGAACGACTTCCTTGCTGCCAATGCAGAAGAGTTTGCTCAAATTAAGAAATCTCACCAACGCGATTATATCATCCGTAAACTCTCTCCGGAGAATGCGGCCATCTACGCAAGCTTGCCCGAAGGCGTGGCTCGCCAGTTGTCTCTGGACCGCGACCCGCACGGAAACGTACAGGTATCTCTGATTGAAACAGAAAAGTTGCTGTCCGAAATGGTTGGCACTAAGCTGGCTCAGTGGAAAGAAGAGGGCAAGTTCGTAGGCAAGTTTGCTGCACAGCACCACTTCTTCGGTTACGAAGGACGTTGCGCTGCTCCGTCTAACTTCGACGCTGACTACTGCTACTCTTTGGGTTATGCAGCATCTGCATTGATTGCTAACGGAAAGACCGGTTACATGTCTTCTGTACGCAACACTACTGCTCCTGCCGAAGAATGGATTGCAGGCGGTGTGCCCATTACTATGATGATGAACATGGAACGTCGCCACGGTGAAATGAAGCCGGTTATCCAGAAGGCTCTGGTGAAGCTGGACGGTGCTCCGTTCAAGGCATTCGCTGCTCAGCGTGACCGTTGGGCTATGGAAACAGACTACGTTTATCCAGGCCCTATCCAGTACTTCGGTCCGACAGAAGTTTGCGACCAGGCTACGAAGACTTTGCAGCTGGAGCAGGCTAAATAAGTTGATGCATCAACAAGTTGACAATAAAACGGAGGGGCGGTTCATTCCGCCCTTTCTTTTCCTTTGCTCATGGCAACCAAGACCTCCACAAATATCCGGCGTAAAACTACTGCCGCCCGTCGTTCTTCCTCTCCGCGGAGCAAGAAGAAAATGCAGCCACGTACCATGCCCGTATGGTTGCGCAATCTTTTGGCGGTCTGTATCATTCTTGTTTTTTCTACCGGCTTTTACTGGTTTTTCATTCGTCCTTATGCTTATCGCTGGAAGCCTTGTTATGGTCAGAAAGGTTACGGTGTATGTATGCCTTGCAACTATGAGGTGCATGGCATAGACATATCCCACTATCAGGGAAAGATAGATTGGGAACTCCTGACACATAATAGAGAAGCCCAATTTCCCATTCACTTTATTTTTCTGAAAGCTACCGAAGGCGGCGATCATGGTGACGATACGTTTACGCAGAACTTCGGCCAGGCGCGTAAATACGGTTTTATCCGTGGTGCCTATCATTATTTTATCCCTAAGACCGATGCCCGCAAGCAAGCCGATTTCTTTATCCGTACCGTGCAGCTGGCAAAGGGAGACCTGCCTCCCGTACTTGATGTGGAGACTACCGGCAAGCAGTCACCGCAGGAACTTAAAACGGCAGTCAAGACTTGGCTGGATAGGGTAGAGGCGCATTACGGCGTAAAGCCTATTCTTTATACTTCCTATAAATTCAAGAAACGCTATCTCAGCGATTCCATTTTCAATGCTTATCCTTATTGGATAGCCCATTATTATGTAGATTCCGTGCGTTATGAGGGCAAGTGGCACTTTTGGCAGCACACGGATGTAGGCACTGTGCCCGGTATTGAAGAAGAGGTGGATTTGAACGTCTTTAATGGTACAATGGAGGAACTTTTGGAGCTTACGTTGAAAACTCCTTGTATAGAACGCTAAAGGTCAACTTTAGCTTCCTGATATTGACCTTTAGCTTTTTAGTATTGACCTTTATTATTTTTGGAATTTCACTGCTGCCCACCGGTTCTTCTCACGATGGTGGACAAAGTGCAGCCCGTTGCGTTCGGCTTCTTCGCGGATGACGGGAATGTCATCTATGTAGAAACCGCTCATCAACAATTCCGCTCCGGGATTCATGCGGGCTATGTAGTGCTTCATATCTGCCAGGAGGATATTGCGGTTGATGTTGGCGATAACCATATCAAAAGGACCTTTGCTTTCCAGAGAGGAGGCATCGCCTTGGGATACGGCAATATTGTCCACCCCATTCAATTCTATATTTTCGAGGGAGTTGCGCACACACCATTCATCTATGTCGATAGCTGTACAAGGGGAGGCTCCACGCATGCGTGCCAGTATGGCAAGGATGGAAGTCCCACAACCCATATCGAGCAATGCTTTGCCTTGCAGGTCACTATCCAGCAGTTCGCCTATGATGAGGCTTGTTGTCTCGTGGTGCCCTGTGCCGAATGCCATTTGCGGATTGATGACGATGTCATATTCTGCTTGTGGGACATCGTTGTGAAAAGTGCTGTGAATGACACAACGGTCTCCGATAACGATGGGCTGGAAGAAGTTCTTCTCCCATTCCTCGTTCCAGTCTTTGTCTTCGGCTTCTACGAAATTATATTCTATCTGTGTATCGGGCAGAGGGAAGTCTGCAAGTGCTTCTTTGAGTAGAGATTCGTTATACAGCTCTTTCTGTATATAGGCAGTGATACCGTCGGTCTGCTCAACAAAACTTTCAAAGCCAGCTTCACCCAAGACTCCGGAAAGTACATCGTTGACTATTTCTGTGCACGGAACAGTGCGGAATGTAAATTCTAAATATTTCATCGGAATATGATTGTTTGTTAAATGCAGAAGAAGATTTTAAAGAACAAATCTATTTCTGCGTATCTTTGTTTTCACACTGCAAAGGTAATGTAAACCGAGGGCAGAATAAAATGAACTTGTTCATTTTTTATGCGGAAGTGCCGCTTGCCTCGTCAAAAGGCGGGGTATTTAGGGAATTCCCTATAAATCTTTGGGGAAAATCTGCTGCATGGGATAAAATCCGGCGTTATCTTTGTGACGTGAAGAAATAGATAAACGTAAAATCCATAGACCAAACTAATATGAAAAAGATTGTTTTTTTATCGCTTTTTGCCTTGTGCCTCCCATGGACACTGGTGGCACAAAGTATAGATGACGACCTTTACTACACTCCTTCCAAGAATAAGGAAGAGAAAAAAGAAGAGGTGAAGCAGGAGAAGAAAGTCGCTGCTCCCGTAGAAGAGATTGTAGTAAAGTCGAATGTACCGACCACTGTCTATTCATCGCCGGGAAGCACTACTGTTGTAGTAAAAGACCGTAAGGGAAACACCCGCGATGTGGACGAATATAACCGCCGTTATGACTCCCGCGACAATGATTTCGTGATGGAGAACGATACCCTTTACATCAATGAAAAAGAAGATGACGGCCTGGACGGCGAATGGGTGAACGGTGAATTTGAAGGTTCGCAGGATGATTACGAGTATGCTACCCGTATCATCCGTTTCCGTAATCCCCGTTATGCCATCAGCATCAGCAGCCCGCTATATTGGGATGTGGTCTATGGCTTGAATTCCTGGGATTGGAACGTGTATACCGACGGATTATATGCATATGCTTTCCCTACATTCACCAACCGCTTGTGGTGGGATTGGCGCTATAACTCTTATGGTTGGGGCGGCTATCCTTACTATGGCTGGGGATGGAACAGCTGGTACGGTCCGAGCTGGAGCTTTGGCTGGGGCGGCTGGTACGGCGGTGGCTGGTGGGGACATCATCATCACCATCACTATCATCCCGGATATTATCCCGGTGGCGGTGGTCATTGGGGAGGCGGCCATTGGGGAAATGCATATACCAATAGACGTTCTTATGGTCCGAGCCGTTCTTCTTATGCCGGAAACAGAGTATCGTCCTCTACTTCCCGCCGTTCTTCTACTGTAAATGGAGGGCAGACTGTACGTCGTAGCAGTACTACTTCCGGTCAAGTGAGACGTAGCAGTACCGGTACGTCAACCCGTCGGGTGGTAGGTACAAGAAGTTCGTCTACAGTTCGTTCAAGTTCTTCTGCAACTCGCTCAAGTGTAAACCGTTCGAGTGCGGCTTCTACCCGCCGTTCCACTTACACCCGTCCAAGCAGTACGCGTAGTAGCTCATATAATAGTAGCGTAGAAGGAGTTCGTAGCAGTCGTTCTTCCGGTGTACGCTCTTCTGTTGGAACTTCCACTCGTAGCAGGACTTCATCGACTTATAACAGAGGTTCAAGCGCCGCACCGGCACGCAGCTACTCCAATGACAACAATCGTAGTAGCAGTCGTTCATATTCTGCTCCAGTACGTTCATCCAGTAGCACCCGTTCTTCTTCCAGCTTCTCTTCAGGCAGTAGCTCACGTTCCAGTTACTCCAGTGGTGGTGGCGGTGGTGCCAGTCGTTCCAGTGGCGGCGGTGGTTCCAGAAGACGGTAAGTATAAGTATGTTTTAATCTAACAAGACTAAGAATTATGAAGAAGATAACCATGATAGCCCTTGCTATGTTTACAGCTGTAGGCGCAGGGGCACAGACAATATATGATGCAACGAATATAGCACAGAAGGAATTGAATGGAACCGCCCGTTTTGTCGGAATGGGCGGAGCTATGGGAGCATTGGGTGGTGATATTTCTACCATAGGAACCAATCCTGCCGGTATCGGTATTTATCGTAGCAATGATGCTATGCTTACCTTTGGCTATTCAATGACGGGCACAGAAAGCAATTATGTAGGTAATAAATTTGAAACGAACAAGAACCGCTGGAGTTTTGATAATGCCGGTTTTGTGATAGCTTCGAAGATAGGCAATCATACTCCTTTGCGGTATGTGAATTTTGGTTTTAATTACCACAAATCAAAGTCATTCTATAAGAATATGACGATGCAGGGGTTGATGGGAAGCATAGATAATCAATATGTATCTCAAGTGCGGAGTATGGCGCAGCAGGCTACGGATGCCCAGGATTATGTATACCACAATTATAATCAGCAACGCTTGAATTGGGAATCGAATGACATTTATCGTGACAGTGAGGCTGGCTGGTTGGGAGCTGTAGGTTATCAAGGTTCTCTTCTTTTTGAGAATAGGCAGACCGGTTCTCCTGATTCTTATGACCCTTATATTCCTTCCGAAGCGGATGCTTATTTCTTGTCGCGTGAGCGTGGCGGTATTGACCAATATGATTTCAATATCTCCTTCAATATAAATGACCGTTTTTACTTTGGTGTTACTCTGGGTGCTTACGATGTGGATTACAACAAATATTCTCTCTATAATGAAATGTATGCCTACAAATGGGAGGGCGACGGGCAGATTTATGAGGAAGGCTACTCTTTGGAGAGCTTTAACCGTATACACGGTTCGGGTTTCGACTTCAAATTCGGTGCCATCTTCCGGCCGATTGAGGATTCTCCGCTTCGTATAGGTTTGGCTGTGCATACTCCTACTTATTACAAACTGACTTATACTACGGGAGCGTTGCTGACTTCGGATTTGTTTTTACCGAATGAGGCTGGGGATGAAACTCTTACTCGTACCACTGTGGATACTTATTCTGCATTAGGCGGTAGAGATATGGACCGTGATTTTAAGCTGCAAACCCCGTGGGTATTTAATGCAAGTTTGGGCTATACAGTCGGTAATAATCTGGCTTTGGGAGCTGAATATGAATATGAGGACTACTCAAGCATGAAGTTCAAATATCCTGAAGGTGACGAGATGGCATGGGAAACGGGTGAGGCTGACCTCTGTATGAAGGGGGTAAGTACGCTTCGTTTAGGAGCAGAATACAAGCCGATACCTGCTTTCTCTCTGCGTGCCGGTTACAATTACAGTACTGCAGCCTATAAAAAGGATGCTATTAAGGCATTGCCTTCCAATTCTATAAATACAGATACGGATTTTGCCAATAGCAAATCGATGAATACTTTCACTTTAGGTATCGGTTATCGCTTTTCTTCGTTTTATGCGGATTTGGCTTATAAATTCGATACTTATAAATCTGATTTCTATCCGTTTTATAATGATATAAACGGCTTGGTAACACCGCCAACAACGGAAGTTACCAACACTCGCAGTAAAGTGCTATTTACATTGGGCATGCGTTTTTAGAAGAACAATTTTCATTGCAGATAACCTTTCATTGTCAATACCTTAGGGTATAAAAGAACTCCCCGGAATGTACAAATACATTTCGGGGAGTCTTGTGTTATAGGGGAGGGATTACAGATACCATGCCACGCCAAATGAATAGGGAGATACTTCCGGTCCCTTGTCTTTCTGGAATAATCCGTATGTGGAGTAGCGCAGGTAAATGCCGATATTACCATAACCGGCTTGTGCCAGCAGGTTTATGCCGACGGGCTGCACATACATACCTTTGCCTACGGTTTTCTTCTTGCCTCCGTTGATGTGTGAGAATGACTTCACGCTGTGACGTATCTCAAATTCGGGACCGGCATTGAAGAACACTTTGTTTCTTCCCACTCTTTGCTGCCATTCCATCAATACGGGTACACGGAAGAAGAAATGGCGCAGACGGCTTTTATTGTAACTGGTGTCTTCGTTGCCTGCGGTGAAGATGCTGGTTCCGTTTTCCTTCAGCAAGGCATAGTTACCGTCGATATTGAAAGAACGGTATCCCCAGCTGACTCCCAGGTTGATTCCCCAATGCGGGTTCTTCTTGAAGTTGTGATATACGGAGAGGATGTTGAAGCCGAATTCCCATGACTTGGATAAGTCGAGTCCCATCTTGTCGCTTGCTCCGAAGGAAAGGAAGTCGTTAGCCAGCCGGCTGTAGCCAATATACAGACCGGAACAGTGCGGTTCGTAAGCATTGTATCTTCTCTTTTTGGGGATGAATGGCAGGGCGTCGAGGAAAGTGCGCTTGTCTGCATCCACTTTCTCGAGATAGACTCCTTCATAAATTTGTACTTCTTTCTTTTCTCCGTCTTCCAACTGCTCTTCGTACACCTTGATGCGCATGTCTCCTTTTCCTTTCCGGATGATGATGGAGTCGCCTTGTGTCTGTACTGTAGCTTTCTGTTCAGGGTCAGTCTGTTGTTGTGCTGCCATGCGGCCGGCCGGCACAGCAAGCAGGCAGGCCAAAATCATAATTCTGGTTTTCATATCGTATATTGTTTTTAGTGTTATTCCGATTTGTAAAGCATATCCATCATTTCCTTTTCACTGAGCAGACCCTCTATGTAAATCAAAGTGCCCATGGAGTCTTTTCCTATCTTGAAAATGATGTAGCGGTTCAGCTTCTTTCCATTGCGTTCCACCTCTTTCAGTTGGTAATAAGCGCTGCGCAGCACACCGCTTTCCATTACCTCCTGCGCCTTCTTTGCGTTATCTTGCTTGTCGTGTACAATGGCCTGCTGAATTTCCCGGCGATAGGGGGATACATTCTTGAACACAAGGCTCTTGTAGGTAGTCATGCGGTAAGATTTCAGGATACTGCCGTTCAGTTCTACCCTGGTCACGTCCTTTTGCTCGCCATACTTGCTGAATAGGTCGGCTATTTCGTCCGTTTCGTATCCTTCGATGTCCTTCATCCGCATGATGGTGCGTTGAAGATTGGGCAGCGAGTCGATGATTTCGTGCATCAGACGGATTTCATCTTTGATTTCCAACAGCCGTTCCGGTGTTCCGGTGGGGGATGCCGCCTGCACTATGTCGAGAGATAGGGTGTCGTTGCGTTTGCAGCGCCACATATCTATACAGATGTTGTGCGTCAACGTCATGGCAAATGCTTCGATGCTCCGGTATTGCTCCAGTTCAAGCCTTTTGTTCCATAGCTTGAGCAGTACCTCCTGGACGGCATCTTCTGCATCCTCCGGTTCGTCGGTCAACTTCCGTGCATAGTTCAACAGCTTGGCACGGAGTGGAAGAACGGTTATTTTGAATTCTTTGAGTTCCATTTACACAGATAAGACGAATGGGAAATACAAACGTGACATTGTAAAGTGAAAAAAGTTGGAATAAAAAAAGGGACTTACTAACATTAGCAGTCCCTTTTCTTCACATTACTATAAAAGTATAGGATTATTTCTTGAAATAGCGGTTGTACAGACCTTCGAAACCTTTACCGTGACGGGCTTCGTCCTTAGCCATTTCGTGAACGGTATCATGGATAGCGTCGAGGTTCAATGCTTTGGCACGGGTAGCGATACGCTTCTTGTCTTCGCATGCACCTGATTCTGCGTTCATTCTCTTTTCGAGGTTTGTCTTGGTGTCCCATACGCAGTCACCCAGCAGTTCAGCGAATTTAGCAGCGTGTTCTGCTTCTTCCCAAGCGTAACGCTTGAAAGCTTCTGCAACTTCAGGATAGCCTTCACGGTCTGCCTGGCGGCTCATTGCCAAGTACATACCAACTTCTGTACATTCGCCCATGAAGTGGTTGTTCAGGTCTTTAATCATTTCGTCGTCGCAACCTTTGGCTACGCCGATTACGTGTTCGTCGGCAAATACCAGCGGGCCGTCAGCTGTTGCTTCTTCAACTTCTACGAACTTGCTTGCGGGAGCTTTACACAATGGGCACTTTTCGGGAGCTGCATCTCCTTCGTATACGTAACCGCATACAGTACATCTAAATTTTTTCATTTTCTCTCAGATTTTAATTAGTTGAATTAGTTATTCTTTGTTGTTCTTAAACGTTCTTCTTCTATGCAATGTTTACAGATTCCTTTATAATAGTAGTGGATTTCCTGCACATCGTGCCCGTCCATATCCATGTCGACCACTTTCTTGATGTTGTTATTGCACATCAAGTCATAAATCTTTCCGCAACGCTTGCACAAGAAATGACCGTGCGGGCTGGTATCGGCATCATAACATGTGTTACGCTCGTCGATAGTCAGGGTTTGTGCGGCACCTTGCTCGCTCAGTAGTTTCAAGGTATTGTATACCGTTGTTTTAGACAGTGTCGGTATGGAGGGAGACAGTGCCGTATAGATTTCATCCACCGTGGGATGCGTACGATGCTCTATCAAGTAATTCATGATGGCTATGCGCTGTACTGAAGGCTTGATATTATGATTCTGCAATCGTTTTACTACATCCATATAATCTAAAGTTTCAAACTTGTAATTATTACATTTTTAATTCACTTGCAAAGATAGGAAGTTCCTATAATTCTCCAAAAGATTTTTGGAAAATTTTTAGTTGCGGTCATTAAAATTGTTTATATATGTTCCTCTTCTTGTAGGCAGGTTGCCGTATTTTTGCCATAAAAGCGAAGGCAGGATGCACCCCGGCTTCAGTCGGTTTCTCGTGCCGATATAGAGAAAACGTTTTTCTCTTATCTCTCTTAATCAGAATTTTGCCGTATCTTTGCACCGAATAAATAATATAGCATCCTTATGAATTACGGATATGTAAAAGTAGCGGCGGCTGTGCCCCGTGTCAAGGTGGCTGACTGTAAGTTCAATGCCTCAGAGATTGAAAAAGAGATTATTATAGCCGACGGGAAAGGTGTGCAAATCATTGCTTTTCCGGAGTTGTGCATTACCGGATATACTTGTGGCGACCTCTTTGCCCAACAACTTCTGCTCGAAGAGGCAGAAATGGGATTGATACAGATTCTGAACAATACGCGCCAGATGGATATCATTTCGATATTGGGCATGCCCGTTGCACTGAACGGTGTGTTGCTGAATGCGGCGGTTGTCATTCAGAAGGGGAGAGTGCTGGGCGTTGTCCCGAAGACTTATCTTCCCAATTATAAGGAGTTTTATGAGAAGCGCTGGTTTACTTCCGCATGTGATGTGGCAGAAAACAGTGTGCGCCTTTGCGGGCAGATTATTCCGATGGGGAGAGACCTGCTGTTCGAAACGGCAGATACCACTTTCGGAGTGGAGATATGCGAAGATTTGTGGGCACCCATACCGCCCAGTTCCACGCTGGCACTGCAAGGTGCGGAAATCTTGTTCAATCTTTCGGCCGACAATGAAGGTATCGGCAAGCACAATTATCTGCGCTCGCTCATCAGCCAGCAGTCGGCACGATGCATTGCCGGTTATGTATTCAGCTCATGCGGTTTCGGAGAATCCACTACGGATGTGGTGTTTGCCGGCAACGGACTGATTTATGAGAACGGGACTCTGCTGGCGGCAAACGAACGCTTCTCTTTCGAAGGGCAGGTGGTCATCAGTGAAATTGATGTGGAACACTTGCGTACGGAGCGCCGGGTGAATACGACCTTCGCGGCTTGCCATGCAAATTGTGTTTCGGCCCTTCCGGTACGAATCTCTACGGAGTATGTCAACAGCAGGGATTTGAACCTGACACGTACTTTTGAACCGCATCCATTTGTTCCGCAGGGGATAGCGTTGGACGAACGCTGTGAGGAGGTATTCTCCATCCAGGTGTCCGGACTGGCGCAACGTCTGGTGCATACTAAAGCGAAAAGTGCCGTTATCGGCATTTCGGGTGGACTGGATTCTACGCTGGCGCTGCTGGTTTGCGTAAAGACTTTCGATAAGTTGGGATGGTCCCGCCAGGGTATTGTCGGTGTCACCATGCCGGGATTCGGAACGACCGACCGTACTTACACGAATGCCATCGACCTGATGAACTCCCTCGGTGTGACTGTCCGCGAAGTCAGTATCAAGGAGGCCTGCATACAGCATTTCAAAGACATAGACCATGATGTCCATGTGCACGACGTGGTTTACGAGAATGCGCAGGCACGGGAGCGTACCCAAATCTTGATGGATATTGCCAACCAGACCTGGGGAATGGTTATCGGTACGGGCGACCTTTCGGAACTTGCTTTAGGATGGGCCACTTACAACGGCGATCACATGTCGATGTACGGTGTGAATGCCAGCGTCCCCAAGACTCTGGTGAAGCACTTGGTGAAATGGGTGGCAGAGCATGATATGGACGATGCTTCACGTGCTACCTTGCTCGATATTGTGGATACTCCCATCAGCCCGGAACTGATTCCGGCAGATGAGAACGGTAATATCCAGCAGATTACCGAGGATTTGGTGGGGCCGTATGAGCTTCACGACTTCTTCCTTTATTACTTCCTGCGCTGCGGTTTCCGTCCTTCCAAGATATTTTTCCTGGCAGCACGCACATTCAAGGGGATGTATGATGAAGAAACCATCAAAAAATGGTTGCAGACTTTCTGCCGTCGTTTCTTCAACCAGCAGTTCAAGCGTTCCTGTTTGCCGGATGGTCCGAAGGTGGGCAGTATCTCTCTGAGCCCGCGCGGCGATTGGAGGATGCCGAGCGATGCTTCGTCGGAGATGTGGCTAAGGGAGGTGGAAGGACTCTAATTCTTTACTTCGGGTATGCCGTAATATCGATATGGGTATTTGATGACTGCATCTTGTTTGCATTCTTGCTGCATGTGTTTTGCAGTGCGACTGCAAACGTGTTGCAGTATCACTGCATAACTGTTGCAGTCGTACTGCATATCGGTGTGCAGCGCCACTGCAACGGCTTTGCAGTATCACTGCAAAATGTATGCAGAATTTTGCAGTAATAAGCTGTTGATTAATAAGTAGTTGTAAAAGTAGGGATATGCTGCGTGTATGGAAAAGTGCAGCTTAGTTTCGTTTCCCGTAGTATCGTTTGTAGATTTTCTTGTATTCCTTTCCCTTTTTGAAACTATCCAGCCATGTGTTGAGGCTGTCCAGCAGGATAGGGGACTGTTTGCTTACCCCCCAGGAATAGAATTGCGTGAAGCTGATGGCGGTATTGATGTCTATTTGAGGAATACTGTCGGCTGCGGTACGGGCAATGCTTTCGTCGCATACGGCATAGTCGATGTCTCCGTGGGCTACCAAGGCAATCAGTTGTTCGGGACCGTACTTTTCTATCTCCTCAACGTAGATGGTGTCGCCTATTTCATTTCCCAGGTTGCGGATGCGTAGTATGGAAGGGGAGCCTTTCACTACGTGCAGTGTCTTGCCCGCCAGGTCCAGTTGGCTTTTGATGAACAGTGATGAGTCGGGAACATTCTCGAGCTTGCGCTGCACCAGCACTTGCTTGTTCAATACGATGGGGGTGGTAAGCAGTAAGGAGTCTTTCAGCTCGCTGGTGGCAAGGATGCCGTAGGCAATCACGTCATATTGCCCGTCGGCCAGGCCTTCCAGCCGCTTGTTGAAGCTCATTTCCGGTGATATGGCCGCTTGCAGCCCGTGGTCGCGTGCAAAAGCTTCTATCAGCTCGTAGTGGAAACCGGACAAGGTGTCATCATCCACATAGAAGCTGATGGAGTTGTATTCCGTCGAAGCATGTATGATGCCTTCGGCAGCTATTTCGGCATAGTCGCGCGGATGACCTTTCGGCTTTTCTTCTTTCTTGATGAGATAGTGGGCAATGAGAGCCGCTGCAATTCCCAGAAGTGCGTATTTGAGCAGTCTGCTTTTCGTCATACAGTCATCTGTTAGTCATAGAAATTCCATGAGACGCCAATTTTGAACAAGCGCGGATTGATGGGGTAGTGCGGCACCAGGAAGGAATTGGCGCTTCCCATACCCGCGTTGACGTGATACATCATGGCAAAGATACGCGTCCGCTTCAAGTGCAGGTTGGCATATACGTTTACGATGGGGTAACCGCCTATTTCCACCAAGTCGTCCGTAGGTTGCAGATGGAATTGCTGGACGCCGGGTGCATAGGCGGGTGCGTTGTACTTGGTGAAGTAACGGACATCGGCACCCAACTGAACGGTCAGCACCTTCTTGGCGAGTTTAGCCAGTATGTAGAAGTTATGGTAGAGCGAGAGTTGGGGCAATGGAAGTACTGTTTCATTGCTCGTCTTCTGCCAGGTCACCTCATTGTCCAGGTGGAAGACACCGAGGCGGAAGTCTTGTTTCAGTGTGGCGGACAGCACTTGTATGTTGCCTCCGTTCTGTTCGGGCAGGGCGCTTTGGTTGAAGTAGGTGTAGTTTTTGATATTCTCTACGCCGGCACGGAGATTGGTTCCCCAACGGGAAATGTTCAGCTCGCCTTCCACACGCGTACGGAATTCCTTGTCCATGTTGTCGTTGTCCCAGTTGTAGTGGTTGGAGTGGTAATGGCGCATGTAGAAGGAAGGAAGCGTGTTGCTCACATAACCGCGGGCGTAGAAGTTCACCGTATCTTTCCATAGACGGAAGTTCAGGTCCAGATTGGCGTTGACGCGGAACTGCCCGATGGCTTTGTCTACCAACCCCACTTCACCGTTTACGTTGTAGTGCAGCAGTTTGCCTTCGCGCTTGGCGAGTTCGCCACCCAGGAAGATTTCCTGCTCGGTGTAGCGGATGCGGCGCATGTCGGTAAGTGTGTCCGTATTCATCAGGTCGTACCGGCTGAACTTGTGGGAGATATAAGCCGTAAGTCCGGCTTTGGCGTATTTGTTGAAACCTTCCAGCAAGGCTATTCCGAACACGTTCTTTACACTGAATGCCGTGGTGGAGTCGTTGCTGTAATTCTTGTAAAGCTTGTAGTCTTCCGGGAAGAATCCTTCGGGCTCGCTTCCCGAACGGAATTGGTGCCGCGACCGCTCTACTTTCAAGGTATGGATAAAGCTGGTGACGGGGACGAACTCTTCTTCGAAAAGTGAGTCGTTGTCTGCGGTAGAAACAGACGGCAGGCTGTCATTGGCAGCTGCAAGTGTGCTGACCGATTTTGATGCTATGCTGTCGTTTGGCAATGCTATGTCGTTGTTCGAAGCGGATATTTCGGCTTCAGAGGACGGGGAGGATGAAGCTTTGGGTACGGACACCGCCGGTTTGCCTTCTTGTGTGCTCCGTATTCTCCGCGTAAAACCAAGACGATAGCGCTGTGTCAGATAGATATAAAAATCCTTGTTACGGTTGGAACTCTGTTCCAATTTGACCGGGATAGTGGTGGACTCGTACTCTTTCTTTCCTCCGGACATGTTTTCGGGACGGGTGATGTATTGGTCGTCTGCAATACCGCCGTTCTCGTTCATCTTCAGGAAAAAGTTGTTGTAGACTGCTTGTACCTGGTATTTCTCGCCGATATAGCTGCCGAACAGTCCTGCATTGAAGTGCGAGGTGGACTGGTTCTGGTAATAACCGCGCCCGTACAGATAGTCGATGTTGAAGCCAAATGCCAACTGCTTGTTGACGTTGACGGAGAAGTAGGACTTGAAGCGTTCTTCACCGTTCACTTTGTTGCCGGCCTTGTAGTAGGTTAGATTGGTGTAAGGCACGTTGCTGTTGGTGAAAAGCACCTGGTCGGGACGTGTGAAAAAACTGGAGAAGGGAGCCATGAAGATGGTCGGCTCGCTTTCTTCCCGTTCAAAGAACAGGCGTGAAAGGCGTGGAGAGCCTAAATTTCCCAAGTAGTTGTAATGGCCGAACATTCCTTCCACCAGATTGGTGCTCTGGAAGTTGAGGCTGGCTGTATCGGCAGGTATGATGGTACGGTTGCCCAGTGTCTCAC
>OLSF01002454.1_pt1 | contig 14358 bp, 9 predicted proteins | sample 1672301 | NCBI WGS metagenome assembly OLSF01 (sample SAMEA3136669, study PRJEB25190) | human gut metagenome | biome: human gut; feature: human-associated habitat; material: faeces | place: Austria | collected 2013
CACTCAATCACATAACGATTATTTAGTTTTGTTCCTTTTGTTAATTCGTATCCCATGGTTTACTAAATCCTTTTTCTTTCATCATAGCATTAAACAAAAAATGCTAAAAAATATTATAACACCGTTTTGTCCAATTCTGTTTTTTTTTTTTGAAAAAGTCAAAAACGATTTTCTTTTACTATATCTGTTTTACCTTACTTTCACTATATTCCTTTTTATTTTTTCTTATCCGATAGGTGCAGATACAGAATTTTATCTTTGTTTTCCCACCCGAATATTTAAAATTTAACGTGATATTCTTTTTCTTGATTTTCTTTTTTGCCAATGGTATTCTTTTATATTTCTTATTCCCAACTTGAACCCACATTTGCAGGTATGGGTCGGACCATGATTTTATTCGAACACTCACATATTTTATGCCATCTGGCGTTATTTTCCTTTGTAATGTAAAGGAAGGTGCCCTTCTCTTTACTACCTGTTTTTTTACATTCGAAAAAGTTCCATACGTTCGCAAATTTTCATTAATTCGATAAGCACGAACTTTATAATAATAGTTTTTTGCATAATTCACCTTAACATCAGTGAATCCATTTTTATTTTTTAAACCATCCGCTATTTTATAAAATCCACGATTCTTTCTCACTGAGCGGTAAACTTCATAACCATCTGCCGATTTGACTTGTTTCCAGGAAAGTTTAATCTGTTTTTCCTTTCCTGTTTTTAGTTTTAAATTTGTAACTTTTTGTGGAGCAGATATAACCGGTGTATTTATCGGTAAATTTGTGCTTTTTACTTGAGGTGCAGCGGTTGGTATATGCGATATTTGCGGCTCCGAATTTTCTGTTTGTGTGATTGTCGGAGTAGCTGTTGGCGTCCCAGGATAAACTGCATATTTCTTTGCTACAAATTCTATTCCTGTTATCGTTAATGTTTCTAACTCTTTGGGCCAATTCCACGAAACTGAAATAGGTCGTATATTTATACCTGCAATTTTTTTGTTTGATTGTATCTTATAAATATTAAATACAGCTTCTGATAAAGAATCATTTTCCGGTCTATGAACGTACTCATAAGCATTAACATTTTTAAAATTACCTGCTTGATAACCATCCAACTCTAAAGCATTATTTGCCAACATAAATATAACATCCGAAACCATATTATTCTCATCTTCATCGCCCGAATTATTATATTCCACTCGAAAATCAACTTTTATTTGTTCATAATTCGTTATACGAAACCAATCTTTGTTAAGTTCATTTTGTAAATCAATCCAAATTAGAGATTTGTGAAAAACAGTCTGATACCGTGACAAATCCACATGGTAATTCTGTACTTTTCCTATTTTCTCCGTCTTATCTTCGTCATCTTTTTTTGAAGGCGGAAATGGTGTTTCCCAACCTTTCGCCTCCTCTGCTTTGATATTTGTTGAACTATTATAATTTCCGGTACATAACATGCAGCATATCAGTCCCAATATCATGGCAGTCATAATTATAATCTTTTTTTGCATTTAATATATTCTCACTTCCTATGATTTGTTTAATTTTACCATATCTTACAGTATTTTTTAACCCCCACTTTTCAAAAAGCAGCATAAATAAAAAAAAGCCACAAGCCGGCTTTCACCAGCTTGCAGCTTACAATACCTAATATTTCTTATCTTATTCTTCCGGAACATCCTTAATACTGAAACTAATACGTCCCATTTTATCTTTGCCAAGGCAGACAACTTTCACTTTATCACCAAGTGTAAGCTCGTCCTCTACATGATTGATGCGGCGATTTGCAATGTTTGAGATGTGAACCATTCCCTCTTTGCCAGGAGCAAACTCAATGAAAGCACCAAAGTCTTTAATGCTGACAACAGTTCCTTCAAGAATCTGGCCTTTTTCAAAATCAGTTACGATGATTTCGATGAGACGGAGTGCTTCGTCCATTGCCTCTTTATCTGTTCCGCAAACGGAAACAGCACCATCATCGGTAATGTCGATTTTAACACCGGTACGCTCAATCAATGCGTTGATTGTCTTACCTCTCTGACCAACAACTTCACCAATCTTAGCCGGGTCAATCATAATCTGTTTAATCTTTGGAGCGTAAGCATTTACTTCTTTTCTAGGCTCTGCAATTGCTTTTGCCATAACTTCGTCTAAGATGTAAAGACGGGCTTCTCTTGTTCTTGCAATAGCCTGCTCTACGATTTCTCTTGTCAAACCATGAATCTTGATATCCATCTGGATGGCAGTAATACCTTTTTTCGTACCGGCAACTTTAAAGTCCATATCGCCGAAGAAATCTTCAAGACCCTGAATATCTGTCAAAATCAAGTAATCATCATCGGTATCACCGGTTACCAAACCAACGGAAATACCAGCAACTGGTGCCTTAATTGGAACACCGGCAGCCATCAATGATAATGTAGATGCACAAATACTACCCTGGGATGTAGAACCGTTGGATTCCAAAATTTCGGATACGGTACGGATTGCATATGGGAACTCTTCTTCACTAGGAAGAACAGGAACCAAAGCACGCTCTGCCAAAGCACCATGTCCGATTTCACGACGTCCCGGTCCTCTGGATGGTCTTGTCTCACCAACGGACCATGATGGGAAGTTGTAGTGATGCATATATCTCTTGGATGTCTTTGTAATATCCAAACCATCTAATTTCTGTTTCTCTGAAAGTGGAGCCAATGTTGTAACATTCAGTACCTGTGTCTGTCCACGGGAGAACAAACCGGAACCATGTACAGTAGGAAGTACATCAACTTCTGCATGAAGTGGACGAATCTGTTTTACCTCACGGCCATCCGGACGCTTGTGGTCTTTCAGAATCATCTTGCGGACTGTAACTTTCTGGAATTTATAAACAGCCTCATCAATAAAGGAAATCCAGTCCTCATGCTCCTCTGCATAACGCTCTTCCAAACGGTCTTTGATACCGCGGATATTTTCTTCACGAACCTGTTTTACATCAGTAAATACAGCTTCTTCCATAGCTTCCGGTGTAATGAAATTAACCATATCATTCCACATATCTTCCGGAATATCAAAATGCTCATACTCATGTTTCTCTTTACCGCATTCAGCAACAATCTTGTCAAAGAACTCGATAATCTGTCCATTCAACTCATGAGCACCATAAATTGCCTGAATCATTGTAGCTTCATCAACTTCATTTGCACCGGCTTCAATCATGATAACTTTATCTCTTGTAGAAGCAACGGTAAGTGCTAAATCAGAAACCTCACGCTGTGCGCTTGTCGGATTGTAAACAAGTTCACCGTCAACCAAACCAACCTGTGTTGCTGCAGTCGGGCCATCAAACGGAATATCTGAAATACTGGTAGCCAGTGCAGAACCAAGCATAGCAACAAGTTCCGGTGCACAATCCTGGTCAACATCCATAACTAAGTTTTCCAGTGTTACATCATTTCGATAATCTTTTGGGAACAATGGACGCATCGGGCGGTCAATTACACGACAAGTCAAAATTGAGTTATCGCTTGGTTTACCCTCACGTCTTGTAAATCCTCCCGGAATCTTTCCGATGGAATACATCTTTTCATGATATTCTACACTTAATGGGAAGAAATCAATTCCCTCTCTTGGTTTCTCGGATGCTGTTGCCGTAGAAAGGACAACTGTATCACCATAGCGCATAAACGCAGCGCCATTTGCCTGAGCAGCTACACGTCCAATGTCAACTGACAAAGTACGTCCTGCAAGCTCCATTGAAAATGTCTTGTACATACTTTTTCTCCTTTATTTTTATTTCGAGATGCCGAAACCACTGAAAAAACCACTGTGTCAATGAGTTTTTCAGAAGTCTCGGTGTCATCTCAATTTACATACAAAATTTATTATACACAATCTTTGCAAAAAAAGCAACTTTCCTTATTCCGGATAACTGATAGCGTCATCGGGCCACTTTAAAACCTCATCGTGAAACATCGGCACACGCATCAGGCCGGCTCCAAATAAGTACGCACGGTCACGCTCCGCAATCTCTTCTAATGTACGCCATGCCACACCGACAATCGTCTGTTCCGCCTCCGATAATTCCGGGTCAATTCCCTTGTGTGGAACCGCATCATCCGGAATTTCTACCAAAAATGTAAAAATCCGGCTTTCCAAATCCGGTTTGTATTCAATGGCAAGCGGACGTACAATTTTTCCACTCACGCCTGCTTCTTCGTTTAACTCACGCAAAGCTGCTTCTTCCGGTGTTTCATTTTCCTCAATGCCGCCTCCCGGCAGATTAAAGAAATCTCTTCCTTTCATTCTGTGTTCTACAAGCAGTAATTTGCCATCCCGGCAAACCATAGCCTGACTGCGATTTCGTTTCATTTTCTCACCTTTTTAAGAAAAATTTTTTCATAGAAAGAGTGCCTTCAATCAAACAGTATCCATTTGACGAAAGCACTCAACTCATACAAATTATTTACGCAAACCAAGTTTTTCAATCAGCGCACGATAACCTTCCAAATCTGTCTTCTTCAGATAATCCAAAAGGCCTCTTCTCTTACCAATCATTTTGTACATACCACGACGAGAATGATGATCTTTCTTATTCTCTTTCAAGTGCTCTGTCAAAGTATTGATACGCTCAGTAAGAAGCGCTACCTGAACTTCCGGTGAACCTGTATCATCCGGTGTTCTTCCATAAGCTGCAATAATTTCTTTTTTCTTTTCTGTAGTCATCATTGTGACATACCTCCTAAATATTTTCTTATCACCATTTACTAAGATCCGGTCGGAGTTTCCGTAATCTGAGTAATGGCTATTTGCTATCATAACACAATTTAACTTCGTTGTAAACCTTTATTTCGTGTCAATCGTAGCAATATCTACTAATGTCATTTCATTTTTCTCAGAATCCTCTAACGCAGTCAAAAGTGCATTTGCCGTATCTAAAGAAGTCAGACAGGTAACACCGGTCTCAATAGAAGTACGGCGGATGAGGAAACCATCGTGGGAATGTTCACCCTGTTTTGGAATATCAATTACCAAATCAATCTCATGGCCAAGCAGCAAATCCATTAGTGTCGGGGATTCCTGCTCAATCTTGTTGACACCGATAACCGATACGCCGTTCTCGCCTAAGAACTTAGCCGTTCCGCGTGTCGCATAGATTTCATAGCCAAGTGCCTGGAAACGTCTGGCAACGGAAATTGCTTCGTCTTTCGAGTTATCATTTACCGTAAGAATCATCTTCTTATATTTCGGAAGATTGATTCCGGCTCCCATAAAGGCTTTGTGAAGTGCCTCATTAAATGTTTTTGCGATACCTAAGCACTCACCGGTTGACTTCATCTCAGGTCCTAAGCTGATTTCTGCACCGCGCAGTTTCTCAAAGGAGAATACCGGCATCTTAATTGCGATGTAATCCGATTTTTTCGCAAGTCCCGGTGTGTAACCCATATCCGTGATTTTTTCACCAAGGATTACGCGGGAAGCCAGTTTCACAATCGGAATTCCGGTTACTTTGCTGATATATGGTACCGTTCTTGACGAACGAGGATTTACTTCAATAACAAAAACTTCATCGTTATAAACAATAAACTGAATGTTAATCAAGCCAATTACATGGAGGGATTTTGCAAGTTTTGCCGTATAATCGACTAAAACTTCCTGAACTTCAGGTTTAATGCTCATGGCAGGATAAACCGAGATACTGTCACCGGAATGAATACCGGCACGCTCTACGTGTTCCATAATACCGGGAATCAGAATATTCTCGCCATCACATACCGCATCAACCTCAACCTCTTTACCCATGAGGTACTTATCAACAAGAATTGGATGTTCCTGCACATGGCGGTTGATAATTGACATAAATTCACGAATATCATCATCATTAATCGCAATCTGCATGCCCTGTCCACCAAGTACATAAGATGGGCGGACAAGAACCGGATACCCAAGTTCATTTGCTGCCGCTAATGCCTCTTCTGTTGTAAATACGGTTTTTCCTGCCGGTCTCGGAATCTTACACTGCTCTAAGATTTCATCAAACAGCTCACGGTCTTCGGCCGCATCCACATTCTCTGCACTTGTTCCCAAAATCGGAACTCCCATTTTGAGAAGTGCTTCTGTCAGTTTGATTGCTGTCTGTCCACCAAACTGGACAACCGCACCATCCGGTTTCTCAATATCCACGATATTTTCTACATCTTCCGGTGTCAATGGCTCAAAATACAATTTATCTGCCACATCAAAGTCCGTACTTACCGTCTCCGGATTGTTGTTTACAATAATTGTCTCATAGCCGCTCTGTGCCAGTGACCACACACTGTGAACCGAACAGAAGTCAAACTCGATACCCTGACCGATTCGGATTGGACCGGAACCAAGAACCATGATTCGTTTTCTGTCCTTATCTTTGGAAACTTCCGTTTCGCTGCCAAACACGCTGTAATAATATGGCGTACTTGCCTCAAACTCAGCCGCACAGGTATCAACCATCTTAAACGAAGCAACGATTCCATTTTCATGGCGCATATCGTGAATCTCACGCTCTGTCATGCCGGTATAGTTAGCAATAACAGCATCCGGGAATTCCATTCGTTTTGCTTCTGCCAAAATTTCCGGTGTCAATGTTTCGTTTTTCAAAGTCTGTTCCATCTCTACCAGATGGGCAATTTTATCAATGAACCACAAATCGATTTTTGTAATGTCATGAATTTCTTCATAGGTAGCACCCTTGCGAATCAGCTCGGCAATAATAAAGATACGGCGGTCATCAACAATGTGGATACGCTCTAGCAGTTCTTCTTTGGAGCGGTCACTGTAACGCCCGATATCCAGGCTGTCAATGTGCTGTTCCAGTGAACGGAGTGCTTTCATCAACGCACCTTCAAAGTTATCACAGATACTCATAACCTCTCCGGTTGCTTTCATCTGTGTCGTCAAAGTACGTTTTGCCTTGATAAATTTATCAAATGGCAGTCTCGGAATTTTTACAACACAGTAATCCAGTGCCGGCTCAAAACTTGCAAAGGTTTTCTTCGTAATAGCATTTGGAATTTCATCCAGTGTATATCCTAACGCAATCTTTGCTGCTACTTTTGCAATCGGATATCCTGTCGCCTTAGAAGCAAGTGCGGAAGAACGGCTGACACGAGGGTTTACCTCGATAACACAGTATTCAAAACTGTCCGGATGAAGTGCAAACTGCACATTACATCCACCGGTAATACCAAGTTCTGTAATAATATTTAATGCTGAAGTACGAAGCATCTGATACTCTTTGTCACCTAATGTCTGAGACGGTGCTACTACAATACTGTCACCGGTATGCACACCAACCGGGTCAATATTTTCCATGTTACAAACCGTAATACAGTTTCCTGCCGCATCACGCATTACCTCATACTCAATCTCTTTCCATCCGGCGATGCAGCGCTCAATCAAACACTGTCCGACACGGCTCAGACGAAGACCATTGGAGCAGATATCGTGCAGCTCTTCTTCGTTATGTGCGATACCGCCACCGCTTCCGCCAAGGGTATATGCCGGACGGATAACAACCGGATAACCGATTTCATTGGCAAATGCAATCGCATCATCCACATGTTCCACGACAATACTTGCAGCAATCGGCTCGTGGATTTTTTCCATTGTCTCTTTAAATTCCAAACGGTCTTCTGCACGCTTAATTGTCTGTGCAGTCGTACCAATCAGACGAACATTTTCCTGCTTTAAAAAGCCGGATTCCTCTAATTCCATCGCAATATTTAACGCAGCCTGTCCACCCAGTGTTGGGAGCACGCTGTCCGGTCTTTCCTTGCGAATCAGTTTCTGAACCACTTCAACGGTCAATGGCTCAATGTAAACACGGTCAGCAATATCTTTATCGGTCATAATGGTAGCAGGATTGGAATTAATAAGCACTACTTCCATTCCTTCTTCTTTCAGAGAACGACAAGCCTGCGTACCGGCATAATCAAATTCGGCAGCCTGTCCAATAACGATTGGGCCTGAACCGATTACTAAAACTTTTTTGATTTCATCCATTTTTGGCATTGTATGTATCCTCCTTACTCTTCCATCATCTTGATAAATTCATCAAACAAAACTTCCGAATCCTTCGGTCCGGCACAAGCTTCCGGATGAAACTGAACCGTGAAGATATTTTTCTGTAAATAACGAAGTCCTTCAACTGTGCCATCGTTGACATTTACAAAGGCAACCTCGGCAATCTCTTTTGGCACCGAAGATTCTTTTACCATGTAGCCATGGTTCTGGGAAGAAATGTATACGCGTCCGGTTTTTAAGTCCTTGACCGGATGATTTGCTCCGCGGTGGCCATACTTCATTTTCTCCGTGTCACAGCCACAGGCAAGTGCCATTAACTGGTGTCCCAAGCAAATTGCAAAAATCGGAATATCCGATGCATACAGTTTTTTCAACTCTTCAATAACTTCTGTGCATTCTTTCGGATCCCCCGGTCCATTCGTCAGCATAATGCCGTCCGGATGGGAAGCAAGAATCGTTTCTGCTTTCGTTTTTGCCGGGTAAATTGTAACTTCACAGCCACGTTTTAACAAACATCTGGCAATGTTAAATTTCGTTCCAACGTCAAGAATAGCAACCTTCTTTGTAATAGAAATGTTGCTATCGGTATCTAAATCGCCCGGTTTATAGGAAACAATTTCCTTTGTAGTTACTTTGTCAACTACACCGCGAACGGAATATTTTTTAATTTTTTCAAGAACGGCAGATAAATCCTCAGGTTTTTCTGTGGTAATCATGCCATTCATTGTTCCTTTTTCTCTGAGTCGTTTGGTGAGGGCTCTTGTATCAATTCCTTCAATTCCCGGAATGTCCTGCTCTACAAGAAACTGCTGAATACTTTCTTCTTTTCTGAAGTTGCTTCCAAGTCTTGCCAGTTCTCTTACAATAAAAGCATCGGTATTTGACTTTTTCGCCTCTTTGTCTTGATTACAAATACCATAATTACCAATTAACGGATAGGTCATTACTACTGCCTGTCCGGCATAACTTGGGTCCGTGAGCACTTCAAGATATCCTGTCATTGACGTATTAAAAACAATTTCGCTAATGACTTCTTTTTTACTGCCTATGCTTTTTCCGGTAAACACAGTTCCGTCTTCCAGTATCAGATATGCGTTCATGTTATCCTCCTTTAATCGAATGCCAGAATCATCTCCGCAGTTTCCACAAGATTGTTTCCGCTGTCCATACTAAGTTTCTGGATATATTTATGGGCTTCTTCTTCAGACAAATGGTTTCGCTCCATCAGAAGAGCCTTGGCATCATCAATTGATTTTTGTTCTTTTTCGGATCGTTTCCTTGGCTGGTATCTTCTCTTTCTTTTCTCCGCTGCGTAAAGTTCCATTGCCATTGTTTCAATGGTACTTACTAATTCATGCGAATGAATCGGCATAGACAAACACATAATGCTGCCAATTGAGCATTCCTGCAATTTGGCAGGCGATGCTACCAAAAGCATCTGAAATTCCCGCGGCAGATAGCCATACAATTCACTGTAATGCATGTCTGTTAAACGATATCCGCACAACACAATACCGCCGTCACATTCATTGGCGGCTGCAATCACTTGCGATGCACTATTAAATGCTAGTATATCATCATATCCGCTCCGATTCAAAACATTTTTTATTTTTTTCGCATCATCCAGCTTAGGAAACGCTACTATAATGCGCAGAATCGTTCACACCTCCCCGTAGAAAAGTATCAAAATAAGCGGTATCCGGACTAAATTCGGTCCAGATACTTCTCAACTTCCCATGCGGTTACCTGTTCGCAAAATTCATCCCATTCCTGTTTTTTCTTCTGGATGATTATGCGTGACAACTCTTCTCCATATACTTTATGGAAAAATTCGTCTTTTTCAAATGCCTGTACCGCTTCAATCAAAGTTCTTGGCAGAATATCAAATTCCTGTGCCTCCTCTAAATCATCAATACAGGTTGGTGGCTCGATTTTATTGCGGATGCCATCTAATCCGGCAGCTAAACATCCTGCTAAAACCAAATATGGATTACAGGAGCCATCCGGACTTCTCAATGCTACACGCGGTCCCATCTCACCGGTACTCGTCATACGCATAAGCGGAGTACGGTTTTTACGTGACCATGTAATATTAACCGGTGCATTGTATCCCGGCACCAAACGTTTGTAAGAATTGATAATCGGATTGTTAATTAAAGTAAGCCCTTTAATATGGCGCATAATTCCACCCATGAAATAGTATGCTGTTTTGCTCAGACCATACTCTTCATCCGGGTCACTGAAAATGTTCTCACCATCTTTGCTCAAGAACATGTTAAAGAACATCGCAGAACCTTTTTTCCCATAATTTGGCTTTGGCATAAACGTAGCATGAAGTCCATGTCTCTTTGCTACGGTACGAACGGTAAGTTTAAATGTCATAATATTATCGGCTGTCTGAATTCCATCATCAAATTTGAAATCGATATGATGCTGGCATACTTCATTGGAGTGATACGAAGATTCCATCTCAAATCCCATCTCGGACAGTGAAAGCACGATATCACGTCTTGCATTTTCTCCGGCATCCACCGGTCCGATGTCAAAAAATCCACCTTTTTCACTGGTGTTTGTCGTTGGTTGTCCATCTTCCGACATATCAAAGAGGAAAAATTCCGATTCCGGTCCGACCTTTAACGTATAGCCGTCTTTTGCCGCTTCTTCGATTACTTGTTTTAAAATATAACGGGAATCTCCCATGAAAGGAGTTCCATCCGTATGACGCACATCACAAATAAAACGTGCTACACGGCCTCTCTGCGGTCTCCAAGGGAAGATTGTAAAAGTATCCAAATCCGGAACTAAAACAAGTTCATCCACATGCATCGTATCAAACCCATTAATCGCAGCGGCATCAAACGTACATCGGTTATTCAAAATAGAGTCCAACTGTTTGGCTGTTACTGCCATGTTTTTCAAAATTCCAAAAATATCCACAAATTGCAGACGGATAAATTCTACATCCTCCTCTTCTACAATACGAATGATATCTTCCTTTGTGTAATGCGACATAGTTTATTCTCCTTTCCATATGAAATCCGGCAGCAGTCCTCTGCCACCGGATAATTGTACCCTTTAATTGAGGTTGGTATAACCCATCAAATCTTTATCAACTTCACGGGCTGCCTCTCTTCCCTCGCGGATTGCCCAGACAACCAAGGACTGTCCTCGGTGCATATCACCCGCTGTAAAGATTCCTTTCTGACTGGTGCTGTATTCGCCCTGCTTCGTCTGCACATTTGTGCGGTCCGTACATTTTACGGCAAATTCTTTTGTAACATACTCCTCGGAGCCTAAAAATCCTGCCGCAATAAAGACGAGGTCAACATCTAAAATCTGTTCACTTCCCAGAATTTCGCTCATCTGCATCCGTCCGGTCTTTTCATCTTTCTGCCAGTTCAGTTTCACGATTTTAACCTGTTTCAAATCACCTTTATTATCCTTGATAAATTCTTTTACCGTGGTCTCATAGATTCGCGGGTCACTGCCAAAGACAGCGATTGCTTCCTGCTGACCGTAATCGGTCTTAAGAATTTTCGGCCACTCCGGCCAAGGATTGCTTGCCAAACGGCAAACCGGCGGTTTTGGCATCATTTCCAGCTGAACGACACTTTTAGCCCCCTGACGAATTGAGGAACCAACGCAGTCATTTCCGGTATCACCGCCTCCGATAACGAGTACATTTTTATCTTTGGCATTGATATAATCCGTATACTGCGGATTGCGTAAATGCTTGGTTACTCGTTTCAAATAATCAACGGCAAAATAAATACCTTTGGCATCTCTGCCGGGAGCATTGATGTTACGAGGGTTTGAAGCGCCACAAGTCAAAATGACGCGGTCAAATTCTTTTTTCAACTCATCGGCTTTTACATCCACACCGACATTCACACCGGTACGGAAAACAACCCCTTCTGCTTTCATTACTTCTATTTTACGTTCTATTACCGATTTGTCAAGTTTCATATTCGGGATTCCATACATCAAAAGTCCGCCCGGATAATCCTCGCGTTCAAATACGGTCACGCTGTGTCCACGTTTATTCAACTGGTCAGCAGCCGCAAGTCCGGATGGACCGGAACCTACAATCGCTACTTTTTTGCCTGTACGGACTTTCGGAGGTTTTGGTCCCATCAATCCATGCTCATAACCATATTCAATAATGGCATTTTCATTTTCCTTAATGGTTACCGGTGAATCATTTAATCCACAGGTACATGCTGCCTCACATGGAGACGGGCAGACACGGGAAGTAAATTCCGGAAAATTATTTGTCTTAAGCAGTCTGCCAAGTGCCTGTTCGTATCCGTTATGATACACCATATCATTCCACTCAGGAATTAAGTTGTTTAACGGACAGCCGCTTGCCATACCGCCAATCATCATGCCCGACTGACAGAACGGAACACCGCAGTCCATACATCTGGAAGCCTGCACACTGCGCTCCTCTTCACTCATCGGTACATGAAATTCATTGAAGTTTTTAATGCGTTCAAGTGGCTTTATCTCAAGGTTGTTCTCTCGTTTATATTCCATAAATCCGGTTGGTTTACCCATTGTAATCATCCTTTCTTTCTTCGTTTTCAAAAAATCTTAGCGTGCTTTTTTCAACTGGTAAAATGCTTCAATCTGTGCCTGCTCATTGCTCAGTCCCTTTTCTTCCATCTGGGCAATTGCCTGTAACATTGCCTGATAATCATGAGGAATGATTTTCTTGAATTTTGGCAGGTACTCACTAAAGTTTGCTAAAATTTCTTTACCACGTTCCGAATCGGTTGCTTCTACATGCTCACGAATCATATCTTTCAACTGCATAACGTCGTATTTATCCGTTACTGCATTGGATGATACCAGCTCTTTATTCAGTTTGAGATACAAGTCACTATTTTCATCCAGTACATAAGCGATACCACCGCTCATACCGGCTGCAAAGTTCTTTCCGGTCGGACCTAAGACAACGACACAGCCGCCTGTCATATATTCACAGCCGTGGTCGCCAACACCTTCTACAACAGCGTGTGCACCGGAGTTTCTGACACAGAAACGCTCGCCTGCCATACCGTTAATATAAGCCTCACCGCTTGTCGCACCATACAAAGCAACGTTACCGATGATAATGTTATCTTCTGCTTTGTACTGTACATTTTCCGGTGGAAAGACAACCAGTTTACCACCGGAAAGTCCTTTTCCGAAGTAATCGTTGCTGTCACCTTCCAATGTCAGCGTAAGTCCTTTTGGAATAAAGGCACCAAAACTTTGTCCGCCGCTTCCGATACATTCTACCGTAAAGGTATCGGCCGGTACATCGTCTCCTAAGTTCTTTGTGATTTCAGAACCAAGAATTGTGCCAAGTGCACGATCCACATTGCTGATTCTTGCACTAATTTTTGTCTTTTCTCCGGTTTCCAGCGCATGCTTAAATTTCTTTAAGAATACTTTCTCATCCATGGTCTTTGACAATTTAAAATCATACGCATCTTTCGGATTATATAAATGTTTTTTATCTTTTGCAAATGGATTATCAATAATTGCGGACAAATCCAGTTTCTTCGTTCTCTCATCATCCTGAATGTCATCACGCACTTTCAATAAATCCGTACGTCCAATCAACTCATCAAGCTGTCTTACACCAAGTTTTGCCATCAGCTCGCGAACTTCTTCTGCGATAAAACGCATGAAGTTTTCAACGTACTCCGGTTTTCCTTTGAATCGTTTTCTCAGTTCCGGATTCTGGGTTGCTACACCAACCGGGCAGGTATCCAGATTACATACACGCATCATCACGCATCCCATCGTAACAAGCGGAGCGGTTGCAAAACCATACTCTTCAGCACCAAGCAATGCTGCTACCATAACATCACGGCCGGTCATCAGTTTACCATCTGTCTCGATGACAACTTTTGAGCGGAGTCCGTTCATCATCAGTGTCTGGTGTGTCTCGGCAAGACCAAGTTCCCAAGGGAGTCCTGCATTGTGAATCGAACTTGCCGGAGCTGCACCGGTACCACCATCGTAACCGGAAATCAAGATGACGCCTGCACCGGCTTTTGCTACGCCGGCAGCGACTGTACCAACCCCCGCCTCCGATACCAGTTTTACGGAAATTCTGGCATTGGTATTTGCACATTTCAAGTCGTAAATCAACTGTGCCAAATCCTCAATCGAGTAAATATCATGATGAGGCGGCGGGGAAATAAGGGATACACCCGGTGTTGAAAGTCTGGTTTTTGCAATCCAAGGATAAACTTTTCCACCCGGCAGATGTCCGCCTTCTCCTGGTTTTGCTCCCTGTGCCATCTTAATCTGAATTTCT
>OLSF01002460.1_pt1 | contig 14330 bp, 10 predicted proteins | sample 1672301 | NCBI WGS metagenome assembly OLSF01 (sample SAMEA3136669, study PRJEB25190) | human gut metagenome | biome: human gut; feature: human-associated habitat; material: faeces | place: Austria | collected 2013
GCAGGGCAACGGGAACGGTGATGCCCAGGCTCTCGTCCATGGCCTTGACCATGGCGGCAACGGTCTTGAAACCGGTCATATATTTGCCGGCACCCTCAGAAACACCGAGGATGACGGGGGAGTTCATCTCCTGTGCAGTGAGCAGAATGCTCTTGGTCCATTCCAGGTTGTTAATGTTGAACTGACCGACGGCATAGTGGCCATCGCGTGCTTTCAGCAGCATATTGGTAGCATTTACCAGCATATCACATACCTCCACATGATTGTTAAGCGGTGGCACTGGCGTTCAGCCCACCGATAATTTTATTATAACCCGACTTTGACAAAAAATCAACAGCTAAATTTCAGAACCTTCATGCACTTTTGGCGCACTGTACCAAAGATTGCCAGCCTTTGCAAAAATTTGGCAGTTTTGTCAGCTTAACGGGGGAATTGGAGGCAAGAAATCAGCTTTTTTCCCATCTTGACAAAAGGGTTTATCCAACCTGTTATGTGGATAACTTTTCCACCCCTTGTGGAAAACGCACCCCCGTTTTTGTGGAAAACTTGGCTGCTATGCTGGTTTTCCACCTTTTCAACAGAGTTTTCAACAAGGGGAAAGTGGGTTTTCCACTACGGTTTGTATAAACAACGCTTTATCGCGCACCCGCCAGAGGGTCTTTGTACTTTTGGCGCATTGCAGCGGCAGCAGTTGTAAAAAAGCAGTACAGACCCGCTAAAAAGCGCAAAATAAAGGTGACAAAAGGCCGCGGGGTGTGCTATACTGTTATCTGTATAGCCAGCCTTTTCACCGCTGGTGCATTTTTCGACAATTACCGGGGCAATGCCCCGCAGGAGGTACCCTATGGAAAAGATTGCCCGCGAGCAGGCTGAACCGCGCACCGACACGCTGGTATGGGGCAAAAATGCCGTGACCGAGCTGCTGAAAAGCGGCGGCGCGGTGGACACTGTCTATCTGGCAGACTCGCTGCCGCAGCCGGTTGCCGGCTATTACACCGCCCTGGCCAAGCAGACCGGCGCGGTGGTCAAACGGGTACCCGGCCATAAGCTGCAAAAGATCTGCGGCACCGACGACCACCAGGGCGTGGCCGCCCGCGCCGCCGAGGTGCAGTATGCCTCGCTGGAGGATCTGTTTGCCGCTGCTGAGGCCAAAAGCGAAGCACCGTTCCTGGTGCTGTGCGATGGGGTAGAAGACCCCCACAACCTGGGCGCCATCATCCGCTCGGCTTACCTGTGCGGCGCCCACGGCGTGGTCATCCCCAAGCGCGGCGGCGTCGGCGTGACCGGCACTGTGATGAAATCCAGCGCCGGGGCAGCGGCCCGCCTGCCGGTGGCTCGCGTGTCCAACCTGGCGCAGGCCATCCGCACCATTAAGGAGCATAACATCTTCGTCTACTGCGCTGACCTGGGCGGTGCACCGCTGGCCAGGACCGACCTGTCCGGCCCGGTGGCGCTGGTGCTGGGCAGCGAGGGCGGCGGTCCTTCCGCCCTGACCCGCAAGCTTTGCGACGCCGCCGTCACGCTGGAGATGGCCCCCGGCCAGTCCACCGGCGTGGACAGCTACAACGTCAGCGTGGCTGCCGGCATCCTGTGCTACGACGTACTGCGCCGCCGCACCGCCAAGAAGTAACTTGTATCTCTACCTTATAAAGGGAGCATAAAAATGCCAAGCAAACGTACCAATGATTCGGTAGACCGCATCCTGGCGGATTTGAACCAGCGCCAGGCGGCGGACGGCGTACGCGCCAGCGTCACCGATCATCAGGTCGATGAAATTTTGCGCAGCGTGGGTATTTCCACCACGCCGCTGCAGAACACGCCGACCCAGGACAGCCAGATCGCTTTTTCCGATTTCAGCGGTCCTGACGATTTTGATGAAATTATGCGCAGTGCCGGGGCAACTTCTGCACCTGCCTCCATGCCCGCACCGGCACCCCGCCGCACAACGGAAACGCCCCGTGCGGCAGCCCCCCAGCGGCCGGTGCAATCTGTCCCGGATGCCCAGCCGTCTGCCGCCCCTTCGACCCCAGTGCGTCCGGCTCAGCCCGTGCAGCCTGTGCAAAATGTGCAGCCTGCCCGGCCGGTGCAGCAATCCGCCCCCACCGAGGGCAGCACCCAGGACACCACCCGCACCGGCATCATCAAGGACTTTCTGCGCAAGATGGTCCCGGAGGGGGATGTTTCCAACACCACCGCGCTGAACGAAGGCAAGGCAGATTTCCAGCGCTTCTTCGCCGATTCCGTCGCCGTCGTGCCAGATGAAAAGGGCCGTTTCCACGACACCGGCAAGAAAAAGCGCTGGCCTTTCGGCCTGAAACCCGCCGACGACACCGACCATTTCGAGCCGATCAACGTCTCGCTGGGCGGCGGCCACACCGATGCCCCCGCGCAAAGTTCCTACCAGACCGAGGATGAATATTTCCCGGATGAAGCCGAGGCCGAGCAGGCCCCGCCGCCGAAGCCTGCCCGCAAGCACGGCTTCTTGAACAGCCTGTTTGGCGGTGGCAGCAGCGCCGATACCGACGCCACCGACGAGCTGATGATCCCCGAGGAGCGGCAGGACGAGCCGACGCTGGCTCCTCTGCGCCCGGCCATCCAGCCGGAGCCGGAGACCAGCACCAACGTCTGGCGCAGCAAATACACCCAGCCCCAAAGCGAATCTTCCGGCAGCACGCTGGTCGGTGCTACCCTGACAGGCGACACACTGCAAATGCTGCGAGGCGTCGTCAACGAGCAAAAAAACAGCCGCACCCCTGCCCGCGACCCGGGCGCCACCAGCACGATCTACCGTAAAAAGCGCAGCACCGTGGAATTCACCCCCGGTCAAAAGCGCAGCACGCCGCCCCCGGCTCAGCCCACGCCGCTGCAGGGACCGGTAGGCGAGCCGCTGGACCTGCCCGGCCTGGAGAGCGCCCAGGCCATCCAGCCCGGCCAGACCACCACCGGCTTTACGATGCAGCTCGGTTCAGTCGCGCCAACGCCGTCGGACAGCACCCAGCAGTTCATGAGCGCCTACAACGCCGTGCGTCCCCATACGGCCCAGCCGCAGCCTGCCCAACCCGCGGCGCCGCAGCCCGCGCCCCAGGTCGATACCGTACCGCAGCCCGATACGGCTGCCCCGGCTCCTGCTGTGGACGAGCCGACCCTGATGGCCGACAGCTATCACCACACCCGCGATGCCGTGGACGATCTGGTGGATACCCTGACCGGGCGCATCCGCTTAACGCCGGTCACGCCCGATGCCGCCCAGCCTGCCCAGACGCAGCCGTTCCGGCAGGCCCCGCAGGCACAGCCCGCCCATACCGGCTTCACGCAGGATCTGGGCAGCTACGCAGTTCCTGCCGCACCGGCCCACACCGGCTTTACCCAAAACCTGGGCCAGGCTCCCGCCGAGCCTGCCACCGGCTCCTTTGTGGATAACATCGCCAACGCCATCAACACCGGCGCGATCTCCGACGAGACCACCCGCTACGACGAGATGGCCGCCCGGCTCACTTCCAATCTGGAGGAGGAAGCAGGGGAGAGCACCGCTCACACCGGCCTGCTGGACAAGTTCCGCCTGGGCGGGTTCCATCTGGGCGGCAAGGCCGACGATGAATCGGCGGATTCCGCTGCCCAGCCCTTTGACACTGCCGAGATCCCCGTGTCCCGACGCCGCGATTTCGAGAGCGCCGAGGACGCCCCCGCCGTACGCAAGGAGCTGGACGAGAACCTGCTGCATCTGACTACCGCCTGCATCGTAAGCGGTGCGGCGGCTCTGGTGCTGCTGGTGCTGGCGTTCATTGCCGCCGCCCTGCCCGCCATGCCCGGCGTTCTGGCCGGGGAAACCGTCTACCCGGCCGTAGCCCTGGTGCTGCTGGCCGCGGCCGCCGGTATCAACTGGAAAACACTGCTGAACGGTTTGCAGGGTCTGGCCAAAAAGCCGACCCCCGACAGCCTGACCGCTTTGGCCGTAGTGGGTGCGCTGCTGCAGGCGCTCATCGTGCTGGTCACAAAAGGCTACACGAACGAGGTCACCCTGCTGGCCGGGCCTGCCGCGCTGGTGCTCTGCGTCAACACCGTAGGCAAGCGGATGAACGCCGCCACCGTGCGGGATAACTTCCAGCTCGTCAGCAAAAATGTAGACCACGCCGTGGCCTACCGGCTGAAAGACGCCGGCGCGCTGCGGGCGGCCTCTCAGGGGTTGGCCCAGCCGCATCCGTCGGTGCTGGTCAGCCGCCCAACGCAGATCTTCCGTGGTTTCCTGGCCAGCAGCGCCGCTGCCGGTACCAGCGATAAAAACCAGCAGCAGTTTGCCTGGGCCGCAGGCGGCTGCGCGCTGCTGGGCTTCCTGATCACTGTCATCCGCACCCACAACCTGACCAGCGCTGTCACCATTTTGGCCAGCATTTTGTGCTTGGCCGCGCCGCTGGCGGGCACGCTGTTGGCCGCCCTGCCCGCACGCCTGATGCAGCGCAGCGCCGCCCAGGTGGGCGCGGTCGTGCCGGGCTGGCGTGACATCCGCCAGCTGGGCCGCATCAACGTCATCCAGGTCACCGCGCGGGATCTCTTCCCCCAGGGGTGCGTCACACTGGCGGGCATCAAGCCCATCAAAAACGCCCCCATCGACCTGGCCATCGTCTATGCCGCCTCCATCATGGCTGAGGCCTGCCCCACGCTGCGGGATGTCTTCTTGAATATGCTGGGCGACCGCAGCATGATTGCCAAGGTGGATGACCGCGAGGCCGTCTACGGCAAGGGCTACATCGGCTGGGTCAACAAGCGCCGCGTACTGGTAGGCAACCGCAGCCTGATGCAGGATTACGGCGTCAAGCTGCCCAGCCTGGAGTACGAGCAGCACCATACCGTCAACCAGCGCCGCATGATCTACCTGGCCGTCTCCGGCAAACTGTTTGCCATGTTCCAGGTGGCCTACCAGCGTGACCCGGACACTGCCGCCGTGCTGGACAGCCTGCGCCATTCCGGCCTGTCGCTGATCGTCGACTGCGACGATTTCAACTGTGATACCGCCCTGCTGGAGGCTGCCTACAGCCTGCCTGCCGGGGCCGTGAAGGTGCTGAACACCGCTGAGCATGAGCTGATGAACCCGGCCACCGCCTGGCTGCCGGAAAGCGACGGCAACATGCTGCATCTGGGCAGCTTTGCCAGCTTTGTGGGTGGCCTGGAAGCTGCCGCCGGTGCTGCCGAGGGCGAGCGCAAGTCCGCCGTCGTCGTCACTGCCTCGGTGCTTATCAGCTGCGTTTTGGGCGTACTGCTGACCCTGACCGGCGGCCTGGCCACCCTGCCGCTGCCCGCACTGGTATTGTACCAGGCCGCGTGGTGCGTGCTGGCTATGATCTTCCCGCTGTTCCAGCGGTATTAAATTTCCGTATTGTTGTAGAGAGGGGTTACGCCTGTGTACCGTGCCAAAGAAAAGCAGATGTCGATTTATGACTATCTGCCGCCGTACCATGGAGAACTGCGCGATAAAAACCGCTGGGTCCGCCTGGCCGAAGCCATCGATTGGGACCGTTTTGAGCAGGGCTATAGTGAACTGTTTGCCCCCAGCGGCAAAGCGGCCATCTCGGCCCGCATCGCGCTGGGCTGCCGTGTTATCCAGCTGCATTACGAGGTCTCGGACCGCGAGGTGGTGCAGCTGGTGCGGGAAAGCCCCTACCTGCAGTATTTTTTGGGCATGGAAACTTTCAGCGATGAGATGCCATTTTCTGCCCGCACGGTAGCGCGGTTCCGCGCCCGTATCCCCGATAAAGTGGTGCGCCCGGCCGTAAGGCTGCTGCGCAGCTTTGTATAAAGCTGTAGTTTGCACAAACAATACTACGGCACCGCAAATCCCATAAAAAGTATATAATGAGGTCTAAATGGAAATTTTTCTCGATGCACTGTTGGATGCGCTGATTGACGGCGTAAAAATGCTGCCCTTTTTGTATCTGGCATATCTGCTGATCGAATGGCTGGAGCGCCACCACGGCGAGAACATTGAAAACGCCCTCGCCGGCGGCGGTCGCTGGGGCTTTTTGCCCGGCGCACTGCTGGGCTGTGTGCCCCAGTGTGGTTTCAGCGCGGTCGCATCCAACTTTTACGCCAGCCGGGTCATCACCCCCGGCACATTGCTGGCCGTATTTATCGCCACCAGCGACGAGGCCATTCCGCTGCTGGCCGCTGAGCCGAGCCAGTGGACCACCCTGGTCTTGCTGATCGTCTGCAAGATCATTTTTGCCATCGTAGGCGGCGTGCTGCTGGACTTCCCGCTGCGCAAGGTGCTGCCCCACTCGCTGTACGGCGGGTATGAGGGCCACGCCGATGAGGTAGACTGCCACGAGGAGCACGAGGAGACCAGCAGCATCTTCCTGGCCGCTCTGCGCCACACGCTGGAAATTTTTGTGTTCATTCTGCTCTTCAGCTTCCTGATCGGGCTTATTTTTGAGTCCGTGGGCGAGGACGCCATCACCGGTATCTTAGGCGGCATGGGCATCTTCCAGCCGATGCTGACCGCGCTGGTCGGCCTTGTGCCCAACTGCGCCGCCAGTGTGCTGCTGGCCCAGCTGTATATAGAGGGGGCCATCACCTTTGGCAGCCTGTTTGCCGGGCTGACCGCCGGCGCAGGCGTGGGCCTGGCCGTGTTGTGGCGTGTGAACCCCAGCTGGAAGCAAAACCTGTTTATGACCGGGCTGCTGTGGGCCGTTGGCGCCGCGGCAGGCATGGTGCTGCAACTGATTCTCTAAGGCCATACCGCACAATTCCCGCCCCGCGGGGCTGTGCGGTTTTATAGTAAAACCGTAAAAATTTCGGCAGGAGGTACTTATCCTATGCGGTACTCGATCGAAAATGATACCCTGCGTCTGACCGTCGACACCCACGGTGCCGAGGCTGTCAGCGTCATCCACAAGCCCACTGGAGCCGAGCTGCTCTGGTCCGGCGATCCTTCCGTCTGGGGCCGCCACGCGCCCATTCTGTTCCCTTACACCGGCAAGCTGACCGGCGGCAAGATGATTGCCAAGGGCGTGGAATACGCCGGCGGCCAGCACGGCTTTGCCCGCGATGTGGAGCACGCCATGACCCGTCACACCGCCGACACGCTGGAGTTTGAGCTGCACGCCAACCCCGAAACGCTGCCCAAATGGCCCTACGCCTTTGTGCTGCGCTCCACTTTTGTGCTGGACGGCGAGACCATCCACCACACCCTGACTGTGGAGAACCCCGTGGAGGAGCAGCTGCGCTTTGGCATCGGCTATCACCCCGCCTTTGCGCTGCCCTTTGACGACCGCCATACCACCGAGGATTACGAGATCCGCTTTGACGGGCTGGAGTCCCCGCTGTGCGTCAGCGCCATTCCCAACGGCCTGCTGAATGGCCAGAGTTACTATCTGGCCCGCAACACCGAGACCATCCCCCTAACCGACGACCTGTTCGACAGTGACAGCCATTGCATGGTCAACCTGAAGACCGCCCATGTCTCCGTTGTGGAGAAGGACACCGGCCGCAGCGTGATTTGCAACGTGGAGGGCTACCCCTACGTGCTGATCTGGTCCGCCGCCAAAAAGCCGCTGCACTTTATCTGCATCGAGCCCTGGCACAGCCTGCCCGGCGAGGAGAACGGCCCCCTGGAGTGGGAGCAGCGCCCCTGCGCCGCCAGCCTGAAGAAAGGCGAAAGCTGGTCCACCACCCTTTCCACCACCTTTGTGCGCTAAGCGGGGGACCGTATGACAAAGACAAAGGCATTTTTGCAAAAACATCGCTGGAGTCTGACCGGCGCCCTGCTTGGGGCGCTGGTTTTTCTCGTACTATACGGCGTGCGGGTGCTGGATCCTGTCTGTGTGGACTGGATCTTGAACAATCCCAGCCCGGACCCGTCCCAGCATTATCTGGGCTGGGTGTTTTACCGCCGCAGCGGTTGGCACCTGCCGTATCTGGGCGCAAACTACAGTGCCATTTACCCCTACCGCACCAGCATTTTGTACACCGATTCCATCCCGCTGCTGGCCGTGGTCTGCAAGCTGCTGGGCGGGGTGCTGCCCGCGCGTTTCCAGTACTTAGGGCTGTGGGGGTTGTTCTGCTATGCCATGCAGGGCGGTCTGGCCCAGGCGCTCATTGCCCGCATCGGCGGCGTGCGCCCGCAGGATACCGCAAAAAACTGGGCCAGCGTACTGGGTGCCGGGGTGCTGGTGCTGTTCCCGGCGCTGAACATCCGCATGTTTGCCCACACGGCGCTGGCCGCCAACTGGCTGGTGCTGCTGGCCCTGTGGGTGTGGCTGTGTGCCGAGCAATCCGAAAATAGGCCGTCCACCGGAAAACTCTGCCTGTGGTGGGGTGTGTTGGGGCTGCTGTGTGCGGGCATCCATCTGTATTATCTGCCCATGGTGGGTATGGTGCTGGTGGCCACCTGTGTGCAGCGCGGGCTGGAAAAGCGCGGCCCCGCCGCCGTTGTGCTGCCCATCGTCAGCTTTTGCGCCGTGGCGCTGGCCGAACTGTTTGTGCTGGGAGCCTTTGCCGCCAACTTTGCGGGCTACTCCAACGGCTATTTGAGCGGTGCCGACCTAGCCAACCTGTTTGTGCCGGGTCTGGGTGCCAGCTGGGAACAGGAAGTGTACGCGGGCCTGGGCACCACCGCGGCCGTCGTGCTGGCACTGGTCGGTTTGTTGGTACAACGCAAAAAAGCGGCAGAGTTCTTCCGCCGCCATACCCATATTGTGGTTGCCGCTGTTGTGCTGCTGGTGCTGGACGCCGTCGCCTCGATGGGCAACACCGTCACCTTCGGGGGCCGCATGCTGTTTACCGTGCCCATCCCGCAGGTGCTGATGGATTTCTGGGCCATGTTCTCCAGCTGCGCCCGTCTGGCCTGGCTGGCCGGCATGCTGCTGGCCATGGCGGCCTGCGGGCTGGTGCTGCGGTTCTGGAACGGTGCCGCGGCCGCTGTGCTGCTGGCTGTCTGCGCCGCCGCCCAGGGCTTTGGCCTGCGTACCGAGCTTACCAAGCGTTACACTACCTACCACGATGCCGCTTATTACGCGGACACCACCCAACTGACCGACCCGGCCTGGGAGCAGCTGGCTGCCAGCGGGCAGTTCAGCCGCCTGGCCTTTGCCAGCTTCGACTTTGAACACGACGACTTCTGGGACCTCGTTGCCTTTGCCGCCGACCACGGCTGGACCTCCAACAGCTTCTACATGGGCCACATGGACGGCAACCTGGCGGCGGTGACGCTGGCAGGGGAGATGAACACCCTCGCGCCGGACACGCTCTACGCCTTTATCGATGAGGACGAGCTGGCCCGCAGCGACTACGCGCTGCACTATTACCGGCTGGACGGCATCCTGCTGGGCAGCGTGGAGCCGATCCATGGCCTGACCGAGGAGCCTGCTGTTGACATCCCCGCCCACACGATGGCGCTGCAAAAATCCAGCGTCATCAACGGCACGGCGGACGCCGACACCGTGACCCTGAACGAGGGCGGCGAACTGCTGACCGAAGCCTGGATGCTCTTCCCCGGCAGCTACCGCGTCACCCTGACGGGCAGTGGGTTCGACCACAGTTATATCTATGCCCGCCACGGGCTTATCAACCAGGAGACCTACAAGATGGAGGTCAACTTTACCGGCATTGCCCCGGATGAGATGGTGTTTGAGTTTTCCACCGGCGAGCCGCTCTACTACTGGCGCACCGCCGTCCACGCGCTGGACGATACGCCCATCGCCGTTACGGGTATCAAGGTAGAAAAGATTGGCTAATCGTCTGTTTTATCGCTGCCCTGCCGATAAGCGGTGGGGGACACCCCATACTGCCGGGTGAACGCCCGCGTAAAGTAGGATGCATTGCTGAACCCGCACCGTGCGGCGATCTCCAGCACGGTGTACCGGCTGCCCCGCAGCAGGGTAGCGGCCTTTTCCAGCCGAAAGTGGATGAGGTACTGCGCAAAGCTGGTGCCGGTCAGGTCGTGGAACCGCTTCATAAAGTGGCTGCTGCTGTAGCCGCACTGGGCGCTGATGGCCGCCACCGTGATTTTCTCCGCATAGTGACGGTCCACGTACTGCACGGTCTGGCGCAGAAGGCGGGTGTCCCGGTGCTCGGCCCCGGCCGGGTGCCGGGCGGGCGTGGCAGCTTTGCACAGTGCATCCATCACGCCGTACAGGCAGGCTTTTATGCGCAGTGCCGTGTTTTCTTTGCGGTTTTCAATCAGCATTTTTACGTTTACAGGCAGCTCCCTGCCCAGGGGGCTGTCTTTTTGTATATGGGCAGGCACTTCCATGCGGCCGTCCGCCAGCGGGGCCAAAAAGCGGCGGTAGGTCTCGCTGTCCGGCGGCTCCAGCAGCGAGAAGCGGAACAGGATGTTGTAATAACGGAACGTTCCGGCCCCCGCCGCCGCGATGGCGTGGATCTGCCCGGGCAAAATCACTGCCACATCGCCGGTGTGCAGGGTAACCGTTGCCCGGTCAATGGTGATGCTACCGCTGCCGGTTTCGCAGTAAATCAGCTCCATTTCCTCGTGGTAGTGCAGGGGATAGGCCGGGATAAACGTGGGGATGATACCGCAGTAGACGGCAAAAGGGAAGGCTTCGCTGCCATGGACTTTTACCTCCTGCCCATCGGGCAGAATGGCAGGGTTTGGGGGCAGATAGGACATAGGCGGCACCTCGTTTGCAAAAACATAGGATTCTGTTACAAGTATAAGACTTTTATGGATGAAACGCAAGGAAAATCATAGTATAATGACATCGTAGTAATTTGTAAGAGGTGTCTGTATGGGTTTTCGTTCTTCTTCTGTTTCCGGGGGCGGGATTACCGGCTTTTTTGGCGACCGCGCCTTTGCCCGCAGCCTGATGCACATTGCTTTGCCGGTCACGCTGCAAAGCATGCTGCGGGCCTCCTTCAGCATCATTGACCAGGTCATGATCGGCCAGCTGGGCAGCGCCAGCATTTCGGGCATCGGGCTGGGCGGCAAGTTTGCATCTATTCATAATGTGGTGCTCAGCGCCGTCACAGCGGCGGGGGCCATCCTCATTTCCCAATATCTGGGGCAGGGCAGCCGTAAAAACGCGGCCCGCAGCTACAGCGTCAACCTGCTGGTGTCGCTGGCCATTGCGGCGGTGTTTACGCTGGTCTCCACCCGGTTTGCCGAGCCGATTTTGGGCCTCTACACCCAGGACGATGCCACCCGCGCGCTGGGGCAGACGTATTTGCAGACTTACGCCTGGTCGTTCTTCCCGGCGGCGCTGTCCGGCATGGCGGAGACGCTGCTCTGCTGCATGGAGGCCGCCGTCTTCCCGCTGATTGCCAGCATGACCTCGCTGTGCATCAACACGGGGCTGAACTACCTGCTTATCTTCGGCCACGGCGGGCTGCCCGCACTGGGGGTGCAGGGCGCGGCAGTAGCCAGCGTGGCTGCGCAGGTGGTGTCCTGCTTACTTGTCTACCTGTTTTTGGCCGTGCGGCTGCGGCAAAAGCAGTGGCGGCTGCGGTTCACGCTGGGCTTCACCCGGCCGGAACTGCTTACCTACGCCAAAATTCTGCTGCCACTGCTGGCCAGTGAATTTTTGTGGAGCCTGGGCGAGAACGTCTACTCCGCCATCTACGGCAACATCGGCACCCAGGCCTGCGCCGCTATGACGATGACCACGCCCATCCAATGCCTGATGGTGGGCGCACTGTCGGGCCTGTCCAAGGCGGCGGCCATCCTTATTGGCAAGTCGCTGGGCACGCAGGAGTACGACCGCGCCTACCGCGACGCCCAGCGGTTAATGCGCTGCGGGCTGGCGACCTCGCTGGTGTTGTCGGCGCTGCTGTTGGTGTTCGGGCGGCTGTACACCACGATTTACCGTGTCGAGCCGGAGGTGCGTGCCACGGCCTACTTATTGCTGGTAGTGTTCGCCGTCATCTCGCCGGTCAAGGTGCAGAACATGATCCTGGGCGGCGGCATTTTAAAAAGCGGCGGCAAAACCAACTACACCCTGGCCATCGACCTCATCGGTACCTGGGGCTTCGGTGTGCCGCTGGGGTTCCTGGCGGCCTTTGTACTGAAACTGCCCGTCGTTCCGGTGTACTTTTTGCTCTCGCTGGAAGAATGTGTCCGCCTGGCGCTCTCGCTGCGGCTGTTCAAAAAGCGCAGCTGGATGCAGCAGTTGTAACGGAGGTGCAGCATGGATACAATACAGGTAAACGGGCAACCCTATACGGTAACGCGGCTGCTTGGCAAGGGGAAAGGCGGTTACTCCTATTTGGCGCAGGGGAGCGAGGGGCCTGTAGTGGTCAAACAGATCCACCATGAGCCGTGCAGCTACTACCAGTTTGGGGATAAGCTGCAAAGCGAGCTGCGGGATTACCGCACATTGTCAGCCCTGGGCATCCCGATGCCGCGCCTGCTGGCGGTGGACGAAGCACAGGAACGGCTGGTGAAGCAGTACATCCCCGGCCCAACGGTGCTGGAACAGCTACAAACGGGCACGCTGCCGCCGCAAGCCGAAGAGCAGATGCGGGCGCTGTGCCGCCTTTTGTACCCTGCCGGGCTGAATATCGATTACTTCCCCACCAATTTTATCCTGTGGGGCGGCGTGCTTTACTATGTGGATTACGAGTGCAATCCTTACGATGCACAGTGGGATTTTTCCCATTGGGGCAGCCGCTACTGGGCCGATACCCCTGAACTGCGCGCCTGGCTGCAGGAGCATGGGCAAAACTAAAGGCAAACTTTTTGCACAAATTTTAAAAATAGCCCCTTGCAAAATAGCGGCGTTTGCGCTATGATGTACGTATTCCGTTGAAACACAGATGTTTTCCGGAAAATGCCGTGCCGTAAGGCGATTGAGAGGATCATACGATGTCTTTACTGAAAAAGCTGGTTGGACTGACGATTGGCGCTGCCGCTGTGGGCGCCGCGGCTTACTTTTTGAACCGTAACGAGCATACCGAGGAGTACGAGCATATTTGGGGCCCGGAGGATGAAGCAGACGCCGAGGATGGCACTGCCGAGACCGCCGAGCCCGCTGACGATGCGTCTGCCGAGGCCGAAGAAGCCCCCGCTGCACCTGAAGAAACCGCTGCCGCTCCCGTAGAAGAAGCTCCCGAAGCGGAGGCCGCCCCTGTGCAGGCCCCTGCTGGAGATGACACCCCCAACGCCAACCCCGTTGAGCTGGGTGCCGTGGAAGTCCCCAAGACCGAGGACGGCAAGCTGGACGTTACCAAGATTGCCGACCCGGCTGATTTTGGTGATTGGGACGAACAGGGCTGCAAGGGCTGATAAGAAACCGCAAGGCGCATCTTTGGTTGCAAAGGTGCGCCTTTTTGCTATTTTATTGCCGTTTTCGCCAAGCAGCCGCACCCAAATTTGTACAGATTTCTTGTTTAGCGCTTTACATCTTTACTGCGCTAAAGTATAATGTTGTTATGGAAAAGAGAGGTAGAAGACGTATTATGGAGCTGACTTTACAAAATTTCACCCCCGCCGAGCAGGCAACCTTCCGCCTGCGTGCCCTGTACGAGCAGGGCGGCTATCGCAAATACCGCGCCTCCCGGTTTGAGGAGTACGCCCTGTATCAGGAGTACCAGCGCTTTCTGCCGGACCCGCAGGTCATCACCTTTACCGACCTGGACGGCAAACTGCGGGCCATCAAGCCGGACGTGACGCTGTCCATCGCCAAGACGGCCCAGCCCGCCCCCGGCGAGTGCAAACGCTTTTATTATAATGAGGAAGTCTGCCGTGCCAGCCGCGAGAGCCACACCTTCCAGACCATCCACCAGATGGGCCTGGAGTGCCTGGGTGAGGTGGACGAAGCCGCCCAGGCTGAGGTACTGCGCCTGGCACTGGCCAGCCTGGCCGCGCTGGATGTTCCCACCGTACTGGAAGTCAGCCACATGGGCTTTGTGACCGGCCTGCTGGATGTGCTGGATGTGCCTGCCACGGCCCACGCCCGGCTGGTGGAACTGCTGTGCGCCAAAAACGAACACGAGCTGCGCAAGGCTGCGTTGCAGGCCGGTGCTGATGAAGCCGGAGCCGATGCCCTTTGCGGTTTGCTTACCCTGCACGGGCCGTTCGGGGCCACCCTCACCGCCGCTAAGGCAGCCGCCATCAGCCCCGCGCAGAAAGCCGCACTGGCCGAACTGCTGGCCCTGCAAAATGCCCTGGGCGAAGCCGGCCGCGGCCTGCAGCTGGACCTGAGCATGGCCGATGAAGCCGAGTATTACAACGGCATCGTTTTTACCGGCTACGCGGCGGGCATCCCCCGCGCGGTGCTCAAAGGCGGCCAGTACGACTACCTGATGCAGCGCTTTACCCCCGGCGCTAAGGCCATCGGCTTTGCGATGTACTTAGACGAGCTGGAACGTCTGGCCGCACCGCTGCC
>OLSF01002484.1_pt1 | contig 14177 bp, 10 predicted proteins | sample 1672301 | NCBI WGS metagenome assembly OLSF01 (sample SAMEA3136669, study PRJEB25190) | human gut metagenome | biome: human gut; feature: human-associated habitat; material: faeces | place: Austria | collected 2013
TGAAATAATCAGTTTCATTGCTGCATCCTCCGTGTGTTTTAACTGTTATGCTGTTTTGTATAATAGTAAAACCCTGATTGGCTCCATATTCCTTCAAATCCTTCTGCCACAGCGCAATACCGCTTTTCAATTTGAGACGATCAGCGGAATCAGTTTCCTTCAACGCGTCGCCGATGGCGGATTTGTCGGACACTTTGCCACCGGCCGCGATGATATTCAGCCTGTCCTGCTCTTTGCGCAACCGGCTCGACCATTTGTAGGCCTTGCCTACGGTAGTGCGGAAGTCGCTTCGCGCATACACTTCAAACGGCAGATACTGGTAACCGGTCGACACGTTTTCCGCGGCTTGGGAAAGCACGCGATTGTATTCCTGACCGCCGAAATACGGGATTTCAATGCCACGTTCGTCGGTCACGGTGGTTTTGCGCAGGAATTCCCGATCAGACAACGTGATGTTATCGGCGGGGAACGCACCGCCGTCCACACGGGCTTTGATGCCTTCCGCGTTATGGCATGCGTATTCGATGAAACGATATGACGCTTCGGGCTTGCGCGAACGCTGCAACACAGCCAGCGCCGAACCGCCGTTTTCCGACGTGGTATAACTGCCATCCGGCGTGGGCATCTGTGCCACACGCCACAAACCCGCGGTTCCGGGAAGGTTCGACATGAGCAGCGACGGCAGCCAAGCACCGGAGAACATGGAGGCGATCTTCCCCTCCCCCACGGCTTCCTTCCACCCATCGGACCATGTGGTCAGATTGGTGGCGACCAAACCTTCGTCGATCATTTTCTGCCAGAATTCGGTGAAGGTTCTCGTACCCTCATCGTCGGTGAGGTTGATCGTCACGTTTTTGCCGTCGTTGGAGGTGGAGAACGGACGGCCTCCGGCAAGCCAGATCATCGTGTCGTAGAAGCTGGCGTCACCCGAATCGGCTGCGATGTACACGCCGATGCTTTTCAGCTTTTTGGCCGCCTCGTAATAGTCGTCCCACGTGCGAATCTTGGAGGCATCGATGCCTACCTGCTCGAACACGCTGTCGTTGTAGAAGAACGCCATTGGACCGGAATCCATGGGAAGGCCGTACACGCGGCCGTTCAGCTGCACCGAAGCCCACGTACCGGGCGTGTAGAAATCGCCGTAGCCTTCCGTACGCCCGGTGATCGCCACCAGCTGGCCGCTTACCGCGTACTGGCGCAACGCATAGTATTCCAATTGCACCACGTCGGGAATGCCGTAACCGTCTTGAATGGCGTTGTTGAGATTGTCGTAACCGCTTGTGTTCTTCCAAATAACGTGGATGTCGGGGTTTTCCTTTTCGAAGCTGGCAATGACCTGTTTCATGCTCGGTTCCCACGACCACACGGTGATTTCGGTGCGGGAATCGACGTTGGCTCCGCAAGCGGCCGCACTGACTGCCATAATGGCCGCACAGCAGATGGCGATGAGTCGTTTCACCAGTTTCAAGCCGATTCCTTCCGTTTGATGTTCCCACACGAAAACGTACGTACAGACATACGCATTCGAGTGTACGTCAGTCACCCGAAAGCCAGCGTACAATCCTCCAATCTCTTCGATTCAGCCACGCAATCCACTTACCTTTCAACAAACATGGGTGTCGGCGGATTGACGATTATTCAATCCACCGACACCCATGTTGCGTTACGGCTATTTGTTTGCCGACCGTTTACTGCTTGGTAACGATCACGCCATTGGGTTTGATCGAGACGTTCTCGCCGCTCACTTCAGCGAACGAAGAAACCACGATCTTGCCTTCGAACGGAATTTGAACCGCTTCGTGAGTGCGGTTGAACGAGAACACGAACCTCGAACCGTCCGCGCCCTCACGTTCGACGCGCAGCACTCGGCCGTCGTTTCCACCCGCTTCGGCCATGCCGAGCGAATCAAGGATTTCCGGCAGGCTCAACGCGATGCCGTCCCGCCCGAGGCGCGCGCCCACGTACACGCTACGGCCTTCGCCGAATGTGTGCGCGACGATCGCCGGAGCGCCGTCCATGCCGGTCCACGGATCGTCCTTGAACGTTTCCAGCACGGTGGCCGTCCCGTCGACCGAACCGATCACGTCGGCGATATCGTGCGCGACCGCGCCGTTCGACAGACCGAGACAATCCGGCACGCCCGGGAAATCGTCGCCCATGGGCATGAATTCCTCCACGCGCACGCCGACCACGTCACGGATCGATCCCGGATAGCCGCCGAGCCACACGTGGTCCCTCTCATCCGAAATGCCCGTGTAGTAGGTCACGACCAGACGGCCGCCACCCACAACGTAATCACGCACCCTGCGGGTCGTTTCCTCGGAAAGCAGGTACACGCTCGGCAATACGACCATCTCATAGTCATCCCAAGCGCCGCGCACCGGCACCACGTCGGCGGTCACGCCATGGTCGGCCAATGCGCGGAACCATTGCAGCGGCTCGTCCACGTGGTGGACCTTCTGGGTCGGGGTTGCGGTGTGTTCGGTGGCCCACTCGGATTCGTAGTCGAACACCACGGCGACCTTGGACTTCGCCAGCTTCGTGCCAAGCAGTCCGTTGTCGGCCAGCGTGTTCAGATCCGCGCCCAACTCGCACACGTCACGGAACACGGCCGAGTCCTCACCGGCGTGGGGCACCATCGCGGAATGGAACTTCTCCGCGCCGGCCTTGGACTGGCGCCACTGGAAGTAGCACACCGCGTCCGCACCCATGGCCACATGCGCCAGGGAGTCGCGCACCAGCTGGCCCGGCTCCTTGCGGTAGTTGACCGGACGCCAGTTCACCGCCGATGTGGAATGCTCCATCAGGAACCACGGATCCTTGCGCGCGATGCCGTCGACCAGGCTCGCGGAGAACGCGAGCTCGTCCAGATGGGCCTCGCCCGGAATGAAGTAATGGTCGTTCGACACGAAATCGACCTCACGGCCCCAATCGTCGTAGTCCAGTACCGAACCGGCGGCGGACACCATGAAGTTCGTGGTCAACGGCAGGTCCGGAGTGATCTCGGCAAGCGCGTCGCGCTCGGCGACATAGAACGCCTTCAGCGCGTCGGAGCTGAAACGCTTGAAGTCAAGCAGCTTGCCCGGGTTCATGAAGTTGCCGTCGCCGATGAAACGCGGAGGCACGATTTCCGTGAAGTCGTTCATGCGCTGTGCCCAGAACGCCGTGCCCCACGCGTCGTTCACCGCGTCGATGGTGCCGTAGCGTTCCTCGCACCACTTTCGGAACGCGCGTTCGGCGTCCTCGGAATAGTCGAAGCGGTTGTGGCAGCCGTACTCGTTGCTCACATGCCATGCGACCACGTACGGGTTGCCCTTGTAATGCTCGGCCATCGCACGGCACAGCTTCAGCGCGTACTCGCGGAACACCGGACTGGTCGGCCTCCAATGCTGGCGGGCGCCCGGCTGGCACACGTCGCCGCGGTAGTCCTTCCACAGCACCTCGGGATGCGCCTGGGTGAGCCACATCGGCGGCGACGCGGTGGCGGACGCCAAGTCCACTGCGATACCGGCCTCGCCCAGCTTGTTGATGATGCGGTCGAGCCAGTCGAAATCGTACACGCCCTCGCTCGTCTCGATCTTCGCCCACGAGAAGATGCCCACGGACACGAGGTTCACGCCAGCCTTCTTCATCAAACGAACGTCATCGTCCCACACCTCTTCCGGCCACTGGTCTGGATTGTAGTCCCCGCCGTACCAGATACGGGCTTGCTGCCCAGCCAACGGCTGCGGCCAACGATAGGCTCTGCGTTGAGTCATATCTACTCCTTTGTTTTTCGTCAACTTCCCTTACAAATTTATCCCGCAATAGCAATTCCTGCAAGCCCAGAACCAAGAATAAACACAAAAAGCGTCTTCCCGACGTGTTGCACAACACAATCGAGAAGACGCCTTTTCGTATTCAGAAACCGAAAAACCGAAATCGGGTGAAATCAGGCTTCGATGCCGAGCTGCTGGCGTTCCTTCTTGGAATACATGAACGCAGGAAGCTGACGGCCCTGCTTGAGCCAAGCATGATATTCGGCGGTCGCCGCAAACTCCACATCGGAAGCGGAATTCAGGCAGGTCTCCACAGAATCCTGAATAACGCCAATGATGAAGCCGACACCCACCACCTGCATGGCGATGTCGTTGCTGATGCCGAACAGCGAGCAAGCCATCGGAATAAGCAGCAGCGAACCGCCGGCCACGCCGGAAGCGCCACATGCACCGAGCGCCGACACCACAGACAGCAGAATGGCGGCCGGCAGCGAAATCTGAATGCCCATCGTATTGGCAGCAGCCATGGCCATGATGGTGATGGTGATGGCGGCACCGTTCATGTTGATGGTTGCGCCCAGCGGAATGGACACGGAATACATGTCTTTATCAAGACCAAGCTTCTCGCACAGCTGCATGTTGACCGGAATATTCGCCGCGGAGGAACGGGTGAAGAATGCGGTCAGGCCGGATTCCTTGAAGCAGCGGTATACCAGCGGATACGGGTTGCGGTGCAGGTACAGGAAAATGACCAGCGGGCCGAACACGAGCACCATCAGCAGCATGGTGCCGACGAGCAGGAGCAGGAGGCTACCGTACTCGGTGAAGGCCGCCAAGCCGTTTTCGGAAACGCTGGTGAACACCAAGCCCATAATGCCGAACGGGGCGAGATTGATGACCCAACGAATCACCTGAGACACGCCATCGGCCACATTGGCGAGGAACGCCTTGGAGCTTTCATTGGCAATACCCTTCATGGCAAGACCGAACAGACAAGCCCACATCAGAATGCAGATGTAGTTGCCGTCGATCATTGCCTGAATCGGATTGGCCACAATATTGGTCAGCAACGTCTGCACAACCTCACTCAAGCCCTGCGGCACCACATCGGCGTCAGCGGCATCGCCCAACGATATGGTCTGCGGGAACGTGCGAGACGTCAGCACCGCCACGACGGCGGACAGGAACGTGGTGAACAGATACAGGAAAAGCACCGTGCCAAAACGGCCGTCAAGCTTGGAATTACCTTGAGCCAAAGCGCTTGCCACCAGCACAAACACCAGAATCGGAGCGACGGCCTTCAATGCGCTTACGAACAGGGTGCCGAATTCGCCGATCCACGTCATATGCGGAACGACCAATGCCAGTGCGGTGCCCGCGATAAGACCGACGATAATGCGGATAATCAGTGATACGCCGTTATATTTGTCGGCAACGCCACGAAGCGCTTTCGAAATATGGTTCATATTCTCTCTCGTTCTTTCCAGCTGGCTTGCCTTTGCCAGCCAGCACAACAAGAGCACATCCTAATCACGCTCGATAACACGAAATGTAAAATGTCCAATTATAGGGACGCGCAACTTCAACACGCCATAGCGATGCGATCAAATATCAGTACAGCGATGAACAGTTTATATATCTTTATTCATCGAGCCATGTCTGCTGATCAGACTGTTAATCAGCCAAGCGGCACTTTCGAAACGAACGTACGAGGCTCTCCCGTCACCGGATCGTCGAAATGTAATTCACGAGCCACTAATTCCAACGGTTGCGAGAAATCATCGTAAGAATGCTGCACAATATTCGGATAGAAATCATCGCCCAAAATCGGCAATCCCAACGAATTCATATGCACACGCAACTGATGCGTTTTGCCGGTTTTCGGGTGCAGCACATAATTCACATATGCTTTGCCATCGATGCAACGTACCGTGTTCCCCCGCTCAATCAACGTTTGCGCATTGACGATTTCCGGAATTTCGTACGCCTGAAGTCGCCCGCGATCCTTGCAAATATGCGATGCTCGGATTGCCGGAAATGGTTGATGCCTGTCGATTCTTACGATTGTTCCGTATTGCGGATGCTGTTCGGGGGCAAGTGGCGCCAAACATTCATAGGTTTTGATGGTTTTGCGATTCTGGAACAGCATTTGGTAAGCGCCACGCAATTCCGGTTTGCGCACAAATACGACGATACCTGCGGTAAGTCGGTCCAAACGGTGCGCGGGAACAATATCAGGTTCGCCATACTGTTCCCGAAGTCGGATCAACGCGGTTTCGCGATACCACATGCCGCGCGGTGTGGTGGCGAGAAAATGCGGTTTGTCAACCACGATAATCGCATCGTTCTCGTAAAGAACCTCACATTCGAACGGAATGTGAGGTTCTTCAAGAACGTAACGATGCCTCTTCTGCTGACTCTGTTGACGCATCGTATGAACGGTTACTCCACGGTGACGGACTTGGCAAGATTACGAGGCTTGTCAACGTCGTAATTCTTCAGCTTGGCCATGTCCATGGCGAATAGCTGCAGCGGCACCACGTCCACCAGCGGACTCATCAGCGTTGGGCAGGCCGGACGCCAGAACACCACGTCCGCGTAGCGTTCAACATCGGGATCGTTCTCTTCGGCCACGGCGATAATGTACGCGCCACGGGCCTTGACCTCTTCGATACCGGAAATAACCTTGGCGTGCAGCACATTGCGGCCACGTGCCGGCGGCACGATGAACACTGCCGGTTCGCCTTCGTCCACCAATGCGATCGGACCGTGCTTGAGTTCGCCGGCCGCGAAACCTTCGGTGAAGGTGTAGGCGATTTCCTTCAATTTCAACGCGCCTTCCATCGCGACCGGGTAGCCGACATGACGACCCAGGAACAGGAAGGACTTCGCATCGACCATCTGCGCGGCAGCATCATGCACGGTCTTGGTCTGCGTGTCGAGAATCCACTGGATCTTGCGAGGCATGTCTTTGAGGGAATCCAACGTCTGCGCGATTTCGTCGCGGAACATTGCACCCTTGACCTGCGCCAAATACAAGCCAAGCACGTAGGCGGCAGTAATCTGCGCCACGAACGCCTTGGTGGAGGCGACCGCCACTTCCGGACCAGCGTGCGTGTACAGCACCGCGTCGGATTCACGCGGAATGGACGCGCCCTGCGTGTTGCAGATGGCCAGCACCTTCGAACCCTGCTCGCGCGCATGACGCAATGCCATCAGCGTATCCATGGTTTCACCGGACTGCGAAATGGCCACCACCAACGTGCGCGGGGTGAGAATCGGATCACGATAGCGGAATTCGTGGGCGAGCTCCACTTCCACCGGAATACGCACCCAATGCTCGATGGCGTACTTGGCCACCATGCCCGCATAGGCGGCGGTACCGCAGGCGATAACGATAATCTTGTCGATCGCCTTGAAATCATGCTCGTCGATGCGAACCTCGTCAAGATTGAGATTGCCGTCCTTGCCGAGACGTCCCAACAGCGTGCGCTGCACCGCCGCCGGCCCTTCGTGGATCTCCTTGTTCATGAAGGAGTCCCAACCGCCCTTTTCGGCCGCAGAAGCATCCCAATCCACGGTGTAGGTCTTCGGATCGGCCACGATGTTGCCCATGAAATCAGACACCACGACCTTATCGGCGGACACCATCACGGCCTGATCCTGATCGATTTCCATGGCACGCTTCGTGTAGGCCACGAACGCGGCCACATCGGAACCGAGAAAATTCTCACCTTCGCCAAGACCAACCACCAGCGGCGAATCATGGCGGGCGCCGACCACGATACCCGGCTGACGGCAGTCGGTGGCGAGAATCGTGAATGCGCCTTCTAACATGCGTGCCAGGCGTCGCACGGCCTTGAACAAGTCGGGCTTGCCGGTTTCCTCAACGATTTTCTCACTGATTTTGCCCAATAGTTTCGCCGCAACCTCCGTATCGGTTTCCGATGAGAAACGGTAACCTTCCGTCTGCAGATCAAGACGAAGCTGAGAGGCGTTTTCGATGATGCCATTATGAATGATGGCGACCTTGCCGTCTTGCGAGGTATGAGGATGCGCGTTGATGTCGTTCGGCACGCCGTTGGTGGCCCAACGGGTATGGCCGATGCCCACGGTGGCCATCGGCATCGGTTTGCGTTCCACGTCTTCGATCAGGTTGGCGAGGCGCCCCGCCTTCTTGCGCACTTCCACATGGTCCATGCCGGGCGCGGTCAGCGCCACACCGGCCGAATCATACCCGCGGTATTCCAAACGCTGTAGACCTTGGAGGCACACCTCCAACGGCTTGCCGCACGCGGTTTCCACATTTCCTGCATATCCTACGATTCCACACATAACACCTCAGCTTATCGGGTAATGGTGTCATTTTCGAAACGAAACCGTCCCATCGCACCGAACCTTTGATATATGGACACAAAAATCCCCATGCTGACAGTTTTCAACATGGGGATTTTCTTCAGCTCTTCCCTTAATCGCAATTCTCGCGACGAAGAGATGTCTGATCCTTAACGATTATGCTTACGGCGATTTACAGCACGTGCTGCAGGAAGTCCTTGAATCGTGGTTCCTGCGGATTGTCGATGATTTCAGGACCGCCCTGTTCCACAACAACACCGCCGTCCATGAATACGATCTGATCGGCGACTTCGCGCGCGAAACCTATTTCGTGGGTGACAACCACCATGGTCATGCCTTCTTTCGCCAAAGACAGCATGACGTTCAGCACTTCGCCCACCAATTCCGGATCGAGTGCTGAAGTCGGCTCGTCGAACAGCATGATTTCCGGCTTCATGGCGAGCGCACGGGCGATAGCCACACGCTGCTGCTGGCCACCGGAAAGCTGTGCCGGATAGTGATCGAGGCGATCGCCCATGCCCACGCGATTCAGCTCTTCGATGGCAAGCTTGCGGGCTTCCTTTTTATCCATGTGCTTGACGTGGACTGGCGCTTCCATCACATTTTCGAGCGCCGTCATGTGCGGGAACAGGTTGAACCTCTGGAACACCATGCCCAGTTTGGAACGCTGCTCGGCCACTTCCTTGTCGTTCAGGGTCTGCAGCACCTGCTTGCCGTCCTTGTCGACATACTTGTAGCCGATCATCTCGCCGTCGACGTCGATTTCGCCGCCGGTCAGCGTTTCCAACTGGTTGATCAGGCGCAGGAACGTGGATTTTCCAGAACCGGAAGGTCCCAGAATCACCGTCACCGAGCCGGGCATAACCGTCATATCGACGCCCTTGAGCACGTGCAGGCTACCGAAAGCCTTATGCACCTGCGTGGCCTTCACTGCGGGAACAACACCGTTGGTGGTTGGTTCAGTCATTACTCACTCCCCTCACGCGGTCATGCCCGCGAACGTTGCCTCGTTCTGCTTGGCGATATCGTCTTTCGGTTCGCCTCCGGTTTTGCCCGGCAGCGGCGGCTGTTTGCCGCGCGCGCCGGCCGGTCGCGCATCGAAGCCCTTGCCGAAATGCTTCTCCAGACGAGACTGCAGCACCATCAGAATGGAGGTGATCACCAAATACCAGATGCAGGCCACGATCAGCAGCGGAATCGGCTTGTACAGTCGGGTTGCGATTGCGGTGGTGGCGAACTGCAGTTCCAGCGTGAACGGCACGGCGTTGACCAGCGAAGTGGTCTTCAACATGCCGATGAACTCGTTGCCGGTCGGCGGAATGATGATGCGCATGGCCTGAGGAAGCACCACACGACGCATGATCATGGAACGCTTCATACCCAGCGCCTTGGCCGCTTCGGTCTGACCCGGATCGACGGCTTCAAGACCCGCACGCACGATTTCAGCCAGATATGCCGCTTCGTTCAATGCGAGACCCAGCCATGCCGCGTTAAACGCCGTAATGACGGACTGCGAGTCAATGCTCCAGAATTCAATGGAAGTGAACGGAATACCCACGCCGATGCGAGGCACCAACACGGCGAACAGACCCCAGAACACCAGCTGCGTATACACAGGGGTGCCACGGAAGAACCAAATGTAGAACCAGCTCACGCCACGCAGCACCGGATTGATGGACTTGCGCATCACGGCCAGAATCACTGCCAGAATAATGGCGATGACCATGGAGATGACCGTCAGCAGCAACGTGTATTTGATGCCTTCGCGCACATTCTCGTTGAACAGGTACTTCCAGACCACATTCCATTCGAAACGCGGATTGGTAATCAGGCCCTGCAGCAGCATGGCGGCGAGCAGAGCGACGATGACCGCCGCCACAATCGGGCCCGTACGCTTAACCGGCAGCGCCTTGATGCGATTCGGAATATCGAGGCCATCGCCATCGATCTGTTTCTTCGCCATGATGCTTCAGTTCCTTCGTTGTTGATGTAAATAGTGGGGATGAGATCAGTCGAGATCAGTCGGGTTGATCTCAGCCTTGTCAAGAGCGCCGGATTCCACGCCCCAATGCTTGAGGATCTTCATATACGTGCCATCGTCCATCAGCTTCTGTACGGCCTTCTGCACGGCTTCAGCAAGCTGGGTGTTGCCCTTCTTAACAGCGATGCCCTGCTTGGCCACACCTTCGACGTCACCCAAGGCTTCAAGCTGTCCGTCGGTCTGGGAGATGGCATAGCCGGCGACCGGCGAATCGGCATAGAACGCATCGGCCTTGCCCGTAGCCACTGCGGTGGCCGCTTCGGCCTGACGCTTGTACGACATCACCTCGGCCTTGTTATCGGCCTCGCAGCCTTTGGCGATGGTGTTGGCTTCCTCTTCCTGCACGGTGCCGGTCTGCACCGCAATCTTCGCGCCGCACATGTCGGAAGTGTCAAGCTTCTTCGGATTGCCCTTCTGCACGGCCCACGTGGAACCTGCACGGTAGTAGCTCACGAAATCCACGGACTGCATACGCTCTTCAGTGATGGTCATGGCGGTAATGCCCAGATCATACTTGGAGCCAATGGAAGGAATGATGGTGTCGAACATGGAAGACACGATGTTCGGCTTCAAACCAAGCGTCTTTGCGATGGCCTTGGTCATATCGATATCATAGCCGACCGGAGTCTTGCCGTCTTCGGCATAGAATTCAGCCGGAGCGTACGAAAGCTCCATACCGGCGGAAAGCTCGCCGTCCTTCACCAGATCGCCGGACGGAACCAGCTTGGCCAGCTCGTCATCCTTTTCAATGGTGCTGACATCGTAACCGGTGGTAGTGTTCGACGACTCCGACGAATCACCGGATTTGGACGCATCGGAGGTGCCGCAAGCGGCAGTGGAAAACAACATCGCCGCGCTCAGCGCAAGCGCCACAACGGACTTGATCTTCAAAGACATGATACGCATATCCTTCTTCTTATCTCTTCATTGCCATACCGAAAATCTCAACGCCATTCGGTTGCAGAGAACCTCAGTATCTCAAATAGGCACGATAAGAGCGCAATGCTACATGTACGTTACGTTGCGCAAAACTTACGTACCAGCCAAGAATCGCGCAATGTAGCTCCGTCAAATCACGGAAGATCCATATACGAAAAAACGGAAGACACGCGGATTTGGTCCGCATGCCTTCCGTCATATCGGCATCACAGTATCGCCGTGTGCGATGCCTGCCTTACGTTTGATCGTTCAGCCGAGGTCGGTCGGATTGATTTCGGCTTTGTCGATCGCTCCGGCCTCCACGCCCCAATGCTTGAGGATCTTCATATATGTGCCGTCATCCATAAGCTTCTGCAGTGCGGCCTGCACCGCCTTGGCGGTATCGGAATCGCCCTTCTTGATTGCCACGGCCTCCTTGGTCACGCCGACATCCTCGCCGAGGGCTTCTAGCGTATCTTCGGTTTGCGCGATGGCATAGCCGGCGACCGGCGAATCGGCATAGAATACGTCAGCCTTGCCCGTCGCCACGTTCGTGGTCACATCGGTCTGCAGCTTATTTGACAGAATCTGCACTTCGGACTTGCCATCGGCCTTGCATTGTTTGGCGGCCGCGTTGACTTCCTCTTCCTGCGTGGTGCCCGTCTGCACCGCGATCTTCAAGCCGCACAGGTCGGAAGTATCGACCTTGTTCGGATTGCCCTTCTTCACCACCCACGTGGAACCGGCCTTGAACATGCTCACGAAATCGACGGCTTCCATACGCTCGGGCGTGATGGTGAACGACGAAATGCCGATATCGTACTTGGTGCCGATCGACGGAATGATCGAATCGAAGTTCGACGTTTGCGGCACGGCCTCAAGACCGAACATGTTGGCGAGCGCCTTCGCGATATCGACATCGAAACCGATCGGGGTCTTGCCGTCCTCCGCAAGGAATTCGGCGGGAGCGTACGACGTGTCCATGCCGACGGTGAGCTTGCCGTCTTTGGTGACTGATTCCGGCAGCATCGCGGCTATATCGTCATCCTTCGTCACGCCGGAAACGTCATAACCGGTGGTGTTCGACGACGACTCAGAATCACCGGAAGCCATGGAATCGGACTTTTCCGATGTGCTGCACGCACCCAACGAAACGATCATGACAGCGCTTAGCGCAAAAACGGCGAGTTTCCTCAGATTATTGAAAGCCATCGCGAATCCTCTCTTCATTCCCAACCGCATGAATACGACCGAACCGAAGTTCTGCAGGCACCATAGAAAACGATTGCTACGGCCACATTAATAGCACGCAAACTCTATTCGATATGCCGTTTTTTCTTACGAAAAAGCGGGTTTTGCCATATCACAATATGATCAAAACCCGCTTTGTTCCCGGCACGTTGCCAGCTAGGCGATCCTTGAAACCGTCTGATCCGCGGACGGTTCAATCATGGAATCATTCGGCGCCCGGCGTATTGATTTCCGACGTTTCGATGGCACCGTCCTCGACACCCCAATACTTGAGGATCTTCAGATACGTACCGTCGTCGATGAGCTTCTGCACGGCCTTCTGCACGGCCTCATCCATCTGGCTGTCGCCTTTTTTGATGACGATGCCTTCCGGGGCGACGCCTTCGACCTTGCCCAGCATTTCCAGCTGTCCATCGGTCTGTGCGATGGCATAGCCCGCAACCGGCGAATCGGCATAGAACACGTCAGCCTTGCCGGTGACAACGTTCGTGGTCACATCGGTCTGCAGCTTGCTGGAGATCACTTCAAGCTTATCCTTGCCGTCGGCCTCGCATTGCTTGGCCATCTTGTTCGCTTCGGTCTCCTGCATGGTTGCAGTCTGCACGGCCACCTTCTTGCCGCACAGATCGGACACGTCGATCTTGTTCGGATTGCCCTTCTTCACGGCCCATGCCGATCCGGCATCGAAATGGCTTACGAAATCAACCGCTTCCAAACGTTCCTTGGTCACGGTGAACGACGAAATGCCGATATCGTACTTGGTGCCGACCGATGGAATGATCGAATCGAAATTCGCGGTTTCCGGATCCGCTTCAAGGCCGAACACCTGCGCCAAAGCCTTGGCGATGTCGACATCGAAGCCGACCGGGGTCTTGCCGTCCTCCGCAAGGAATTCGGCGGGAGCGTACGACGTGTCCATACCGATGGTGAGCTTGCCGTCCTTCGTCACATAGTCGGGCAACAGTTTGGCGATGTCATCGTCTTTCTGCACCGACGAAACGTCATATCCCGTCAGCTCGCTCGATTTCGAACCGCTATCGGACGAAGCCGCATCGTCGCTTCCGTCACTGGTGCCGCATGCCGCTCCAGCAAACAGCATCGCAACGCTCAGCGCACACGCGGCAGCCGTCTTCAGACTTTTCTTCGCTTCCATATCCTTTTCTCCTATGTCTCGCTCAGTCTATTCGACCGAATCCGAACCATACACTAGAGAGGGCAAGCTACAAAAAGATTACGACCACCGCTTTATGTCAGTATGTGAAACCGGAAATTTTCCGATTTCGACTTATCGCACTTGCTTGTTGGCATAGCGCATGGCACGCAACGCCTCACGCTTGTCTTGTTCCTCGCGCAACGCCTGACGCTTGTCGAATTCCTTCTTGCCTCGGGCCAACGCGATTTCCGCCTTGACACGGCCATCCTTGAAATACAGGCTCAGCGGAATGATGGTGAAACCTTTGGCTTGGCTTTGACGTGCCAGCTTGTCGATCTGCGCCGCATGAAGCAGCAGCTTACGCTTGCGCTTAGGGGCATGATTGTTCCACGTACCATTGAGATATTCAGGAATGTTGGCTCCCTCAAGCCACATTTCACCGCGACGGTCAATGGTGATGAACGATTCGGCCAGCGATGCGCGTCCCTCACGAAGCGACTTCACCTCAGTGCCGGTCAACACCAGACCGGCTTCATACTTGTCTTCGATGGCGTAATCATGGCGTGCCTTCTTGTTCTGCGCAATCGGCTTCACACCTTGTTCCTTGGCCATGTCGGACCTCCTTTCCGGTTCTTCGAAGAAGTGTTCTGCAACGCAACAATCGACAATATCACGGGAGCGCGCCGCCCAACGATTCAGG
>OLSF01002489.1_pt1 | contig 14160 bp, 9 predicted proteins | sample 1672301 | NCBI WGS metagenome assembly OLSF01 (sample SAMEA3136669, study PRJEB25190) | human gut metagenome | biome: human gut; feature: human-associated habitat; material: faeces | place: Austria | collected 2013
GAGACGACTGTCTTCTCGCCGATGCCCGCCACGCTCCTCAGCGCGGCAGAATCGGCCGTGTTGATCTCGACGGGAACGTCGATCGGTTCCGCTTTGCGTTCGGGGAAGATGACGTAAGGTTCGAGCGCCGATGCAACCGAATCGCTCACCACATAGCACGCCCGCAGCTCCTCCATGTCGTAAATGCCGCTCAGGTCGCGCCATCGGACAAAGGCTTCGGCCTGCCGTTTCGACAATGCGCCGATGGCCCGCAGGTAACGCGCGCTCACCGTGTCGATGCGGAACGGCGCGGGCGGCATCGGCTCGGAGACGACGCGCCCCGTGCGGTACTCCTGCGGAGCGATGGCATACTTGCGTCCGATGCGTATGTAAGGTTCCAGCCGGTAAAAGAGCGAATCGCTGATGCCGTAACAGAGCGTCACATCTTCGGGAATACGGAAAATCTTGCCTGCGGCGCGGTATTTCAGCAGGCTCACGGCTTCGTGTTTCGTAAGCCCCAGCCGCCGCAGGCCGTCGTAATCCACGGTGTTCGGATCGAACGGCCGCATGACGACCGTATCGGCCCGCTCCTCCATTTCGGCTTCAGCCCGCAGGGCCGCCGCGGGATCGGCTTTCGGACGCACGAGGACGATGCCGAGGACCAGCAGTCCGGCCAGCGGCAGAAAAACCGCCACGGCCCGAATCTCACGTTCTGTAAAAAACTTTCCCATATGCAGAGACTATTTACATACCCTCCGGCAAAGGCCGGAACCTACCACTGCGCACCGCCGGAGAGCAGCAGGCGGCGGTAACGCCGCGAGGGCGATTCCACGAAAGCGCCCAGCCCGTACTCCGTCCAGCGGCGGTCGACCAGTCCGACGGTCGCTTCCGACGCCGTCACGACGTTGGGGAAACGCGCAGGATTGCCGCCCTCGCCGGGACGTTTGCTTCGCGCGTCGATCACGAGCGTCGCGCCCTCCGTCCGCACGTCGCGCCGCGGATCGGTATTGGCCGCCGCGAGCCACAACAGCTCTTCGGGCATCAATTCCGCCGCCGCGGGGTCGAACAGCACGAAATATCGCACCCCCTCAGGGGTTCGAACCCCGGCCCCCGGTTCGGCGAAGGCAAGCGCCGCGCCCCACTTTTCGAGCAGATCGGTGCGGCAGCCCTCCGGCAGCCGCTGCGCGGATTGCGCAGAAGACGCCGAGTCCGGCGCAGGGCCGGCCGCCGTGGCGTCTATTGCAATTTTGCCGCCGAAGCCGGGCGTCGCTGTGGCATGGTCCAGCACATCGAGGATTCCCTCGCTGCGAACGAGGTCGCGCACGGGATCGATCCGCCGCAACAGCCGCGCCAGCGCATCGGAATCGCGCACGTCGGTCCCCGACGGCACGACGAGCAGGTATTTGTTAAACATCATCTGTCCCGCACCCCACAACGACTGGGCGACTTTCACGGCCTGCCCCTCGTAACGGCGGTCGATCGAAACGACGGCGACGTTGTGGGCCGTACCGGCTTCGGGCATCGTCAGGTCGCGGACTTCGGGCTGCAGGGCCATGCGGATCGGAGCGAGGAAGATCCGCTCCGTCGCGCGGGCGATCCATGCGTCCTCCTGCGGCGGGATGCCGACGACCGTAGCCGGATAAACCGCATCGCGGCGGCGGGTCAGGGCCGTGACATGGAAACGCGGATAGCGGTCTTCGAGCGAATAGAAGCCCGTATGGTCGCCGAAAGGCCCCTCGGCCGCCTTCTCTTCGGCCGGATCGACATAGCCCTCGATCACGAAGTCGCAGTCGGCAGGGACATATATATCGTTGGTAACGCACTTCACCAACTTCACCGGACGGCGGCGCAGGAACCCGGCCAGCAGGTATTCGTCCATGTTGTCGGGCATCGGAGCCGTCGCGGCGTAGGTATAGGCGGGATCGCCGCCCAGCGCGACCGAAACAGGCATCCGACGGCCCAGACGCTTGTAAGCGTCGTAATGGCGCGCTCCGGTCTTGTGGACATGCCAGTGCATGCCCGTCGTACGGTCGTCGAAGACCTGCATGCGGTACATGCCGACGTTGCGCACGCCCGTTTCGGGATCGACCGTATTGACCATCGGCAGGGTCACGAAGCGGCCCCCGTCCGCAGGCCAGCATTTGAGGACCGGAAGCGCGGAGAGCGCCGCCTCGGCGCCGGTCAGCACGACCTGCTGGCACGCGCCCCGGCCCGACACGGTCCGGGGAAACCAGCGCGCCATCTCGGCCAGCATCGGCAGGGCGCGCAGTTTGTCTGAGAGCGAATTGCGCGGCGCGGCCGCCTGCTTCAGCAGGACGTCGATACGCTCCGAAAGTTCATCGAGCGTCCCGACGCCGAGCGCCAGCGCCATGCGGCGTTCGGAGCCGAACAGATTCGTCAGCACGGGAAACGCCGTGCCGGTATTTTCGAACAGCAGCGCCTTGCCGCCGCCCGGCGTCTTGGAGATGCGGTCGGTAATCTCGGCGATCTCCTCCACGGGCGATACGGGCGCCCCGATCCGGACCAGTTCACCCTCGCGCTCCAGCCGCGCGATATATTCATTCAGACTCCGGTACATGCTCCAATGCCTTTTTTACCGATCCGTAACGCAGCAGCAGTTCGCGTGCCCGCGTCTCGTCCAGCCCCGAAGCTTCGGCCACCATGCGCGTGCCGCGGGCCACGAGTTTGTCGTTCGTAAGTTGCATATTGACCATACGGTTGCCCTCGACGCGGCCCAGCCGGATCATCACGGCGGTCGAGAGCATGTTGAGCATCAGCTTCTGGGCCGTGCCCGCCTTCATGCGGGTCGAGCCGGTCACGAATTCGGGACCGACGACCGCTTCGAGCGCATACTCCGCTTCGGCCGCCACGGGCGAGGCGGGATTGCAGGTTATGGAGCCGGTAAGCAGTCCGTGTTTCCGCGCCGTGCGCAGGCCGCCGATCACATAAGGCGTCGTTCCCGATGCGGCGATACCGATCAGCACATCCTTCCCGGTCGGAGCGTAAGGCGCCATATCGCGCCACGCACCTTCCATGTCGTCCTCGGCATGCTCCACGGCCCGCCGCAAAGCCCCGTCACCCCCGGCGATCAGGCCGATCACACGGTCGAACGGCACGCCGTAGGTCGGGGGCAGTTCCGAAGCGTCGGTGACGGCCAGCCGGCCGCTCGTGCCCGCACCGATATAAAACATGCGCCCGCCGCGCTGCATGCGCTCGACGATGCGTTCGACCAAACGCTCCATCACCGGAATCGTCGTACGCACGGCTTCATGCACGCGTGCGTCTTCGCGGTTGATACCCGTCAGGATGTCGTGCACCGACATCCGCTGTAAATCGTCATAGGCCGAAGCCTGTTCGGTTATTCTGTTTTCCATAATGATATTTTGTCAATCCGGCCGCCGGAGAGCGGACGATCGTCACCACCTCGCGGCCGCAGCGCATCAGCGTTTCGCGCAGCAAATCCCCGAAAGCGGCCGCAACGCCGCCCACGCACGCCACGGGCAAATGGGCGGGATAACGGCTCAGGTTGCGCCCGGCGAAATCGGCGAAGCTCCTCGCAACCATATCCCTGATATCGGGACGGTCCAGATGCGCATGGACGAACGGCGCGAACGACGCCAGAAAACGGTTGGCGTAAGGTTCCCGGTAAACCCGGCGAATGATCTCCTCATAAGTCAGTCCGTGCGCCGCGAGAAACTCGTCCCGCAGGGGAATATGCCCCTTGAAGATACCGTTAACGAGGTTGCGCCCCAGCGTCGCGCCGCTGCCCTCGTCGCCGAGAACGTAGCCCAGCGGCGGTACGTTTTCCACGATTTCGCCGCCGCGGCACCAGCACGAATTGGAACCCGTGCCGAGGATGCAGGCCACGCCTTCGCCCCGGCCGAACAAGGCCCGCGCAGCGCCCAGCAGGTCCGATTCGGCTTCGACATGCTCCGCACCGAAACGTTCGGACAGCGCCCGGACCATCTTCGCCGTCGCGTCGGGAAACGTACGTCCGCACCCTGCGCCGTAAAAATAGACGGCTTCGGCCGCGCCGCAGGGCGGAAGTTCCGCAAGGGCCTCGCGTATCTGCTCCGGCGAGTGCTGCACGGCATTGATTCCCCGCGTGCGCACCTCGCGGGTATGCACGCCGTCGATGAGCAGCCAAGTGCATTTGGTCGATCCGCTGTCGGCAATGATTTTCATGAAAACAAAAGTAAAAAATAAATGCAAAAAAACGGTTATCCGCGTTATGAAATCACGATTCCGCAGCGGACGCGGTATCAGCGCGACACCGGACACGGTCCGGAGCGCGGTATCGGGCAGGAGATCAAGCGCGACGGCGGCACGGTATCCGGCACAATATCAGGCGCGGGCCGGATTCCGACACCGGGCACCGCAGCGGACGCGTCACCGGCCAGAGCTGCGTCCGGCAGAACCGTTTTCCGCCCCGGCGGCCGCATGCCGGTCCGTCATTCGACCCGGATATTCAGCACGCACTCGTCCCCGCCCCGCAGGATCGACGCGCGGACTTCCACCCTGAATTTCCGATCCGGCCAGAGTTCGGACATCACGTAAAGCACGCTTTGCCGCGAACATTCGCACAACATCGGCGTATTCACGCACCCCGCACGGTGCAGGGCACAGGAACAAGCCTCGAAACAGAGGTTGTACTCCCGTCCCGCACACACGATTTCGCCACGAACGCCCTCCAGTTCGTCTATTTTCACAAAAAACCGGTCCAAATCCCCCTCCGCCGCCTCGAACAGACTGCGGTAGAGTCCGAACGGTCCTCCATGCACGCAGTTTACGGCGCACGCACGGAACAGCACCTCCCGCTGCTGCGGCTGCAAATCGGCAATCCCCTGCTCGAATCCGCGAAACCAACTCTTCAAATACTCCATACTTATTATAATCAATCCGGCGGCCGCACACTATTCGCAGCCTCCGGAGAAGCAAAGATAAAGAAATAATCCGGGCGGCAAGCCCGGATTATCGCACAATACGTCAATACTATTTACTATGGAGCGCATCAGCGCAGGAAAAGCAGCTCGCGGTACTTGGGCAGCGGCCACATCTGGTCGTCCACGATCTCCTCCAGGCGATCCACGTGTTTGCGGATCTGGTCGAAATAGACCGCCACCGTATCGTGGTACGCGAGCGCCTTCTCCCGCTGATCCTCGATCTTGTTGGCCACCTTGCGGGCTTCGATCATATCGTGGGTCAGTTGCTGGATCAGAGCCGTATGCTGCTGAATACGTTTGATGAGTTCGACATCGGCCGAAGCGTCGAGCCCCTGTCCGATTTGCGAAATCTTATAGACCTTATCCAGCAGCAGAGCTTCGTAACGCGAAGCGATCGGCACGATGTGGTTCATCGTCAGGTCGCCCAACACGCGGCCTTCGATCTGAATCTTTTTGGTATAGGTTTCCCACTTCACTTCGGTTCGGGCTTCGAGCTCCACCTTCGAGAGTACGCCCATGCGGGCGAACATCTCGACCGACGAAGGATCGAGGTAGCGGTCGAATACACGCGGCGCACAGGTTTCGCAATCGAGCCCCCGGCGTGCCGCTTCGGCCCGCCACTCCTCCGAATAGCCGTTGCCGTCGAAACGGATCGCCCGCGAAGAGCGGATCATACTCTTGAGCTCCTCGTAAATCGCCTTTTCCTTCCTGACTCCGGCCTCGATACGCGCATCCACGCGCTCGCGGAACGCCGTAAACTCGTCCGCCACTGCGGTATTGAGCACGATCATCGCCTCGGCGCAATTGTCCGAAGAACCGACGGCACGCAACTCGAAACGGTTGCCGGTAAAGGCGAAAGCCGAAGTGCGGTTGCGGTCGGTATTGTCCCGCAACAAAGCCGGAATATGCGAAATGCCGCTCATCTTGAAAACGTTCTTGGCATTGAAGCGGATCGCCGAATCGCTGCGGCTGGCCTCGAGTTTATCCAGCACGGCCGAAACCTGCGTACCGAGGAAGGTCGAAATAATCGCCGGAGGCGCTTCGTTGGCCCCCAGGCGGTGGGAGTTGGTGGCGCTCATGATGGCCGCCTTCAGCAGGCCGTTATGCTTGTGCACGGCCGAAATCACATTCACCAGGAAGGTAATGAACTGCAAATTCTCCGATGCGGTTTTACCCGGACTGAGCAGATTGACGCCCGTATCGGTTCCCAGCGACCAGTTGTTGTGCTTGCCCGATCCGTTGATCCCCTTGAAGGGTTTTTCGTGCAGCAGCACGCGGAACTGGTGACGGCGGGCGATCTTGTCCATAATGGTCATCAGCAGCTGGTTGTGGTCGTTGGCCAGGTTGGCCTCCTCGTAAACCGGAGCCAGCTCGAACTGATTGGGAGCCACCTCGTTGTGGCGCGTCTTGACCGGAATTCCCAACTTCAGGCACTCGTATTCGAGGTCCTTCATAAAGGCCATCACACGCGTCGGAATCGCCCCGAAATAGTGGTCTTCCAACTGCTGGTTCTTGGCCGACTCATGTCCCATGAGCGTACGCCCCGTGAGCATCAGGTCGGGACGCACGGCCCAAAGGCTCTCGTCCACGAGGAAATATTCCTGCTCCCAGCCCAGGTAGGAAAAGACCTTCTCGACATTCTTGTCGAAATAGCGGCACACCTCCGTGGCGGCCTTGTCGATGGCCGTCAGCGAGCGCAGCAGGGGCACTTTGTAGTCGAGCGCCTCGCCCGTGTAGGCGATGAAGACGGTGGGGATACAGAGCGTCGTGTCGACGATAAAGGCGGGCGACGTGGGGTCCCAGGCCGAGTAGCCGCGGGCCTCGAACGTATTGCGGATGCCGCCGTTGGGGAACGACGAGGCGTCGGGCTCCTGCTGCACGAGCAGCTTGCCGGAGAACTCCTCCAGCACGCCGCCCTGACCGTCCGGCTCGGCAAAGGCGTCGTGTTTCTCGGCCGTACCGCCCGTCAGGGGTTGAAACCAGTGGGTATAGTGGTCCGCACCGTGCTCCAGCGCCCACTGGCGCATACCCGCCGCGATGCTGTCGGCAACTTCGCGCGTGAGCGGCGTGCGTTTTTCCATCGTGTCGAGCAGGGCCGCATAGGTGCGCTTGTCGAGATACTTCCGCATGGCCGCACGTCCGAAGACCTTCTTTCCGAAGTAGTCCGACGGGCGTCCCTCGGGAACTTTCACCTCGACGGCCGTGTGATTTATGGCCGCATCGACCATCTTGAATCTGAGTAATGATGACATATACCTGACTGATTAAGGGTTTAGTGTTCGTAGAAAAAACCGCGCGGGGAAGGACCCGATAATTGCAAACTAAAACCTAACCTGAAATTCAACCGGACAACTGCCTCCCGGCAGGACCTGCCGACCTAACTAACCCGGGGCCGCTCCCCCGCTGCGGTACATCTTTCGTTCCGGCTACAAATGTACGAATTATTCCGTTACGTTGTTTTTACAAAATCACCGTTTTTTCAAAAAACAGCCATTTTTTTCATCATTTTCCCGAAAAAACAACCGTTTTTCGCCGCACACACCCGAAATTTTCAGTCATTTTTCGAAAAACAGCCTCATTTTTCACGAAAAATCCCCAAAATGCATTTTTTCGTTTTCCCCAAAACAAGCAGAAATAAAGACCATTTTTCAACCATTCAACCACACCGGAGACAGCATCCGCGCCGGGCCGTCCGGAAATGCGGCGGGCGGCGAAATCCGGAAAAATTCCGCTGCACTGTTATTTTCGTAACAATTTCTTGTTACAATTCGGTAATTAATTTGTAACTTTACGTGCAATTTTGAAACAGAACGAAACTACACACATACTAATCTCTAAATAGTCATGGCAAATACCAAACGTGAAAAGCTGTTCACCGAGTTCCCGCCGGTCCCGACCGAAAAGTGGGAAGAGGTGATTACAGCCGACCTGAAAGGAGCCGATTACGAGCGCAAGCTGGTGTGGCGTACGGGAGAAGGATTCAACGTCCGCCCCTACTACCGCGCCGAAAACCTCGAAGGCATCCGTTTTCTGGGCTCGCAGGCAGGCGAGTTCCCGTATGTCAGAGGTACGCGCAGCCACAACCGCTGGCGCGTGCATCAGACCGTCGAGGTAAAATGTCCCAGGGAGGCCAACGCCGAGGCGCTGAAACTCCTCAACTCGGGCGTCGATTCATTGGGCTTCTCGATCGCGAAGGAAGGCTTCACGGCCGAAGAACTCGATCAGCTGCTCGCCGGAATCTCGATCCCGGCCATCGAAATGGTCTTCTGCGGCGCGCAGACGGGCAGCATCGCCGAACTGGTGATCGCCAAGCTCGAAAAGGAAGGCACTGCCTCCGAGGCGCACGTGGCCTTCTCGATCGACCCGCTGGTCAAGGGACTGTCGCAGAAAGGCGACTTCTGCTCGCCCAACGGCGAAAAGTGCTTCGCGAAGATCGCCTCGCTGATCGAAAAGACCCGCGAGTACAAGCACATCCGTATCGTGACCGTCTCGGCCGGCATCTTCTCGAATGCCGGATCGACCATCGTCGAGGAGCTGGCGTTCGCCCTCTCGGCCGGTAACGATTACATCGCGCGCCTGACCGACGCCGGCGTGGACGCCGAGCTGGCGGCCCGCAAGCTGCGCTTCTCGTTCTCGGTCACCTCGAACTACTTCCTCGAAATCGCCAAGTTCCGCGCGGCGCGCATGCTGTGGGCCAACATCGTCAAGGGTTACAACCCCTCGAAGAACTGCGCCTGCAAAATGCACATCCACGCCCGCACGGCAGACTGGAACCAGACCGTTTACGATCCCTATGTCAATATGCTCCGCGGCACGACGGAGGCCATGTCGGCCACCATCGCCGGCGTACATTCGCTGGAGGTGACGCCGTTCGACGCCGCGTTCGAAAGCCCCACGGAGTTCTCGAAGCGCATCGCCCGCAACGTCGAACTGCTCCTGAAGCACGAATCGCACTTCGACCAGGTGGTAGACCCCGCAGGCGGCTCGTACTACGTGGAGAACCTCACGCAGTCGATCGCCGCCGAGGCCTGGAAGCTCTTCCTCGAAATCGAGGAGAAGGGCGGCTACGCCGAGGCCTACAAGGCCGGCTTCATCAAGGAGCGCGTGGAGGCTTCGGCAGCCGCCAAGGACAAGGCCATCGCAACGCGCCGCCAGACGCTGCTCGGTGCCAACCAGTTCCCCAACTTCACGGAGGTGGCCCCGAAGGAGATCACCGCCGAAGCCGTCACCCGTCCCGCTGCCGAAGGCAACGTCCTCACGCCCTACCGCGGCGCCATGGCCTTCGAGGCGATGCGCCTGCACGTGGACCGCTCGGGCAAACAGCCCAAGGCGTTCATGCTCACCTGCGGCAACCTGGCGATGGCCCGCGCCCGCGCCCAGTTCTCGTGCAACTTCTTCGCCTGCGCCGGAATCCGCGTGCAGGACAACACCTTCTTCAAGTCGATCGAGGAGGGCGTGAAGGCCGCACTCGAATCGAAAGCCGAGATCGTGGTGGTCTGCGCTTCGGACGACGATTACGCAGAGGCCGCACCGAAGGTGAAGGAGCTGCTCGCCGGCAAAGCCATTCTCGTAGTCGCAGGCGCTCCCGCATGCGCACCCGAACTGGAGGCCCAGGGCATCACGAACTTCATCTCGGTGAAGTCGAACGTCCTGGAGACTCTGAAGTTTTATCTTAAAGAAATGGGCATCTGATCATGAGAGCTAAATTTTCAGAACTGACATACGAAGCAGGCGGGCAGAAGAGCTGCTGCGCCTCGAAAGGCTGCGGACAGGTGGAGCCGTGGCTGACGGCCGAGCGCATCCCCGTCAAGGGCGCCTATACGGCCGAAGACCTCGAAGGCATGGAGCACCTGAACTACGCGGCAGGCATCGCCCCGTTCCTGCGCGGCCCCTACTCGACGATGTACGTGATGCGTCCGTGGACCATCCGCCAGTACGCCGGATTCTCGACCGCCGAGGAGTCCAACGCATTCTACCGCCGCAACCTCGCCGCCGGACAGAAAGGTCTGTCGGTGGCCTTCGACCTGGCAACGCACCGCGGTTACGACGCCGACCATCCGCGCGTGGTGGGCGACGTGGGCAAGGCCGGCGTGTCGATCTGCTCGGTGGAGGACATGAAGGTGCTCTTCAACGGCATTCCGCTCGACCGGATGTCGGTGTCGATGACCATGAACGGCGCCGTGCTGCCGATCCTGGCCTTCTACATCGTGACGGGCCTGGAGCAGGGCTGCACGCTCGACCAGCTGGCCGGTACGATCCAGAACGACATCCTCAAGGAGTTCATGGTGCGCAACACCTATATATATCCGCCCGAGTTCTCGATGCGGATCATCGCCGACATCTTCGAGTACACCTCGAAGAACATGCCCAAGTTCAACTCGATCTCGATTTCGGGTTACCACATGCAGGAGGCGGGCGCCACGAACGACATCGAGCTGGCCTACACGCTGGCCGACGGTCTGGAGTACCTGCGCGCAGGTATCAATGCCGGCATGTCGGTCGACGCCTTCGCACCGCGCCTGTCGTTCTTCTGGGCCATCGGCATGAACCACTTCATGGAGATCGCCAAGATGCGCGCCGCACGTATGCTGTGGGCCAAGATCGTTAAACAGTTCAACCCCAAGAACCCCAAGTCGCTGGCGCTGCGCACCCACTCGCAGACCTCGGGCTGGTCGCTCACCGAGCAGGACCCGTTCAACAACGTGGCCCGCACGGCCATCGAGGCCATGGGCGCCGCGCTGGGACACACCCAGTCGCTGCACACCAACGCCCTGGACGAGGCGATCGCCCTGCCGACCGACTTCTCGGCGCGTATTGCGCGTAACACGCAGATCTACATTCAGGAGGAGACCAACATCTGCCGCGAGGTCGACCCGTGGGCAGGTTCCTACTACATCGAGACGCTGACCAACGAGATCGCCCACAAAGCCTGGGAGCGCATCGAGGAGGTCGAGAAGCTGGGCGGTATGGCCAAGGCCATCGAGACCGGCATTCCGAAGATGCGCATCGAGGAGGCGTCGGCCCGCAAGCAGGCCCGCATCGACTCCGGCGAGGAGAAGATCATCGGCATCAACGAATACCGTCTGGAAAAGGAGGCCCCGATCGACATTCTCGCCGTGGACAACACGGCCGTGCGCGAGAGCCAGATCAAGCGACTCAAGGAGCTGCGCGCCAACCGCGACGAAGCTGCCGTGAAGAAGGCGCTGGCCGCCATCACCGAGTGCGTGAAGACCAAGCAGGGCAACCTGCTGGAGCTGGCCGTCGAAGCCGCCAAGGTCCGCGCTTCGCTGGGCGAGATCTCCGATGCCTGCGAAGTCGTCGCAGGCCGCTACAAAGCAGTTATCCGTTCCATCTCAGGTGTATACAGTTCAGAAGTGAAAAACGACAAACAGTTCGAGCGCGCCAAGGAGTTGTGCGCCGAGTTCGCCAAGAAAGAGGGCCGTCAGCCGCGCGTCATGATCGCCAAGCTCGGTCAGGACGGCCACGACCGCGGCGCCAAGGTGGTTGCCACGGGTTACGCCGACATCGGCTTCGACGTCGATATGGGTCCGCTGTTCCAGACTCCCGAAGAGGCCGCCAAGCAGGCCGTCGAGAACGACGTGCATGTAGTGGGCGTCTCGTCGCTGGCCGCTGGCCACCTGACCCTCGTGCCGCAGATCATCGCAGAGCTGAAGAAGCTCGGCCGCGAAGACATCATCGTCATCGTCGGCGGCGTGATCCCCGCACAGGACTACGACCAGCTGTATAAGGACGGCGCCGCCGCCATCTTCGGCCCCGGTACGCCGATCGCCACCGCAGCTATCAAGATGCTCGAAATTCTGCTCGCCGACTAAAGCGACTGAAAGCAATAGCGATACCCTCCGGTTTCCCGGAGGGTATTTTTTATCCGTTCGGGGAAAAGAGCGGGAAGGCGGACTATGACGAAATTCCTCGCTTTCGCAAAAACCGACCGATTTACACGAAGCGCACCTCCGAAAACAAAAGGAGCTGTCTAACAAGTCCGATTTTTAGAATTTCACCCCGTCAGATAAAGCTCTGGCAGGGGTGATTTCCAATTTCGGGAACTTGTCAGACAGCCCCTCTGCTTAAATTTGGTGCGAACGGCCTACATGCACGCTTCGAGTATCCGGCGCGCCACGGCGCCGTCCACGTTCTGCGCTTCGCCGTACTTGACGCCGGAGGCATTGAAGCGGCGTTCGATCTCCGCGATCGTCGTTTCGCCGATCCCCTCCTCCGAAAGCCGGGTCGAAAGTCCCAGCGAACGGAAGAATTTTTCGGTGGCTTCGAGCGTACGGTCGATGCGCTCCTCTTCCGAACCGTCGGCAATGCCCCAGATCCGTTCGCCGTATTGGAGCAGTTTTCCGCGCTTCTGCTCCCGGAGCACGCGCAGGGTGCCGTTGATGACGATCGCCAGCGTCGCACCGTGCGTCAGTCCGTGCAGGGCCGTCAGCTCGTGACCGATCATATGCGTCGCCCAGTCCTGCGACACGCCCATGCGGATCATGTCGTTCAGCGCCAGCGTCGCCCCCAGCATATATTCCGACATCACGGCATAATCATGCTGGTTCTCCCGGATTTTCGGAGCGATTTCGATCACCGTATGCAGGATCCCCTCGGCCCAGCGGTCCATCAGACGCGACTGGCCGGGCGTGGTCATGTACTGTTCCAGCACATGCACGAAGGTATCGGACAGCCCGCAGGCGATCTGCCGCTGCGGCAGCGAGTAGAGGGTTTCCGGATCGAGAATCGAGAAGACCGGATAATCGCCGTAAAAGGCGTACTTCTCCTTGGTTTCCTGACGCGAAATGACCGAACCCGAATTCATCTCCGAACCCGTAGCCGACATCGTGAGGACGGTGCCCAGCGGAACGGTTTTATCCGCCTGTCCCTTGAGCACGATATCCCACGGATCGCCGTCGTAGAGCAGGCCCGCAGCGATGAGTTTCGTACCGTCGATGACCGATCCGCCGCCCACGGCCAGCAGGAAGTCGGAACCGTTCTCACGGCCCAAAGCCACGGCCTCGCGGACCGTCTCGACGGAGGGATTGGGTTCGATGCCCCAGAATTCGACCCAGTCGCGCCCTTCGAGCGCCTTCACGACCTGATCGTAAACCCCGTTGCGGCGCACGCTGCCGCCGCCGAAGGTAATCATGATCTTCTTGTCGGCAGGGATCAGTTTGCCGAGTCTGGCGATCTGTCCTTTGCCGAAAACCAGTTTCGTAGGATTGTGATAAATGAAATTATTCATAACGGTATGCGATAAGTTTTAATACGACTCCTAAATATACGCAAAAATAACAAAAAGAACGCCGGAATACTCCGGCGTTCTTTTATGTCGCGAAAATCGGGTTTAGAAATATTTGCCGCGCAGGTCCTGAATCTTGGCCATCTGCTGGATAGCCTGCACCGAGAACTGCTGCGCCATGCTCTCGGCCATAGCCTGCGCACGCACCTTCTCGCCTTCGGCAGTCTGCTTGTCCGAGGTCTGGATGTCGTCCACCTCGAAGACATATACGCCGCTCAGACCTTTGACCGGAGCCGAGAGAACGCCTTTCTCGGTCGTAGACGAGATAGCGCCGATCAGACGAGGCTCGAAACCGGGACCGTTCACATAGAAAGCCCCGAAGGTCACGTTGTCGAAGTCTGCGACTTCGGTTCCGAGACTCTTGGCCTGCTCGTCGAGCGTGGAGCCGGAAAGCTCCTTCACGATATAGTCGTACTTCTTGTCGCGGAGTACCTGAGCACGGATCTGTGCCGAAACCTTTTCGAGGGGAGCGAATTCGTTGTCGTCGATCTCGGTCAGCATGGCGATCACATAATCCTTGCCTACCGGGAAGATTTCGGAAACATCGCCCACCTCGGCGCCGTAAGCCCAGCGGGCGACGTCGCGCGAATCCTCAAGACCGCGGATCGTACGCTCGCCCTGCGCCAGCGACGCGATGCGCGGCGTAACGGCAGCAGCCGAAGCGGCGTCGTTGAACGCTTCGACCGAACCTTTGGCGTTCACAGAGAAGGTGCCGGCCTGATTGTGGATATCGCGGCGGGTAGCGGCCGAAGCCTCGACCGGATAGGTGATCGAAGCGACCTGAACGTGCTTCGACGGTTTGTCGGCACGGTAAACCTGCATCAGCTGAATGGCGTCGCCGGAAGCGATCTTCACGATATCGCCGGTTTTCGCATTGGCAAGCGCTGCAGCGAATTCGCCCGAAAAGGCCGAGAACGGCATGACGCCCACCTC
>OLSF01002500.1_pt1 | contig 14108 bp, 17 predicted proteins | sample 1672301 | NCBI WGS metagenome assembly OLSF01 (sample SAMEA3136669, study PRJEB25190) | human gut metagenome | biome: human gut; feature: human-associated habitat; material: faeces | place: Austria | collected 2013
AAAGAGGCGTAAGTCTCTTGCGTGGGGAGGGCGATGCCTTCCCCATTTTTTATTGTTGTGTTATTTTTAACGAAAGGGGGCCTGCCGCATGCCTTTGTATGTAACCAAGATCGACGAGGGATCACCCGCGCAAAAGTTGGGGCTATCCTTAGGCTGTGCATTGCTGGCCGTTGACGGCCACCCCCTGAACGATGCGCTGGACTATCAGTTCTACACCACCCCGGCCGCATTCTCGCTGGATGTATGCGAGAACGAGCAGCACCGTACCATCCAGGTGCAAAAAGGGGAGTATGAACCCTTAGGCTGCAACTTCAAGACCTATCTGGGCGATGAAAAGCACAGCTGCTCCAACCATTGCATGTTCTGCTTCATCGACCAGCTGCCGCCCGGCATGCGCGCCCCGCTGTATTTTAAGGATGACGACGAGCGCCTGTCCTTCCTGTTTGGCAACTATATTACGCTGACCAACTTGACGGACCACGAGATCGACCGCATCATCCAGATGCATATCAGCCCGATCTTCGTCTCGGTACACACCACCAACCCGGAGCTGCGGGTGCGGATGCTGGCCAACAAACGCGGCGGCGAGGTTTTAAAATACCTGCCCAAGCTGGCTACCGGCGGCATCGAGCTGAATTGTCAGCTGGTTCTCTGCCGCGGCATCAACGATGGCGACGAGCTGCGCCGCACATTGACCGACCTGCTGGCGCTGCGCCCCCAGGTGGGCAGTATCGCCGCTGTGCCCGCCGGCGTCACTGACTACCGCGACAAACTGTACAAGCTTACGCCTTATGATAAGGAAAGCGCCGCTGCCACGCTGGACATTCTGGAAGAGTTCAGCATGAAGTGCCGCGCCGAGTACGGCCGCAGCGTCATCTACCCCAGCGACGAATGGTACCTGACCGCCGAACGGGAGATCCCCGCAGCGGAATTCTACGACGAATTTGCCCAGTTGGAGGACGGCGTGGGCATGTGGCGGCAATACCATGATACTTTTTTAGAGGAACTGGAAAACTACCGCGGCCTGGTGCTACCCCACAGCCTGGACGTTGTTACCGGCACGCTGGCCGCCCCGCTGATCGAAGATTGCGCCAACACACTGATGCAGCGTTACCCACAGGTGAAGATTTCTGTGCATGCCATCCGCAACGATTACTTCGGCGGCAATGTCAGCGTGGCGGGCCTTGTTACCGGCACCGACATCATCAAGCAGTGCAAAGACAACCTGCAAAGCGATACGATTGCCGTGCCGGAAGTAATGCTGCGGGATGAAAAAGATCGTTTTCTCGATGATATTACACTGCCGCAGCTGGGCGAAGCCCTGGGCTGCCGCGCCATATGCATCCCCACCGACGGTGCCGGGTGCTGCCGCGCGTATTTAAGCTCACACAAGCGCAAGATGAAACTTATGAAGAAAGAGAAGAGGGAGGAAAGCTGATATGGCAAAACCGATCGTAGCCATTGTGGGCCGCCCCAACGTGGGCAAATCCACAATTTTCAATAAACTGACCGGCCAGCGTCTCGCTATTGTCGAAGACACCCCCGGCGTTACCCGCGACCGTATTTTCTGTGACTGCGAATGGAGCGGTCACAAGTTCCTGCTGGTGGATACCGGCGGTATCGAGCCCCGCATCGACGATGGCCTGCTGGCCCACATGCGTGAGCAGGCCCAGCTGGCCATCGACTCCGCAGATTGCATCGTCATGGTCACCGAGCTTTCTGCCGGTGTGACCCCGCAGGACCAGGACGTCGCCAGCATGCTGATGCGCAGCGGCAAGCCCGTAGTACTGGCTGTCAACAAGTGCGACAAGGTCGGCGAACCGCCTATGGAGCTGTACGATTTCTACAGCCTGGGCCTGGGCGAGCTGATTCCCGTTTCCGGCGTGCATGGCCACGGCACCGGCGACCTGCTGGACGCCGTCTGCGCTCACCTCAACTTTGAGGAAGAGCCTGAGGATGCCGACGACCGCATCACCGTTGCTGTCATCGGCCGCCCCAATGTGGGCAAATCCAGCCTCATCAACCACATCCTGGGCGAGAACCGCCTGATCGTGGCCAACGAGGCCGGCACCACCCGCGACGCCATCGACACGATGGTGGAGAACAAGTACGGCAAGTTCGTCTTTACCGATACCGCCGGCCTGCGCAAAAAGGGCAAGGTGGAAAGCGGCGTTGAGCGCTACAGCGTCCTGCGCAGCCTGGCCGCCGTTGAGCGCAGCCGCGTCTGCGTCATCATGATCGACGCCACTGTCGGCTTTACCGAGCAGGACTCCAAGGTCGCCGGTTACGCCCACGAGCAGGGCAAGGCCTGCATCATCGCCGTCAACAAGTGGGATGCTGTCGAGAAGGACAGCTACACCATGGATACCATGCGCAAAAAGCTGGAAGAGGATTTCAGCTTCATGTCCTATGCGCCCATCGTGTTCATCAGCGCCAAGACCGGTCAGCGCGTGGACAAGCTGTTTGAGACCATCCATTTTGTGGACATCCAGAACGGCACCCGCGTGCCCACCGGCGCCTTGAACGAGATGCTGGCCCGTGCCACCGCCAAGGTCCAGCCGCCGTCTGACAAGGGCAAGCGACTGAAGGTGTTCTATATCACCCAGATCTCCACCCGCCCGCCGACGTTCGTCTGCTTCGTCAACCAGAAAGCGCTGTTCCATTTCTCGTACCAGCGTTATTTGGAAAATCAGATTCGTGAGACCTTTGGCCTGACCGGTACGCCCATCCGCATGATTACCCGTGAGCACGGCGACGGTTCTGCCAAGGCCGGAAAGGTGTAAATTATGCTGCCAAATATTATTCTGGCCTGCGTGCTGACCGCACTGGGCGGGTATCTCTTGGGCAGCATCCTGTTCGGCGTGCTGATCTCTAAGGTCATGTACAATGACGACGTGCGCGACCATGGCAGCGGTAACGCTGGCATGACCAACGTGCTGCGAACCTACGGCAAACTGCCCGCCGTGTTTACCACCATTGGCGACGTTGGCAAAAGCGTGGCCGCCGTCAACCTGGGACGCTTCATCTTCGATGCCTTGCTTTCCGGCACAGGCGCTGCCTGGCAGAACCCGCTGGACCCTGTCTGTGGTGCGTATCTGGCCGCCATCTTCTGCATGATCGGCCACAGCCGCCCGATCTTCTTCGGCTTCAAGGGCGGCAAGGGCGTGCTGGTTGGTGCCGGTGCAGCTTTGGCTACTGAGCCGCTGGTTTGTGCCGCGTTGCTGGTCATCTTCCTGATCGAAGTTGCCATCACCCGCATCGTATCCCTGGGCAGCATCATCATTGCCGCTTTGTATCCCGTAGGCACCCTCATTAACCTGATTGCCTGCGGTGCAAACCTGCCTACCATCGTGTTCAGCACCGTATGCTGCGCCATCATGGCCGCCATGGTCATCTGGCTGCACCGCTCCAACATCGAACGCCTGAAAAACGGTACCGAGTACCGCTTCGGTGAAAAGAAATAACCTTATAGCAACCGTCCTTTATCTTTGCGGATAAGGGGCGGTTTTCTTGTCTGTTTCTGTTGCATCGTGTCGAAGACTGTGCTATCCTTCTATAAAAGGGGATGATACCATGCCAACGCCGCAGGAAGTCTGGGCCATGCTGCAAGCCCACGAAGGGGAGACCTTTTACACCGCCAAAGGTCTGCCGTTCCACTACCTGATCCACGGCAGGGAGCTGTTTGTGAACCGCAAAAACAAGTCCATCACCATTTCCACCGTTGCCAATGCCCTGGCCCGCATCAAGGCGCGGGAAGCTGCCGGGGAGGCAATCACCGGCCCCAAGAAGATCGGCTGCTACGGGGCCAGCTACCTTTACCCGGTGTTTTTACAACTGGGCATCATCCATCTGCCGCAGACAAACGACGAACCACTGCAATAAATTGCAGGCGCATAACAGGTTGCATAACTTGTTATGCGCTTTTTGCATGTTTTGTACAAAAATCGGCCAAAATGAGTAAAGCGTACAATTTTGCATCATACAAGTGAAAAATAACTGTTGAAAAATAAACTTTTTGGGTGTATACTAAGGGCATTATAAGGCATACGACGGGGGGTTGCTATGAAAAACCTGTACCAGATCACCCGGCACCTCGTCTGGCTGACGCAGTTCGGGCTTTCTGTGGCGTTGCCGCCCGTGTTGTTTTTGCTGGGGGCCGTCTGGCTCAAGAACGAATTTGCACTGGGCGGCTGGGTCGTGCTGGTCGGTCTGCTGTTGGGACTGGCCGGCTCGGTAGGCAGCCTGCGCAGCAACTTAAAAAGCATCGACCGTGAGGGAAAAGAGGATACGCCCCGCACCCCACCGCCGATTTCCTTTAATAACCATTAAATTTACTATTGCGAGGTGATCCCTACCATGCAGAAAAATCGCGATGTACTGCGGCAGGTGGGCGGATTGGCCGTCGCCTTGCTGGTCTGCATTGCTGTTATGCTGGCAGTGTACGCGCTGCTGGGTCGGTTGGACCGCCTGGTCCTGCTGGGGGCCGTTTTCGGCTGGATCTTAGCCGTAGGCAACTTTTTATCCTTGAGCATTACCGTTTCCAATGCGTTGGACCGTGCCGCCAACGGCGGCAGCCCGCAGAAAGCGCAGCTGGAGATCCAGACATCCAGCGTGGTGCGCCCGCTGGTGCTGGCGCTGATTTATATCGTACTTTTCCGTGCTAAAGTTTGTGACCCTGTCGCCGCCTTGCTGCCGCTTTTGTTCGCGCAGGTGGCGATCAAAGTACTGGAATTTTTCCGGAATGATAAAAAAGGCGGTGATACTGCACCATGAATGGCCCTAAGATCTACTTTACAGCTCCGATCCTGGGCGGCATCCCCATCACGCAGACCGCGGCATCCTCGTTTGTGGTTATGCTGATCCTTTGCATCGCAGGCATTGTACTGGGACGCAACCTGCAAAAGCGGCCCGGCCGCCGCCAGGTGTTAGTGGAGAAAGGTGTTTCCATGCTCTACGGCATGGTCGAGGACACCATGGGCAAGCACAACGCTTACTGGACGCCCTATATCGGCGCGCTGTTCCTATCGTCGCTGTTTGGTACACTCATCGGCATGACCGGCATCCTGCGCTCGGCCACGGCGGATCTTTCCACCACCGTCACCTGGGCGCTGATGACCAGCGTGATCTGCTGGGGCTGCTCCATCAAGCAGAACGGCTTCCTTGGCTGGCTGAAAGGCTTTACCGAGCCCGTCGCTGTCATGACCCCGATGAATATTATCTCCGAGATCGCACAGCCCGTCTCGATGGCGTTCCGTCACTTTGGCAACATTGCCGGCGGCGGCGTGCTGACAAGTCTGCTCTACTCCGCGCTGGCGGCCTGCTCGGCCATGGTGCTGGGGTTGGTGGGCAAAAGCTTTATCGCCGATGCTGTGGTGCTGGTGTTGGGCATCATTTTGCTGGTGCTGGGCATCAAAACCCAAAAGATGGGCAAAAAGATTTTTGGCATCGTGTTTACCGTGACCGGCCTGCTGGGCATTTTAAACTTGACCGGCGTGCCGTATCTGGAAGTCGGTATTCCCGGCATCCTCAGCCTTTATTTTGATGTATTCTCTGGTGGTGTTCAGGCCTTGGTTTTCAGCCTGCTGACGATGGTTTACATCGGCAATGCCTGTCCGCCGCCGGAGGAAGTATAAACCCAAAAAACAAATTTTTATAACAGGAGGAAACTTCTATGGAAACAGCAATCATCAAAGCCGCCTGCGCGATCGGTGCAGGTCTCTGCATGGGTATCGGCGCTATCGGCCCCGCACTTGGTGAGGGCAACGCCGTTGGCAAAGCGCTGGATGGCATGGCCCGCCAGCCCGAAATGGCCAACACCCTGCGTACCAACATGATCCTGGGCTGCGCCATCACCGAGTCGACCGGTATCTACTCTCTGGTCGTTGCACTGGTTCTGCTGTTCATTTTCTAAGAAGGTCTGACACGAAAGGAGGGGACGACCCATGACAGGCTTTGAAAGTTTTGTCGGCGTCAACCCATGGACTGCGCTGTTCACCTTCTGCAATATGCTCATCACTTTTTCCGTGCTGAAGCATTTCCTGTTCAAGCCGGTCAAAAAGATGATTGACGACCGCCAGCAGGAAATTGATACGATGTACGCCGACGCGGACGCTGCCAAGCAAAAGGCGGCTGCCCTGGAGCAGGAGTATCAGGCTCATCTGCAAAGCATCAAGGCCGAGCGCGATTCGCTGCTGCGGGATGCCACCGTACGTGCCCAGAAGCGGGAAGAGGACATCCTCAACGAAGCCCGCAGCGAGGCCGCGTCCATCCGTGCGGCAGCCGAGGCCGATATTGCGCAGGAGCGCAAGAAGGCTGTGAACGACCTGAAGAACGAGATTGGCGGCATGGCCGTGGAGATCGCCGGTAAGGTGGTCGAACGCGAGATCAACGAAGCCGATCATCAGGCCCTGATCGATGAATTTATTCGGAATGTGGGGGATGCCTCGTGACCGAACTTGCCAAACGCTACGGCGGCAGCCTGTACGATCTGGCGGCAGAAGAGCAGCTGACTGATCAGCTGTTGGCGGAGCTGGATGTGGCCTTGGATTGCTTTAACCAGGAGCCTGCCTACCTGCGCCTTCTTTCCACCCCCGGCGTACCGAAGAAAGAACGCTGCGCGCTTCTTGACAAGGCTTTTGCCGAAGCGCACCCGTACCTGGTAAATTTTTTAAAGCTGCTGTGCGAGGAAAACCTGCTGGCAGAACTGCCCGGCTGTGTCCGCGCCTACCGTGACCGCTACAATGCCGACCATGGCATTATCGAAGCAACCGTTGTGTCCGCCGTACCGCTGAACGACACCTCCCGCGAGAAGCTGCTTGCCAAACTGCAGGAGATGACCGGCAAAACGGTACGCCTGACCGCCAAGGTCGATCCTTCGATTTTGGGCGGCCTGCGCCTGGACCTGAACGGCACCCGTCTGGACGGCACAGTACAGCGCCGCCTGGAACGTCTGCGCGACAACATCGGCAGCGTCGTACTTTAATTAAGATGTAAAAGCACCTCATTTTACAGATTGTGTGGTGAACCTAACAGTGCAACTAAAACCCGAACAAATCTCCCGCATCATCCGCTCCCAGATCAAATACTACCAGAATACGATCGAGCAGAGCGAGACCGGCACTGTCACAATGGTCGGCGATGGTATTGCCCGTGCCGCCGGCCTGGACAACTGCATGGCCGGTGAGCTGGTCCAGTTTGAGAGCGGCGCCTACGGCATGGCCCAAAACCTGGAAGAAAACAGCGTTTCCATCGTTCTGCTGGGCGATGACAGCGGGATCAAGGAAGGCAGCAGCATCCACCGCACCGGCAAGGTCGTTTCTGTCCCTGTCGGTGAAGGGATGATTGGGCGTGTTGTCAACGCCCTGGGTCAGCCCATCGACGGCAAAGGCCCCATCGAAGCTGCCGATTACCGTGCTATCGAATCCCCGGCTCCCGGCATCCTGGACCGCCAGCCTGTCAAGCAGCCGCTGCAGACCGGCATCAAGGCCATCGACTCGATGATCCCCATCGGCCGCGGCCAGCGTGAGCTGATCATCGGCGACCGCCAGACCGGCAAGACCACCATTGCATCGGATACCATCATCAACCAGAAGGGCAAGGATGTTATCTGCATCTATGTCGCCATCGGTCAGAAGCGTTCCACCGTGGCAAACCTGGTGCAGAGCCTGACCGAGGCCGGTGCCATGAGCTACACCATCGTGGTGTCCGCCACGGCCTCCGAGCTGTCCCCCCTGCAGTATATCGCCCCCTACTCCGGCTGTGCCATGGGCGAATATTTCATGCACCAGGGCAAGCATGTCCTCATCATCTATGATGACCTTTCCAAGCACGCGGTGGCCTACCGTGCCCTCTCGCTGCTGATCCGCCGTCCCCCGGGACGTGAGGCTTACCCCGGCGATGTTTTCTACCTGCACTCCCGTCTGCTGGAGCGCGCGGCCAAGCTCTCCAATGAGCTGGGCGGCGGCAGCCTGACGGCTCTGCCCATCATCGAGACCCAGGCGGGTGACGTTTCGGCCTACATCCCCACCAACGTCATCTCCATCACCGATGGTCAGATCTTCCTGGAAACGGAGCTGTTCCACTCGGGCGTTATGCCCGCTGTCAACCCCGGCATCTCGGTGTCCCGTGTTGGCGGCAACGCCCAGATCAAGGCCATGAAGAAGGTGGCCGGCACCCTGAAGCTGATCTACTCCCAGTACCGCGAGCTGCAGTCCTTTGCCCAGTTCGGTTCCGATCTGGACGCGGACACCAAGGCCCGTCTGGCACAGGGCGAGCGCATCGTGGAAGTGCTCAAGCAGAACCGCTCGGCTCCCGTGCCCGTGGAAAAGCAGGTGGCGATCCTGTATGCCACCATCCATGATCTTCTGGTCAAGGTCAAGGTGGCTGATGTGGCCGAATACGAAAAGGGCCTGTACGAATATCTCGAGAATGATGCCGCCGGTGCCGCTGTGATGGAGACCATCCGCACCACCGGCAATCTGGACAAGGACACCGAGGAAGCACTCAAGGGCGTTCTGTCCGCTTACACCGAGAGCTTCGTCAAGGCGCACTGAGGGAAGGAGGCGTAACGCATGGCAGGTTCCATGAAGGACATCAAGCTGCGCATCAAAAGCGTAGAGAGTACCATGCAGATCACCAAGGCTATGGAGCTGGTGGCTTCCTCCAAAATGCGCCGTGCCAAGGAGCGGGTGGAGCACAGCCGCCCCTACTTTGAGACGCTGTACGAATCGCTGACCAAGATAGCGGCGGCAGACCCCCGCGCCCGCAATCCCTATCTGCGCCGGGACGACATCAAGCGGACCCTGCTGGTGGTCATCGCGGGCGACCGCGGTCTGGCCGGCGGCTATAATGCCAATGTGTTCAAGCAGGCCGACGCCGCCGAAGGCCCCGTCACCGTGCTGCCCATCGGCAAGCGCTCCGCAGAGTATTTCGCCCACCACGGGGCCGGCCTCTTCACCCCCGAGGTGCTGATGGCGGCGGATGTGTCGGTGAGCGAGTGCTTCACCCTGTCCCACCAGATAACGGAAGGCTTCCTCAAGGGCGAGTACGACGCGGTGAAGCTCTGCTACACCCGCTTTGACTCCATGATGACCCAGACGGCCACCACCCTCGAGGTGCTGCCCCTGACCATCGAGCCCACCGAGGCCCAGAAGGCTGAGGCCCGTCGGAGCCAGATCCTGTACAAACCCAGTTGCGAGGAAGTGTTCGGCGCTATCATCCCCGAGTATGTGGCTGGTGTCCTCTACGGCGCCGTGTGCGAGAGCGTGGCCAGTGAGCTGGCCGCCCGCCGCACCGCCATGGATGCCGCCACCAAGAATGCCGGCGAGATGATAGAGCATCTGAATCTGTATTACAACCGCGCCCGTCAGGCCGCCATCACGCAGGAGATCACCGAGATCGTGGCTGGTGCGGAAAATTAAAAAATGAACCAACCTCTCAGTCTCGCTATCGCTCGACAGCTCCCCTGGTAGGGGAGCCTCTGGCGAAGAGATGAAGCTTTGCGGAATGCCAAGGCCTCCCCTCGGTAGGGGAGGTGGCATCGCGCAGCGATGACGGAGAGGTTTAAGAGAAGGAGTTGTAGCCTATGTCCGAAAAACACATCGGCAAGGTGATCCAAGTCATCGGCCCGGTGCTGGACATCCAGTTCAAGGATGGAGAGCTGCCGGACCTGCTCAACGCCATCGAGATCGACAACCACGGCCAGAAGCTGGTGGTCGAGGTGGCGCAGCTGACCGGTGACAACGTCGCCCGCTGCATCGCCATGAGCAGCACCGACGGCCTGGTGCGCGGCACCGAGGCCGTGGACACCGGCGAGTCCATCAAGGTCCCCGTCGGCGACCAGTGCCTGGGCCGCGTGTTCAACCTGCTGGGTGAGCCGGTGGACAATAAGCCCGCCCCCACCCCGGAGGCTTACTGGCCCATCCACCGCCCCGCTCCCAGCTATGAGGAGCAGCAGTCCACCACCGAAATTCTGGAGACCGGCATCAAGGTCGTTGACCTCATCTGCCCCTACGCCAAGGGCGGCAAGATCGGCCTGTTCGGCGGCGCCGGTGTCGGCAAGACCGTCCTTATCCAGGAGCTGATCTACAACATCGCCACCGAGCACAACGGCTACTCGGTGTTCACCGGTGTTGGCGAGCGCACCCGTGAGGGCAACGACCTTTACGGCGAAATGACCGAGAGCGGCGTCATCAACAAGACGGCGCTGGTCTACGGCCAGATGAACGAGCCCCCAGGAGCCCGTATGCGCGTGGCACTGTCCGGCCTGACCATGGCGGAGTATTTCCGCGACGTCAAGAATCAGGACGTGCTGCTCTTCATCGACAACATCTTCCGCTTCACTCAGGCAGGCTCTGAGGTGTCGGCTCTGCTGGGCCGTATGCCCTCCGCCGTCGGCTACCAGCCTACGCTGGCTACCGAGATGGGCGCTCTGCAGGAGCGCATCACCTCCACCCGCAAGGGCTCCATCACCTCGGTGCAGGCTGTCTACGTCCCCGCCGACGACCTGACCGACCCGGCCCCTGCAACGACGTTCACCCATCTGGACGCTACCACGGTTCTGAGCCGTGACATCGCCTCTCAGGGAATCTACCCCGCTGTGGACCCGCTGGACTCCACCAGCCGTATCCTCAGCCCGGAGGTCGTGGGTCAGGAGCATTATGAAATCGCCCGTGCCGTCCAGAAGGTGCTGCAGCGCTACAAGGAGCTGCAGGACATCATCGCCATCATGGGCATGGACGAGCTGAGCGAGGATGACAAGCGCACCGTCAGCCGCGCCCGCAAGGTGCAGCGCTTCCTGAGCCAGAGTTTCCACGTTGCAGAGCAGTTCACCGGTATGCCCGGCCAGTACGTCCCGCTGAAAGAGACGCTGCGCGGCTTCCGCATGATCCTGAACGGCGAGTGCGACGACCTGCCCGAGAGCGCCTTCCTGTTCGCAGGCACCATCGACGATGTGTTCGCTAAGGCGAAGAAGGGGTAAACCATGACGACCTTTCATCTGACGGTGGTCACACCGGACGGCTGCGCCTTTGAGGGGCAGGCTGAGCGTGTGGTCTGCCGCGCCATCGACGGTGACCTTGCCATTCTGGCCAAGCACGGCGACTACTGCACTGCGCTGGGCATGGGCGAGGCCCACATCGTTGATGCCGAGGGCAGCCGCCGCCGTGCCGCCTGCATGGGCGGGATGCTCACCGTGCTGGACGGTGAGGTGCGTCTGGTAGCCACCACATGGGAGTGGGCTGAGCAGATCGACCACACCCGCGCCGAGGCCGCAAAAAAGCGCGCCGAAGAGATTCTGGCCCGCAAAGACCTCGACCGCCGCGAGTACGAGATGGCACAGGCCCGCCTCAAGCGCGCGCTGGTGCGCACCTCCATCAAGGATTAACAGCTGAAACAAAAAACCGGAGTCCCCGCAGGGACTCCGGTTTTGCTGTATCAGAAGCTTTTAGAGCATATTTGCCTTCTCGATGAGGCTGCGGATGTGGTGGGCCAGCATCTCGATGGCGGTGGTGTTCTCGCCGCCGTTGGGCACGATGATGTCGGCGTTGCGCTTGCTGGGCTCCACAAAGGCCTCGTGCATGGGCTTGACCGTGGTCAGATACTGCTCGATCACGCTGTCCAGGCTGCGGCCGCGCTTTTTTACGTCCCGCACCACGCGCCGCAGAATGCGCACGTCGGCGTCTGTGTCCACAAAAATTTTCACGTCCATCAGCTTGCGCAGCTTTTCGTCTGCAAAAATGAGGATGCCCTCCAGCACAATGACGCTGGTGGGCGCGATGAGCAGCGTCTCGCTGGAACGGTTGTGCACTGTGAAATCGTACACCGGGCAGGCGATGGTTTCGCCGCGGCGCAGGGCCTCAATTTGTTCTACCATCAAATCGGTGTCGAAAGCGTCCGGATGGTCGTAGTTCAGCTTGCACCGCTCTTCATAGGGCAGCTCGTCATGGCGCTTATAGTAATTGTCATGGCTGATGACAGAGACATCCTGCCCAAAACGCTCTTTCAATTTTCGCGTCAGGGTGGTCTTCCCGGAACCCGTGCCCCCCGCAATGCCGATGATGATGCTGTCCATGCCAACAGCCTTCTTTCCGCGCTTGTGCGCTGTTTTTTTCAGTATAGCAAAAAAGCAGGGCAAAAGAAACCATTTTGAAGCAAAAAACGCCCCGCAAAACGGGGCGTTTTTTAAAAAATGCTTATTTTTGCTCTTCCCAAATGGGGTGCTTGAGCATCCAGCGGCCATATTCATCCTTGTAGAAGATGTCGCGGTTATAAAAGCCGTCCATGATGTTCCAGAATTCGGTTTCGGTGTAGCCGCAGAACTCGCAGAAATCGCGCACGCACAGAGGGTCCAGGTTGCCATCGTGCTCTTTTACCAGCTGAATGGCTCATCGCGGTTCAGCATGCCGTAACGGATATAGCGCGCCGTATAATCTGTGGCGGTGGCGTGGCCGAATTTGGGGTATTTCAGCCAAGAGTGCACAAGGTATGCGCGGGAATCCACCTGGTCGAAATTTTCCACATGGTGTGTGCGGTCCCACTCGTGGGAAAGGTCGTGGAAGCCGCGGCTTTTGGCGAACTGATAGTTTTTATAGCTGTTCCAGGGCAGGAAATAGCTCAGATAGAACGGGTCCAGCCGGGCCAGCTCTTCGGCGCTGGGGGCCTCGGTGAGGGCTAGGTCGTTTTCGGTGACACCGTAGCCCAGCAGCTCTTCCCTGGGGAAGCCCACAGCCACGCCGTTTTCTATCTGCCCGCGGGCGGAATACGTCTCTTCGTCTGCATTGCCGCCGTATTCAAAGCTCACATTCTCGCCATAGCACAAAAACGGCGTGTTGAACTTCAGCGCCATGTGCAGCGGGAAGGTGTAAATCAGCCTGTCCACATACCAGGTGGGCTTGCCGTACTTTTCGAAAAAGGCGCGCATCAACTTTTTCTGGGCGCGGATGTTGGGCTTGCAGGTGACGATGGTGCAGCCGAACTCTTCCGAAATGTTTTTCAGGTTGTGTTTGCCCGCCTCTGTCATGGGGAAGTTATCTTCCACAGAGAACAAAATGGGGTTCATGTGCATCACTTCTTTTAAAATGTGCACCTGAAAATGGCTGTCTTTGCCGCCGGAAACGGCAACCGCGCAATCGTACCCGCCCGGGCCGTTCATGCCGCGGTATTTGTCGCACAGCGCCTCAAATTCTTTCCAGCGCTTGTCCCAGTCGATGTTCTTCCGGCTTTCGAAGTGGCGGCATGCAGAGCACACGCCCTCTTCGTCAAACGTGATGCCGGGGCGTGTGTCCGGCATGGTGCATTTTTTGCAATATTTCATCCAAAGGCCCTCCTTTGTGTGCCGTCAAATTGGTTTGGCCGTGTTTATTTTACCCTATCTTGGCGCACAACACAAGCAAAAAGCAAAAAACGGGGGAAATACGGCCTGTTTGCGCGGGACGGTTGAAATATTCACAAAACGGTGGTAACCTTTTGAAAACACCGGGTGCGGCAGACGGCGCGCCGCCTGCGCGGCCGGGAAATGTTCTGTGCGCCGGGCCCGCCCGGCGGGAAAGAAGGAGAACGATGGAACGCTTACAGCAGTTTACACAGCTTTTGTGCGGCAGCTTTGACAATGCCGCACAGTTTCGCCAGATGCAGGCGAAAGGGGAAGCGGCCTTCCCCTTTGCGCGGCATGTGAACACGCCCTGCAACGAAAAAATACGCGGCCTGCCGCAGGGCTTCGACGGGGTGTTTGTGGTGGAAGAGAGTTACTACACGGTGAACGGCCGCACCCATGCTTCACCGCATCTGTTTTTGTTCACCCAGCAGGGGGAAAATATAAAGCTTACCTCTTACGACCTGCCGCAGGGCTGCGGCAAAGCGGGCTTTACCTTTGAGACAATGGGCGAGGTGGCGTTCGGCGATCTGAGCCCCTCGAAGAAATTCACCCCCGCCGTGTACACCTGCCGCGGCGGCGTGTGGGAGGGCGGCAGCACCAGCATGTTCACTCCGGCGCTGAAATTTACGCTGTTCGAGCGCTTTTCCAGCGAAGGGCTGGAGGTGTCTGAGACAATGGAGATGAATGGAAAGCGCACGTTTGGGTATGACGTGCCCATTTTGTACCGCCGCACGGA
>OLSF01002526.1_pt1 | contig 13989 bp, 8 predicted proteins | sample 1672301 | NCBI WGS metagenome assembly OLSF01 (sample SAMEA3136669, study PRJEB25190) | human gut metagenome | biome: human gut; feature: human-associated habitat; material: faeces | place: Austria | collected 2013
GGCGATGGAAAAGCAGGGAAAATTCTGTAGTCGTTCCCGTTATATCGTTGTTCCGGGTGAAAAAAATTCGCGTCTCAGGAAATACAGAGAACTTCTTCCACGCTTCCTTGAAGCGAAAGCACTGGCTTTTTCTTCTGATTTTGATGCAATTGAAGCAATGAATTTCTTTTTTGATGAGGGAATCAAAGTTCCGGATCAGATATCCATTACGGGTTATGATGACAGTATGTATGCGAGTATGGTTCGTCCAAAACTGACAACAGTTCATCAGGATGTCAGGCAAAAAGCGCATGTGGCTGATGAAACTGATTCAGGGAGAAAGTCTGAAAGAATTAAATATAAAAAGTCCGGTTTATTTAGTAAAGAGGGATTCTGTCAGAGAATGACGGAGTCCTTCTTTTTTGTTGCATAGCGAAGAAAATCAGAAAAAACGAAACTGGACTTGTGCAAAATATATAAAAAAGTGAGAGAAACTTTGGATAGATTATAAGTTTCACGAGAAACCTATTGATTTTACTGGGATGCAGGGGTTATGATATAGTCACCGAAAGGGAAGAGGACAGACGGGTTCGAGGTAACATTTCCCAGATCAATGGTCCTGCGCAGCTTTCATACTTCTAAAAAACATCATGGAGGAAAGAAAAGATGAATAATAAAAAATTGTCAGTTTGTTACTGGTTGGTGCTTATTCCTGTACTGCTTGTATATCTTTTCTGCCAGAAATGGATCATGAATGGCGTTGTTGCCGGAGCAGTGAAATAAGCATCGTATGTGAATGCTGAAAAATAAGACAGAAAGGAATTGCTTTGTATGAAAAAAAACTGGTGGAAAGAAAGCGTGGTATATCAGATCTACCCGAGAAGTTTTAAGGACAGCAACGGAGACGGAATTGGTGATATTCCCGGGATCATAGAAAAACTGGACTATCTGAAAGAACTGGGAGTAAATGTTCTCTGGATCTCACCCATGCTGGAATCTCCGCAGGATGACAATGGCTATGATATTTCCGATTACCGCAGGATCTATAAAGAATATGGAACCATGGAGGATTATGAAAAGCTTCTTGAAGAAGCGCATAAACGGGGCATTAAGATCCTCATGGATCTGGTCGTAAACCATACTTCCGATGAACATAACTGGTTTATTGAAAGTAGGAAATCCAAAGATAATCCTTACAGGGATTACTATATCTGGAGAGAGCCGGTGAATGGAAAAGAACCGAATAACTGGGGAAGTGCGTTCGGAGGACCTGCATGGGAGTATGATCCTCAGACAGAGATGTATTATCTTCACCTGTTTTCAAGAAAACAGCCGGATCTGAACTGGGAAAATGAAAAGGTTCGTCAGGAAGTTTACGATATGATGAATTTCTGGTGTGAAAAAGGAATCGACGGTTTCCGAATGGACGTGATCAGCATGATCTCCAAGGATCAGTCATATCCGGATGGAGAAATGAATGGAGGATTATACGGTGATTTTGGTCCTTACTGCGTCCATGGCCCGAGGATCCATGAGTTTCTTCAGGAAATGAACAGAGAGGTTTTATCCCGATACGATGTGATGACAGTTGGAGAAACCTCCGGTGTGACTATCGAAGAGGCACAGAAATATGCAGGTGAGGACAGGAATGAGCTGAACATGGTGTTTCAGTTTGAGCATGTAGAGGATCAGGGATCAGACCATGGTAAATGGACTACCGAGAAATACGATTTCCAGGAATTTAAAAAGGTTATGATCAAATGGCAGGAAGAGCTTGCGGGAAAAGCATGGAACAGTCTGTTTCTTGGAAATCATGACCAGCCAAGAAGTGTTTCCAGATTTGGAAATGATAATCCGGCATACAGGGAAACTTCAGCCAAGATGCTGGCAACCTGTCTTCATATGATGCAGGGAACTCCTTATGTTTATCAGGGAGAAGAGCTTGGAATGACCAATGCTTATTTTACAGAGCTTAAGGATTATCGTGATATCGAGAGTATTCAGTATTTCCATGAATATACAGAAGCAGGTATTTATACACCGGAATATATGATGAAGTGCCTGATGCTGAGAGGACGTGACAATGCCAGAACACCAATGCAGTGGGAGGATTCTCATCAGGCCGGCTTTACGGAGGGAACGCCATGGATCAGGGTAAACTCTAATTATAAGGAGATCAATGCGAAGCAGCAGCTTTCAGATCCGAATTCTATTTTCCATTATTATCAGAAGCTGATCCGTTTAAGAAAAGAAAAACCGGTGATCGTTTACGGTGTTTTTGAGGCACTTTACAGAGATCATGATCAGATTTTTGCATATACCAGAACCCTTGAGGGAGAGAAGCTTCTCACAGTCTGCAATTTCAGTGAGCATGTGGCAGAAATGGAAATTCCGGAAGAATTTCAGAAAAATGCAGAATGTCTGATCACAAATCTTGGAAGAAAGGATTTTGGAAAGAAAGTGGTCCTGAAACCTTATGAGGCATTTGTTCTTTACAGAAATCTGTAACAGGAGAGGGAAAAATGATAAAAAAATATGTATATGGAGAGCCCTTTGAGACTGAGGCACTGACAGAAAACATTGAGACAGCAGAAGGAAAGCCAGGATATGGAGAAATCTGTGCAGAAGATGGATTTTCTTTTACTTATATCATGGATGAAGAGGATATCGTCTACGGATTGGGAGAATCCAACCGCGGTATCAATAAGAGAGGATTCATTTACACCAGTAACTGTACCGATGATCCGGAGCATACAGAGGATAAACATTCCCTGTACGGTGCACATAATCTTATCATTGTGTCCGGAAAAGAAACCTTTGGAATGTTTTTTGACTATCCGGCAGCGATTACCTTTGACATTGGCTATACCAGAATGGATACCATGAAGGTAACCTGCGAAAATGCAGACCTGAAGCTTTATGTGATCGAAGGGGAGAGTCCCTATGATATTGTAAAGCAGTTCCGTCATGTGATCGGAAGAAGCTATATCCCGCCGAAATTTGCCTTTGGATTTGGCCAGAGCAGATGGGGCTATACTACAAAAGAGGATTTCCGGAAGGTTGCAGCTGGATATCGTGAAAATCATATTCCTATTGATATGATCTATATGGATATTGATTATATGCAGTCTTATAAGGACTTTACATTAAGTGAAGAGAATTTTCAGGATTTTCCGGAATTCGTAAAGGAACTGAAGGATCAGGATATCCGTCTGATCCCGATCATCGATGCCGGCGTCAAGGTAGAGCCGGGATACGATGTTTATGAGGAGGGTGTCAAAAACCGCTACTTCTGCCAGAGAGAGGACGGCAGTGATTTTGTAGCTGCTGTATGGCCGGGGGATACTCATTTTCCGGATGTATTGAACAAAGATGCCAGAAAATGGTTCGGTGACAAATACCGTTTCCTGATCGAGAAGGGAATCGACGGTTTCTGGAACGATATGAATGAGCCGGCGATCTTCTATTCCACAGAGGGACTGAAAGAGGTCAAAGAGCTGGCAGGAGAATTTGCAAAAGATACGGAAGGAAAGATCCATATCTGGAAGATGCAGAGTGCACTTCGCAATGTTGCAAACAATCCGGAAGATTATCGGAGATTTTACCATAATGTGGATGGCAGAAAGATCCGCCATGACAAAGTCCATAACCTGTTTGGCTACAATATGACCAGAGCAGCAGGTGAGGCTTTTGAACGGATCGATCCGGAAAAACGTTTTCTGATGTTCTCCAGATCATCCTATATTGGTATGCATCGTTATGGTGGGATCTGGACCGGCGATAATAAATCCTGGTGGGCTCATATCCTTTTGAACCTGAAGATGATGCCATCTCTGAATATGTGTGGTTTCCTGTATGCAGGAGCAGATCTGGGTGGATTTGGCGCTGATACAACAAGAGAACTGCTGCTTCGTTTCCTGGCACTTGGAGTATTCACACCGCTGATGCGTGATCATACAGCAATCGGTACCAGAGAGCAGGAATGCTACCAGTTTGAAAATGTGGAAGATTTCCGTCATGTGATCGGTGTAAGATATCGTCTTATTCCATATCTTTACAGTGAATATATGAAGGCGGCTCTGAACGACGATATGTATTTCCGGCCGTTGGGCTTTGTTTATCCGGAGGATAAGATTGCTGTACATGTGGAAGACCAGCTGCTTCTTGGAAATGAGATCATGATCGCTCCGGTTTATGAACAGAACGCAAGGGGCCGTTATGTATATCTTCCGGAGGAGATGAAGTTTGTGAAATTCCTTCCGGATGGAACCATTGCAGAGGAGATCCTTGAAAAGGGTGTTCATTATGTAGAGGTGGCACTGAATGAGATTCCGTTGTTTATCCGGAAGGGAAAATGTATTCCGGTTGCAGAAGCAGCGGAATGTGTGGCAGCTCTGGATACAAAAAATATGCAGCTTCTTGGATATGAAGGTGCGGAGTATACCTTATATGAGGACGATGGGGTCCATAAGGATTACGACAGAGAAGAAAATTACCGTGTTCTGAAAAAATAAAGTCAGCAAAATGAAATATAAATTTCTGTGTTACATCATTTACGTTAAACAGTATAAAGAATACAGGATGTGAACAGTTGATAAACAGAAAAGCCGTAAGTATATGTGAAAGTTTCTTAAACATATATCTTACGGCTTTTGCTATTGCTGCTTTACATAAAATATTTTATGTAAAGTAATTTTGTATTCTGTTTAAATAACACTTCAGAAAGATCTTTTTTTATACTTCTTCCTCAACCTTGATAACGTTTTTCAGTACAGAGCAGCATGCCATATCACCGATAACATTGACACAGGTGGCGCCCATATCACAGAGGGTATTGATGCTGATATAAACACCAAGAACTCCGGCAGGAAGTCCGGCCATAGTTGCCAGTGCTGCGAAAGATGCGATAGCACCACCGGGAACACCTGGAGTACCAACGGAAAGCAGTACGTTTGCGAGAAGGATAATGATCATAAGAGGAATACTTACATGGATCCCGCAGGCGTTTGCAAAGAACATGATCATAAAGGACATCAGGATAGATACAGCATCCATATTAACGGTAGCACCAAGAGGAATGGCGATGCTGGTGATCTGGTTGGATACGCCCATTTCTTCTTCCATACACTGCTTGCTTAATGGAATGGTTGCGGAGCTTGAGCAGGTTCCGAAGGCGTTCAGTGCTGCTGGCAGGATTGCTTTCAGGAATTTCAGCGGACTCTGTTTGCCGATCAGCTTTACAGAGAGACCGTACACTACAATAGCGAAGCCAAAGAATGCCACATATAGAATGACAAGCTGTGTTGCAAGGGAAATGATCGTTTCAGTTCCGTTGGCTTCCACAACCGGTACGATGGTACAGAAAACACCGATGGGTGTAAAGTACATGATGGTTGTGATGATCTTCAGGCATACTTCATTGATGGAATCAATCAGATTCAGGAATGGAGTTCCTTTTTCACCGACTGCGATCAGTGTGAAACCGATGATCAGGGCAAACACCAGAACTTGGAGCATGTTTCCGTCAGCAAATGCGGCGATTGGGTTGGAAGGGATCAGGTTTTTCAGGGTGTCAAGGATACTGCTCATTTCTGTAGCCTGGATATCTGCTGTTGCCATCTCAAATTTGACTCCCTTTCCGAGATGGATCAGTCTCGGGATGATCAGTCCGCACAGGCTGGCAAGTGCCGTTGTGCAGAGAAAATAGATCATGGATGCTGCAGTGATCTTGCCGGTAGTACGTGCGTTTCCGATGGAACAGATTCCAATGACAATGGAACAGAAGACCATGGGAAAGATCATCATGTTCAGGGCGTTCATGTAGATACTTCCGATCAGACTGGTCACAGTGAGGACAGGTTCAAACCGTCCGGCCAGGAAAAGTCCTGTGAGGATACCCAGGATCAGTCCTGTAAAGATCGCACCGGTAATATGCTTCCGGTACCAGGAATAAAAAGATTTCATTTATGCGTTCCCTCCTAAGATAAATATGTATGGTATGTATAATATAGGAAAATACATGCAGGAAATTATATCATGTGAAAAAAGAAGCGTCAACTAAACCAGGCCAGGATTGCAGGTTCATGTATATTTTGATGGAAAAGGGCTGTTTTTGGATTTTTGTTTGACAAATACATCATAAGTAGTTAAAATTAATAGCAGTGTGTGAAAGCATTAAAGTATTAATACTGAGTAATTTGTCAGGAGGAATAAAAAAATGGCTGCACCTTATAACCATAGAGCCATCGAAGCGAAATGGCGCACAAACTGGGAGAAAAAGCCGGTAAATGTCAATGATGGCAAGAAACCGAAATACTACTGTCTGGATATGTTCCCGTATCCGTCCGGAAACGGTCTTCATGTAGGACACTGGAGAGGATATGTAATCAGTGATGTATGGAGCCGTTACAAGATGCTTCAGGGATATTACCTGATTCATCCAATGGGATGGGATGCATTTGGCCTTCCAGCAGAGAACTATGCGATTAAGATGGGAACACACCCTAAAATTACTACAGCTTCTAATATTAAGAATATCAAGAGACAGATTAATGAAATCGCAGCTATCTATGATTGGGATATGGAAGTAAATACAACAGATCCAAACTTCTACAAGTGGACACAGTGGATTTTCGTAAAAATGTTTAAAGCAGGTCTTGCTTACGAAAAAGAAATGCCAATCAACTGGTGCCCTTCCTGTAAGACAGGTCTTGCAAATGAAGAGGTTGTAAACGGATGCTGCGAGCGTTGTGGCACTCCGGTTACCAAAAAGAACCTCCGTCAGTGGATGCTCCGCATCACAAAATATGCAGACAGACTTTTAAGTGATCTGGATAAACTGGACTGGCCGGAGAAGGTTAAAAAGATGCAGACAGACTGGATCGGCAAATCCTACGGCGCAGAGGTCGATTTCCCGGTTGAGGGAAGAGAAGAGAAGATCACGGTCTATACAACAAGACCGGATACTCTTCATGGAGCAACATTCATGGTACTTGCACCGGAGCATGCTCTTGCAAAATCTCTTGCAACAGACGAGACAAGAGAGGCTGTAGAGAAATATATCTTTGACGCTTCCATGAAATCCAATGTAGACCGTCTTCAGGATAAAGAGAAGACCGGTGTGTTCACAGGTACTTATGCGATCAATCCGCTGAACGGTGAGAAGCTTCCAATCTGGCTTTCTGACTATGTACTTGCTGATTATGGTACAGGTGCTATCATGTGTGTACCTGCTCATGATGACCGTGACTTTGAGTTCGCAAAGAAATTCGATATTCCGATCATCCAGGTTATCGCAAAAGATGGTAAAGAAATTCAGAATATGACAGAAGCTTACACAGAGGCTTCCGGAACCATGATCAACTCCGGTGAGTGGAACGGAATGGAATCTTCCGTACTGAAGAAGGAAGCACCGCATATCATCGAGAAGCTGGGTATCGGACGTAAGACTGTCAACTACAAACTGAGAGACTGGGTATTTTCCCGTCAGCGTTACTGGGGTGAGCCGATCCCGATCGTACACTGCCCGAAATGCGGTGCGGTACCGGTACCGGAGGATCAGCTTCCGTTAAGACTTCCGGAGGTAGAAAGCTACCAGCCGACAGGAACCGGAGAGTCACCGCTTGCAGCTATTGACGAGTGGGTAAATACCACATGCCCATGCTGTGGTGCTCCCGCAAAACGTGAGACAAACACCATGCCTCAGTGGGCAGGATCTTCCTGGTATTTCCTCCGTTATGTAGATAATAAGAATAATAAAGAACTGGTTTCCAAAGAGAAAGCTGATAAATATCTGCCGGTAGATATGTATATCGGTGGTGTAGAGCATGCTGTTCTTCATCTTCTGTACTCCAGATTCTACACCAAGTTCCTGTATGATATCGGAGCTATTGATTTCGATGAGCCGTTTGTCAAGCTGTTCAATCAGGGTATGATCACAGGTAAAAACGGAATCAAGATGAGTAAATCCAAAGGAAATGTTATTTCACCGGATGATCTTGTAAATGATTACGGATGTGATTCCTTACGTATGTATGAGCTGTTCGTAGGACCGCCGGAACTGGATGCAGAATGGGATGACAGAGGAATCGATGGTGTATCCAGATTCCTGAAACGTTTCTGGAATCTGGCTCTTGACAGCATTGAGAAAGATATCCCGGCTACCAAAGAGATGGAGAAGACCCGTCATAAGATGGTATACGATATCACCAGCAGACTTGAGGCCTTCAGCCTGAATACCGTAGTGTCCGGATTTATGGAATACACAAACAAGCTGATCGCTATCGCAAAGCAGAACGACGGCGCTGTTGACAAAGAAACCATCGAGACAGTTACCATTCTTCTTGCGCCATTTGTTCCTCATATTGCAGAGGAAATCTGGGAGAAGCTTGGTCATGAGGATTCCATTTTCCATGCACAGTGGCCGGCTCACGATGAGGAGCTTATGAAGGATGATGAGATCGAGGTTCCGGTTCAGATCAACGGCAAGACCAAGGCTGTTATCAGTATTCCGGCAGAAATCTCCAAAGAAGATGCGATTGCCGAAGGAAAGAAGGCAGTTGCAGATAAGATTTCCGGAAATATCATCAAAGAGATTTACGTACCGAAGAAGATCATCAATATCGTAGTAAAGTAATAAGATAAATCAAAAACACCCGAAGCAGGGCGGAAGATATTTCTGCCTTTGCCAGGGTGTTTTTTATATGGATAAACATCGTGAAGTAAGTATGCACAAAAATAACTAATGTTATTTAGAATAAATGCCAATAATATTTAGGCATTTTAACAGATTTGCCTAGTTTTTGGTCATGCCAATTATATTGTCTATTGTTATTCAAATGGAAAAAACGTACAGTAACACCATGAGTCAGGCAAAGATAGTAAGAAAGCTTTGGTACTCGAAATGCAGTGTGACGGAATGAGGATGTCCGTTTAGCTAGATTGCATATTTACATTGAGAGAAATAAGGAGAGATAGTATGAGCGCAATGAACACACTTAAGAAATTCGGACTTGAACAGGCATTCAATTATGTTTATAAAGATCCGGATAAGAATTTTATCAAGATCATGGACTGGGCAGATAAATTTTCCGGTGGTGGATTTCCTACACAGAGAGCAATGATCCGCGCAGCCATTTCTAATCCGGAACATCCGTATTATCCGTTTATTCATAGATTGGTAACTGATATTGATCCGCATGTTATGAAAACTCTGGTTGCAAACTTCTTTATCAATGCAAATCTTGCAGGCTGGAAGAAACAGGATGAATGCCGTGAGAAATATGGCTGTAATATCCCGTGGGCAATCCTTCTTGACCCAACAAGTGCATGTAACCTGCACTGTACAGGATGCTGGGCAGCAGAGTATGGAAACAAGCTGAACCTCACCTACGATGAGATCGATGACATCATCCGCCAGGGTAAGGAGCTTGGCGTTTATATGTATATTTACACAGGCGGAGAGCCACTTGTAAGAAAAAAGGATCTGATCCGTCTTTGCGAGAAACATAATGACTGTATCTTCCTTTCCTTCACAAATGCAACACTGATCGATGAGGATTTTGCAAATGATATGCTTCGGGTAGGAAACTTTGTTCCTGCAATTTCACTGGAAGGATTTGAGACTGCAACAGATGGCAGAAGAGGAAATGGTGTATACCAGAAGGTTATCAAGGCCATCAATCTTCTCAGAGAGAAGAAGCTTGTATTTGGTATCTCTGCATGTTATACGAGTGCAAATTTCGAGTCTATCACATCAGAGGCATTTTACGACAGCCTGATCGATCTTGGAGCGTACTTTATCTGGTATTTCCATTATATGCCGGTTGGAAATGATGCAGCACCGGAGCTGCTTCCTACTCCTGCACAGAGAAGAGAAACCTATGAGCGTATCCGTAAATACCGTGCAACAAAGCCGTTGTTTGCCATGGATTTCCAGAATGATGCAGAGTTTGTGGGAGGATGTATTGCAGGCGGCCGTCGCTATCTGCATATCAATGCAAACGGCGATATCGATCCATGTGTGTTTATCCATTATTCTGATTCCAATATCCGCGAGAAAACACTTCTGGAAGCACTGCAGTCTCCGATGATGATGGCATATCATGACGGACAGCCGTTTAATGACAATATGTACCGTCCATGCCCGATGCTTGAAAATCCGCAGAAGCTGAGAGAAATGGTAGAAAAATCCGGAGCACATTCCACAGATCTTCAGTCACCGGAGAGTGCAGAGCATCTCTGTGCGAAATGTGACCGGTATGCTGAAAACTGGAAGCCGGTAGCAGAGGAAATGTGGAAGGAAGACCAGGAGAGAAAGGCAGCGAAGAAAGGCTGCTGATCTTGAAACTTAAAAAAGCAGAACTTATGAAAGAGCACGGTACCGGAAACAGGTGCCGGTGCTCTTTTTTTGAAAACGGAGGGATCAGACCATGAAAAAAATGATTGATAACATCAGAAAATATCTGCCGGCGGTGCTCCTTCTTGTGCTTCTCCTTTTCTGTATCCGTTATAGAGAGGATCTGTCTGTGGAAAGGATCTTAAGCTATACACCGGAGGAACCTGTTAAGGCTGCATTACTTATGCTTGGGCTTTATGCAGTGAAAAGTGTCTCTTTTATATTTCCAATTGCGATCCTGCAGCTTGCTGTAGGGCATCTGTTTTCTACAGGAACAGCACTTCTGGTGAACTTTCTGGGAAGAGCAGTCACATTGGCACTTCCATATTGGATGGGACGCTTCTCAGGTGCATCCATGGTGGAAAGTCTTACAGCTAAATATCCGAAACTGAAAACAGTAGTAGATTACCAGAACGGAAATTGCCTGTATATTTCATTTTTTATGCGGACATTGAACTTTTTACCGGGAGATGCTGTGAGTCTGTTTCTCGGAGCTGAAAAGATTCCATTTGGAACCTATATGGCAGGTGGCGTGCTTGGAACGCTGCCGGGAGTTATTCTCGCTACAATATTTGGAGCAAATATCAAAAATCCGAAGTCTCCGGCATTCTGGCTCTCCGCAGTGCTTCTTGTGATGATCAGTGTATTCTCGATCCTGATACACAGGCATATTTCACGGAAGAAAAAATAACAGGGCTTTCTCTTCCTGCTTTTACTGAGAGGAAAAATGTAGTATAATTAGTATAATGCAGACAGTAAAGAAAAGAAGGGAAGGAACATGGGGATCGATCATAACAAAAGATTAAAGGAACATTTATATTATTACAGTGCAAGAATCAGCCGGGATATCTCAAATCTGATCAAGTGGCTGGTTTTTGCTGTCATTACAGGATGTATCGTAGGTGCTGCCAGCACACTGTTTTCTTTTACGTTGAAGGCAGTGACCAGTTACCGGAAGGCGCATGAATGGATTTTTCTTTTGCTGCCATTATCCGGACTTGTCATTGTATTTTTGTATGAGAAGCTTGGAAAAGAGGATGGAGGGACCAATCAGGTTCTTTCTACCGTGCGTTCCAGAGATGATGTGCCAATCCTTTCTGCGCCTCTGATCTTTATCACAACGGCGCTGACTCATCTTGCCGGTGGTTCTGCGGGACGTGAGGGAGCAGCGATCCAGCTTGGAGGAAGTATTGCCAACCAGCTTGGAAGATGGATCCATCTGGACGAGGAGGACCGTCATGTAATTGTCATGTGCGGCATGAGCGCGGCGTTTTCCGCATTGTTTGGAACACCGATGGCAGCGGCAGTTTTTGCGCTGGAAGTGGTCAGTGTGGGCGTGATGTATTATGCAGCACTGATGCCGTGTATGATCGCGTCATTGATTGCTTCCGGATTTGCAGCCGGAATGGGAGTCACACCGGAAAGTTTTCATGTGACGGATATTCCGGCACTGACTGTGGAAACTGGCCTGAAAATGGGAGTGATCGCTCTGGGCTGTGCAGTTGTCAGCATTATGTTCTGTATTGCGCTGAATGGTGCAGCAGGACTTTATGGCAGATGGTTTAAGAATAAATATGTCAGGGTTGCAGTGGGCGCCTGCCTGGTCATTGTTGTCACCTTTATTCTGAGAACAGATGAATATATGGGCGCTGGTGCGGAGCTTATTGAAAAAGCGGTGGAAAACGGACAGGCGGATACTTTCGCCTTTTTCTGGAAAATGGTGCTTACAGCACTGACTATGCGCGCAGGATTCCGCGGGGGAGAGATCGTACCTTCTTTCTGCATTGGAGCTACCTTTGGCTGTGTGATGGGTAATCTTATGGGAATTTCTCCGTCGATCTGTGCAGCCTGCGGAATGGCAGCAGTTTTCTGCGGTGTGACCAACTGTCCGATCACTTCGATCCTGATCGCTTTTGAAATGTTTGGATTTAAGGGAGTATCCTTCTATCTGATCGCAGTATCTATCAGCTATGCAGCATCGGGATATTATGGCCTTTACAAGGATCAGACCATTGTGTACTCCAAATATAAAGCAAAATATGTGAACCGACATACCAAATTCTGATATAGAACGAAATGTGAAGGGGTGTGTATACTGGCATAATATCTTATGGAATACCGCATGGACATGGCTGGAAAATATCTGGACATCTGCGGAAATCTGATGTAATATATTAAACGTTAGTATTTACAGAAAGGCAGATTTTAAGGTATGGAAGAGAAGATTCTTGATTTTATCATGGAGTATGCACAGGAGAATGAGGGAGTCCCGTTTCAGGTGATCGAGGAGAATTTTAATATCGTTATGGATGATAAGCTGAAAGATATCATCAGTGATGCGATCTGGGACAGAGACAATGTTTCCGATGTGATCATGGAAAGTGAGCGTTATGTGATCACCTGTTTTGAAGATTAATACAGGGATATCTGTGACCGTTACGGTAATGGAATTAAGAAATCTGATATGAGGAGAATGCATATAGGGCATTCTCCTTTTTTCGTCAATCTGTCAAAAGAATCCAAAGGAATTGAAGTCCCCAAAAAAGAATGGTATCCTAAAGAAAAAAGTAGATGGGGTGGTTGAAATACAGTAAATATGAGATCAACACTAAAGAAAACCGGGAATTCCTGAAAGCATCCTGTGAGGAGCTTTTGAATTTCGGACATCGGTTTCCTTCACCGAATGGAGGTTCCTATTATCTGGGGGACGACGGAACACCATGGAAGGACAGAAATCGGGAAACCTGGATCACCTGTCGTATGGCTCATGTATACAGTCTGGGTCTGATGCTTGGCCATGAGGGAAGCGGAGAGCTTGCGGATGCGGCATTGAAAGGTCTGAAGGGAGAGCTTCACGATGAAAAAAACGGTGGCTGGTATGCAGGTGTAACACCGGAAGGAGATATTGTGCCCAATAAACAGTGTTATGCCCATGCATTTGTGATCCTGGCTGCATCTTCCGCACTGACAGCCGGAAGGCCCGGGGCGAAAGAGCTCCTTGAAGAGGCATTGGCTGTTTATGACCGACATTTCTGGAATGAAGAAGAAGGGCTGGCCTGTGACACCTGGAATACAGAATTTACTGTGCTGGATGATTATCGGGGATTAAATGCCAATATGCATACGGTAGAGGCTTTTCTGGCAGCAGGAGATGTCACCGGGGATAAAAAATATCACATTCGTGCAGGCAGGATCATTGATCATGTGATCCAGTGGGCAGAAGATAATAACTGGAGGATCCCGGAACATTTTACGAAGGAATGGGTGGCAGATCTTGACTGCAACCGTGACCGTCCGGATGATCCGTTCAAGCCATACGGCGCAACACCGGGACATGGAATCGAGTGGGCAAGGCTGATCACACAGTGGACGCTTGCAAACTGTGGAGAAGAGAAAGAAAAACTGGAAAAACATCTTCAGGCAGCAGAAAACCTTTACACAACAGCAATAAAAGATGGCTGGAACGCAGATGGTGCACCGGGAATTGTATACACGACAGATTGGAATGGCAAACCGGTGGTACATGACCGTATGCACTGGACTCTTGCGGAAGCGATCAATACCTCTGCAGTTCTTTATCAGGTGACCGGTAAGAAGAAATATGCGAAAGATTA
>OLSF01002532.1_pt1 | contig 13967 bp, 10 predicted proteins | sample 1672301 | NCBI WGS metagenome assembly OLSF01 (sample SAMEA3136669, study PRJEB25190) | human gut metagenome | biome: human gut; feature: human-associated habitat; material: faeces | place: Austria | collected 2013
TTTTCTTCTTTCTTTGCACTGGTAAACAGCACCGGATAGCCACAGGACGCATAAACTTCCTCCAATTCTGCAATCTCAGGATGTTCTGCAAGATCGGTCTTATTAAAACACAAAATGACCGGAATCTCTTTCCGCTCCATCATAACCAGAAATCGATCCAGCAGATTGTAGTGCGGCTTTGGTTCCGTTACCGCAAATACGACCAGTGCCTGATCTATATTGGCCACTGCCGGACGGATCAGTTCATTTTTCCTCGGCAGGATTTTCGTTACATTTCCGATTTTTTCTTCTTCATCCAGGACTTCCAGCTCCACTTCATCTCCAACCAGTGGTTTAATGCCATTCTTCCTGAATGACCCCTTTGCTTTACATTCATAAAGACCGGATTCTACTACATTCACGTAGTAGAATCCGGCAATTCCTTTTATAATCTTTCCCTGCATATATTACTGCTCTCTGCTTTACTCGGTACCGTCTTCACCGGATGGATCCGATGGCTGTGGTCCTTTACTTACCATATACTGAATGGAAGTTCCCTCTTCCACCTGGGTTCCTGCACTGACAGACTGGTAAAATACCTGTCCTTTCGGATAATTATCACTGTAGTCTTCTCCAAGATATTCGGCTGTAAGACCTGCCTGCTGGAGCAACTTCTCTGCCGTCGTCTTATTAGAAGAAAGGATATTCGGTACTGTAGTCACTTTCAGCTTTGGTCCTTTACTTACCACATAGCTGACCGTTGCTCCTTTTGATACCTGCTTTCCGGATGCCGTTCCCTGTGAAATGACTATTCCCGCTGCTACAGAATCACTATATTCTTCACTGGCACTTCCCTGAAGTCCTGCCGCTGCAAGTGCTGACTCAGCTTCTGACTGGCTCTTTCCTTCAATGGACGGAACAGTTGCCGGCTGTGAACCAAGACTGACAACGATCGTAACTTCTGATCCTTCATCCACTTCTGTACCCTCACCCGGTTCTACTGAAATAACTTTTCCTTCTTCCACTGAATCACTGTACTGCGGATCTCCTTTTACAACAACAAGATTCGCTGCTTTGATGGCGGCCTCTGCATCCGATTCATCTTGTCCGATGACAGACGGAACTTTGGTACTCTTTGCCTCCTCACCGGTACTGAGAACAACTTCCACGGTACTATGCCGCTTCACCTTCTCCCCTTTCCCCGGTGACTGACTCATGATCTGATTCTTTTTATATTCATTCGATGGCTTTTTATCTACTACATCGATTCCAAGATCATACTTTTTCAGCTCTTTTGTAGCTTCTTCTACTGTCATGCCACGGACATCAGGCACTTTGACCTTCTCCGACTGAGTGACGGTCGCATTCCCCGAACCTTTAAAGATTCCGACTGCATTTCCGACAAGGAACAGGATCAGCAGTGCGATCACTACACCTGCCACAATCATCAGAATCCGCATGATCTTCTTTGTATCAGGATTTACATCCTTCTTTTTTCCTCTTCCTGAAGAACGGCGGTCACGTTCATCCTCGTCATCTTCATCGTCATAGTCATCATCATACTCGTCGTCTTCATCGTCGTAGTCATCATCATACTCGTCGTCTTCATCATCATAGTCTTCATCATACTCGTCGTCCTCGTCATAACCACGCTCCCGCTGAAGACGTTCTACTTCTTCCGGTGACATAACAACAGTCCGGTCACTTCTCCGTCTGCCCCCAAGGACAACAAAATCGCCTTCCGGGTCAACCAGCGAGTGCTTCAGATCCTGTAACAGCTCATCGCAGCTCTGATATCGCATCGCCGGATTTTTCTGCGTACATTTCATAATGATACATTCCAGACTGTACGGGATATCCGGTACTTCTTCCGCCGGAGACTTGATTTCCTCCTGCAGGTGCTTCAACGCCACTGTCACAGTAGAATCCCCATCAAACGGAACATGACCGGTGATCATCTCATACATGGTAATGCCGGCAGAATAAAGATCACTCTTCTCATCGACAATTCCGCCTCTTGCCTGCTCCGGTGATGTATAGTGAACGGATCCCATTACACTGGTGCTGATCGTTTGCGTAGACGTAGTCGCCCGTGCAATACCGAAATCTGTTACCTTTACTTTTCCTTCTTTCGAAATAATAATATTCTGCGGCTTGATATCCCTGTGAATAATATGACAGTTATGTGCCGCCTGAATCCCCGTCACCATCTGAATTGCAATGCTGATGGTCTCCTTGGCTGAAAGCTTTCCTTTTTTCTCGATATAATCTTTCAGCGTAATTCCTTCAACCAGTTCCATGACCATATAATATAAGCCACGATCCTGTGCTACATCATAAACGTTCACCACATTCGGATGCATCAGTCCTGCAGCCGCCTGTGCTTCGCTCAAAAACTTCTTAATAAATGTCTCGTCCGAACGGTAATCGCTCTTGAGAACCTTAATCGCAACAAAACGGTTCAGCTTATGGTCTTTTCCTTTATATACATCTGCCATACCTCCGGAACCGATACGGCCGAGTATCTCGTACCGCTTTCCTAAGAAAACTCCTTCTTTAATCATATACTCACCTCATCTGCAAATGGTTCGATCAGAACGATTCCAATATTATCTGTACCGCCGTTCTCTTTGGCAGCATTCACAAGGTTCTGCCCTGCTTCTACAATGTCTCTTGCTCCCTGTACAATATGGAAAAGTTCTTCATCTTCCACCATATTGCTCAGACCGTCTGTACACATCAGTATAATATCTCCCCTTTTCAGACGATGCTCGTAAAAATCTACATCGACATCTGCTTTTGCCCCGATCGCCCTGGTAATAATATTCTTATCCGGGTGATGCTTTGCTTCTTCCGGTTTGATACCGCCCAGACGTACCATCTCTTCTACCAGTGAATGGTCTTTCGTCAACTGCTGTATTCCGTGATTGATCAGATAGAGACGACTGTCTCCCACATTCGCAAAATACATCATCTGATTCATGATCGTAGCTGCTACGACCGTTGTTCCCATCCCCTTGAGATGTTCGTCCTTCGATGCCTCCCGGATGATCTCCCGGTTTGCCGTCTTAATAGCATTTACAAGGACTCTCTCGATATCTTCGCCCTGGCTTTTCTCCAGCTCACGCTGCAATACTTCCACGGTATACTTGGAAGCATAGTCGCCTGCCTGATGTCCGCCCATTCCGTCTGCCACCACAAACAGATTCCGAAGGATACCAAGTGGTCTTCCTCCTTCAAAAACGTAATCCTGATTCACCTGTCGTACCATTCCGACATCCGTTATTGAAAATGTCCTCATACTTCTTCTCCTTCTGCCACATCCGCCTTTACATAGCTGCGTCTGAGCTGACCGCAGGCCCCATCAATATCAGAGCCCATTTCCCTTCTTATAGTAACATTTATTCCGCTTTTTTCAAGTTTATTTTTGAAATTCAGGGCATTTTTGCGGCTTGGGCGTACAAAATCACGCTCTCTTACCGGATTCACCGGGATCAGATTCAAATGACAGTTTCTCGGCTTTAAAAGTGCCGTCAGTTCCCTTGCATCTTCCTCTGTATCATTGACTCCATGTACCAGACTGTATTCAAAGGTCACTCTGCGTCCTGTCTCACGGAAATAGGTATCGCAGGCATCCAGCACTTCCGGGAGATGATATTTATTTGCTACCGGCATCAGCCTTTTTCTCTTTTCCTGCGTAGAACCATGCAGGGATAATGCAAGCGTGATCTGTAAATGTTCTTTTGCCAGTTCCAGGATTTTCGGAACGATCCCGCAGGTAGATACTGTCACATTTCTCTGACTGATATTCAAACCGTGTTCATCCGTAAGCAGATGTACAAAATTCAGGAAATTTTCGTAATTATCCAGTGGCTCTCCCGTTCCCATGACTACCACATTGGATACTCTTTCCTGCGTGATCTTCTGAATCTGATAGATCTGCCCCAGCATCTCCGAAGAAGACAGGTTTCTCTGCAGACCTCCGATCGTAGAAGCACAGAATGCACATCCCATCCGGCAGCCTGCCTGTGAAGAAATGCAGACGGAATTACCATGCTTATAACGCATCAGGACACTTTCGACTACATTTCCGTCATATAACTGGAATAAGAATTTATTCGTCCCGTCAATCTGCGAGATCTGACGCTCCAGCATTTTCACCGGAAGGATCACATACTCCTCTTTCAGCTTTTCCCGTAACGCTTTTGACAGATTCGTCATCTCATCAAAATCATCTGCCAGCTTTACATGAAGCCATTCATAAACCTGCTTTGCACGGAATGGGTTTTCCCCCAGTGCCTCCATCTCTTCTTTTAATCTGTCGTATCCATAAGCCCGGATATCCTTCTTCATATCAGTTCTCCCCGTTCTTTTTTAACCTTGCTATAAAAAATCCATCACTGCAATGTATACCCGGAAGTAACTGGATGCATCCTTCCTCTTCTACCGACTCTGCCAGTTGCGGGCAAAGCTTCTCTCTGATACTGTTCAGAGAAAACTGCGGGTACTTTTTCAAAAACCAGTGTACATTCTCCTCATTTTCCATGGGGTCGATGGTACAGGTACTATATAATAATGTACCTCCTTTTTTTACCATTGCCTGTGCATTTTCAAGAATCTTTCTCTGCAGTCCAGCCAGTTCTTTCAGGTCTTCCTCTTTCACCCGGTATTTCAGATCCGGTTTCTTTCCAAAGACTCCCAGCCCGGAACAGGGCAGATCTGCAAGGACAATATCTGCTTTTTCTTTCCATGCTTCATCCGGTACGGTTGCATCCCTGCAGACCGCATGAATATTTTCAAGTTCCATCCTGGCAATATTTTCTTCAATGAGTCCTACTTTATATTCCGTCAGATCCCTGGCTTCTACTTCGCCTTTTTTCGCTTCATTTCGGTCAGTTATCCACAGTTTCTCCGCAATATGTAAGGATTTTCCACCCGGAGCAGCACAGATATCCACAATTTTATTCCCTGCTTCCGGGGCTGCCAGCTCTGCCACCAGCATAGAACTTACATCCTGCACAGTAAACCAGCCTTTCCAGAAGCAGTCCAGGCTTTCAAGATAATCATATCCGCTGATGAAAAAGGCGTACGGCAGATAAGGATGCTCCTGCACAGTTACCCCTTCCTGTTCCAGTTCCTTTTTCAGTTGCTCCGGAGTTACTTTATTCTGACAGCACCGGATCGTGACCGGCCTTTCTTTCAGGAAATCGGCTGCCATGGTACGGGTGACTTCCTCCCCATAACTTTTTTCCCACAGCCTGAGAATCCATGTCGGAATAGAATATTGGATTGAAAGTGCCTCAATTCCTTCCTGCGGATAGTCCAATGTATCCAGTCCTCTTGCCACACTCCGCAGCACTCCGTTCACATACCCCTTTAATCCTGAAAAGCCTTTTCTTACTGCCAGTTTGACTGCCTCGCTGCACACCGCATGATCCGGTACGCTGTCCATATATTTTAACTGGTAAACTCCGCTTCTTAAGATATTGCGGATCACCGGTTTCATCTTCTTCACTTTTACTTTCGAGAACTGATCCAGAATATAATCGATCTCAATCAGATGCTCCAGCGTTCCCTCGGTCACCCTGGTAATAAACGCACGCTCTTTCTTCTCAAGGTATTGATATTTCGACAGTACCTCTCCGAGAATTTTATGGCTGTATGCTCCATTTTCTGTTATTTCCATCAATACTGCGAGAACGATTTCCCGCTCATTGACCTGTCTGCCCATCTTTTTCCTCCAGCATTTCTGTTCTGCACTTTAATCGTCTCTGCGTCCTCTTGTAAGGATCAGAAGACGTAATAACTGTAAAATCTGTGCCGCTGCACTTGCCACATACGTCAGTGCCGCTGCTCCCAGTACTTTCTTCACACCGCTGATCTCTTCAGGATGCAACATTCCTGCCGTCTCCAGAACATTTACTGCCCGGTGTGACGCATTGAACTCTACCGGTAAAGTCACAATCTGAAAAAGGACTGCCAGTGAGAACAACAGGATTCCCAGATTGATCAGCATTGCGGACATCTGCCCGTTGAACATCAGTCCAATAATGATCAATGGCCACGAGATCATAGAACCAAAATTTGCCGCCGGCACTAAAGCAGAACGGACAGAAAGCGGTGCATACCCTACCTGATGCTGCACTGCATGACCACATTCATGTGCTGCGACACCGATTGCTGCAACGGAAGTCGAATGATAAACCGGATCTGATAATGCCAGTGTCTTGTTCGTTGGATTATAATGATCTGTCAGATTTCCTGAAATATGGATGATCTGTACATCATAAATGCCGTTCCGATGCAAAATCTTTTCTGCCGCATCCCTTCCCGTCATGCCTGAATAACTGCGTACATTAGAATATCTTGCAAACGTGCTTTTTACTTTTGCCGATGCCAAAAGGCTTAATACCACACCGATCAGTACTAATATATAAGTCCAGTCATAATAATAGTAGAACATCTTCTCTGCCTCCTGAATTTAAATTCTGTCCATTTTCCTGCTCTATGCTTCTGTTGTAAATACAGTTCCCGGCTTCAGGCTATATCCTCTTAAAAATGCATCCGCATCCATCCGCTTTTTCCCCGGAATCTGAAGCTGCAGCACCTTCAGTCGTCCTTCACCTGTCTGTACTGTAAAGCTGTCTTTTTCCACTGCAACGACAGTTCCTGCCACTGTCTGTGATTCTCCCTGAAACTTTTCTGTCTCTGTTCCGCCTGCCTGCACACCCGCTCCCGGCTCTGCTTTCGCTTTCCAGATCTTCATCACCTTTCCGTCCCAGTGAGTATAGGCACTTGGCCAGGAATTTAAACCACGAACCAGCCGTTCGATCTCAACGGCAGATCTGCTCCAGTCGATATTTCCAAGCTTTTTATCCAACATCCGTGCATAAGCGGTGGGACTTTCTCCCTGCTTTTCAAAGGTTGCTGTATGTGTTTCCACTGCTTTCAGCGTCTCCACGCATAATGCCGCACCTGCAGCTGCCAGTTTATCATGCAGTGACTCACCGGTCTCGTCCGGTGTGATCTCAACTTCCGTCTTCTGGATCATATCTCCTGTATCCAGTCCTTCATCCATCTGCATGGTCGTTACTCCGGTCACACTTTCTCCGTTGATGATCGCCCACTGGATCGGTGCTGCACCACGGTACTTTGGAAGAAGTGAGGCATGCACATTGATGCACCCATATGGTGTCATTTCCAGAATTGACTTTGGAAGGATCTGTCCAAATGCAATCACAACCATAACATCTGCCTGATATTTTCTTAATTCTTCCACACACTCAGGATCCCTGATCTTCTTCGGCTGATACACCGGGATTCCATGCTTCATTGCCGCTGCTTTCACCGGTGTGGGCTGCATTTCTTTGCCTCTCCCCTTCGGCTTGTCCGGCTGCGTTACCACCAGACACACTTCATGTCCTGCTTCGATCAGTGCCTCCAGCGTTCCCACTGAAAAATCCGGCGTTCCCATAAAGATAATCTTCATCATGATCCTCCCTTTTTTTATTCTTCTCTGCAATGTCTGTATTTCAGAGATTTTCAGTCTTCCGGTTCCTCCACCGGTTCTACATCATGCAGTCCGTCTTCCACCTTATCCACATAAAGATGCCCTGAAAGATGATCGATCTCATGGCAGAATGCTCTTGCAAGAAGTCCTTCTCCCTCGATTTCAAATTCTTCCATCTCTTCATTCAATGCCCGCACTTTCACATAATTCGGACGTGTCACAATGCCCCATTTTCCCGGAACACTCAGGCATCCTTCTTCTCCGGTCTGCTCACCGGAAGTCTCGATGATCTCCGGATTGATCAGTACGATGGGTCCCTCGCCTACATCGATCACCACGATCCGCTTGAGGATTCCTACCTGTGGTGCTGCCAGACCGACTCCCATCTTTTCATACATCGTATCCAGCATATCACCAATCAGAATCTTTGTCCTGATGGTCATTTTTTTTACTTCTTTACACTGCTTTCCGAGAATTTCATCCCCGATTTTTCTTACTTCTCTGATTGCCATAACCTTCTCCTTCTTAATCTTACCTTAATTTCTCTTTTATTCTCACAGGTTCATCGGATTAAAATCAAACTGGATCCTCAGCTTTGCAAAGCCTGAATTGATCTCAATATACTGCTCCATCAGATCTTTTACCCGGATCAGCGTTCTGTATTCCGGTGCTTTAATATAGATTACCCGGCGGTAAATATCTTTAATCTTATCTACTCCCGGACTTGCCGGACCGATCACTTCCAGTGGTGCTTTTCCTTTGATCCTTAAGACATATTCTTTCAAATATTTACACCCAGTCTCCAGAAGCCGTTCATCTTCTCCTGCTGCCAGCACAGCCATCAGTTCTTCTGCCGGAGGATACCCCAGCAGCTCCCTGTACCGGATCTCCTGCTCATAAAAAGCTTTATAATCCTGTGCCGCAGCAGCTTTGATTGCATAATGCTCCGGGGAATAAGTCTGAATGACCACTTCTCCCTCCCGCATCCCTCTTCCGGCACGTCCTGCTGCCTGCGTCAGCAACTGAAAGGTTCGTTCCCCTGAACGGTAATCATCGGTATACAATGACATATCTGCTGCCAGCACCCCCACCAGCGTCACATTCGGGAAATCATGTCCCTTTACGATCATCTGCGTTCCTACCAGCACATCCGCCTCTTCATTGGCAAATGCTGAAAGAATTTTTGTATGTGCATCTTTCTTTTTCGTCGTATCCATATCCATCCGCAGGACTTTTGCCTGTGGGAAACGTCGTCTCACCATCTCCTCGATCTGCTGCGTTCCGGCTTTAAATTCTCCGATAAAACCGGACCCGCACTCCGGGCAGACCCGAATCTTCGGCTGCTCATATCCACAGTAATGGCAGACCATTTTCCCTCCTTTATGAACGGAAAGGGATACATTGCAGTGTGGACACTGGATCACATGTCCACACTCCCTGCAGGACACAAATCCCGAATATCCACGCCGGTTCAAAAACAGTATGATCTGCTCTCCCCGCTCCAGCCGCTCTTCCATCAGACTTTGCAGCTTCCCGCTCAGGATCGTATGATTCCCGTTCTTCAGTTCTTCCCGCATATCTACAGTATACACCTTTGCCATCTGCTGCATTCTGGAACGATGCCGCATTTCATACAGAACATACTCACCCTTCCTCGCCCGGTACATCGCCTCCATCGAGGGCGTCGCACTTCCAAGGACAACGCTTGCATCCTCTTCTTTTGCTCTCTGGATCGCAGTTTCCCGTGCATGATACCTGGGAATCTGCTCACTTTTGTAAGTCGGCTCATGTTCCTCGTCGATCACCACCAGTCCAAGATTCGGAAATGGTGTAAACAGGGCAGAGCGGGGACCGATCATCACATCGATCTCTCCCCGCTTTGCACGCATCATCTGATCATAACGTTCCCCCGCAGAAAGCCTGGAATTCATAATTGAAACCCGGTCTCCGAACTTCCTGTAAAACCGCATGACAGTCTGATACGTCAGTGCGATCTCCGGGATCAGAACGATCGCCTGTCTGCCATGTTCCACAACCGTATGGATCATTTCCATATAAACTTCCGTCTTGCCGCTCCCTGTCACTCCATGGATGAGATATGTCTTTCGCTTTCCCGCCAGATAATCCTCACGGAATCCCCGGATTACCTGCTCCTGTTCTGAAGTAAAGGTGATGGTTCGCTCCTGCTGCGTTCCCTGCTGCACCGGATTACGGTAGATCTGCTCGGATTCGAGCTTCAGTACTCCCTGCTCTTCTAACGCACGGATCACCGGCAGGGTAATATTCAGCTTTCCGGTCACCAGTTCATAATCTAAAAGCCGGTCTGCAAGCAATGCTTCCAGCAGTCTTGCCCGTGCCTTCTGGTTCTTTTTTCTATAAAATGCAAGCTTTTCTTCTCCTTCTTTTTCCGAAAGGAGAAGCCGTAAATGCTTCTTTACCTTTGCATTCTCTTTCTGCCTGATCGGCAGAACGGTCTTGAGCGACTGGATCATTGTCCCGCCATAATGCTCTTTCATCCATGCCGCAAGAGCAATCAGCCTGGTCTCAATCTCCATTCCCTTTTCAGAAATAGACAGGATGGATTTCACTTTGGAAAGGTCGTATTCGCATTTTTCCGAAAAACCTGTCACGTATCCTTTGATCTGCCGGTTTCCTTTTCCGAATGGCACAACCACTTCCATTCCCGGTTGAAGTCTTGACTCCAGTTCTTCCGGGATGCGGTACTGAAAGATCTTATCCAGTTTTTCATGTTGAATATCTACTATTACATCTGCAAACACGCTTTTCCTGCCACACTTCCTGCTTATTTTCGGTTCTGACTTTTTATCCCGATTTTACTGCCCTGCTTTTATTCAGGACCTACTTATTCTGATCCTTCTCCTGCTTTTCTTCTTTCAGTTCCTCAAGAACTTCTGCAATCAGGACTCTCTCATCCATCGGATATTTCACACCCTTGATTTCCTGATAGTCCTCATGACCTTTTCCAGCAAGCACGATCACGTCCCCCACTTCACCGTGGCTGATGGCATACTTGATGGCCTCCTTACGGTCACAGATCTCCACGTATTTTCCATTGGTTCTTCCAATACCGGTCTTGATATCGTCAATGATCGCCTGCGGCTCTTCAAATCTTGGGTTATCCGAAGTAATGATCGTCAGGTCTGCCAGTCTTCCTGAAACTTCTCCCATTTCAAATCTTCTGTCTCTGGAACGGTTTCCCCCGCATCCAAATAAGCATACCAGACGCTTCGGATGATATTCCTTCAATGTGGTCAAAAGACTCTCCAGACTCATCGCATTATGAGCATAATCAATCATCAGCGTAAAATCATCCGACACCTTGACCATCTCAATTCTTCCCTTTACCTTTGCCTTTTTCAGGGCATCTTTGATCAGTTCTGCCGGCACTTCAAAATGTCTGCATACTGAGATCGCAGTCAGAGAATTGTAGACGCTGAACGTTCCCGGAATGTCGATTTCAACATCAAAATCCATCACTCCTGCTACATGATATGCCACTCCCAGATATCCCGGTCTGGATACCAACTGCACATTCTCTGCACGCAGATCTGCCTTTTCCGAAAATCCAAAGGTCTCCACTTTACAGGTTGCACCTGAGAAAACATCCTCAAAATATTTATCATCCACATTCGCAATTCCCAGTCTGCACTGCTTGAACAGAAGTCCCTTACATCTCTTATAATCTTCAAAATCTTTATGTTCATTCGGGCCGATATGATCTCTTCCGAGATTCGTAAAAATACCGATCTCAAACGGAATCCCTGCTGTCCTGTGGAGCATCAGTCCCTGCGAAGACACCTCCATGACCACACAGTCACATCCTTCTTTTACCATCTCTGCAAAATACTGATGGATCGTATAGGACTCCGGTGTCGTATTGGCCGCAGGGATCTTTTTCTCTCCGATGATCGCCTCGATCGTTCCGATCAGCCCGACCTTATGTCCTGTCTCCTCCAGAATAGACTTGATCATATAAGTGGTCGTCGTCTTTCCTTTTGTACCGGTAATTCCCACAATCTTCAGCTTCTCTGCCGGATACCCAAAATACGCTGCTGACATCAGTGCCAGTGCATATCTCGTATCTTCGACTTTAATGACCGTCACATCTGCCGGCACTTCCACATCTTTCTCCACAACTAATGCAGCCGCTCCTTTTTCTGCAACTTCTGCCGCATACTTATGACCGTCTGACACTGCACCGCTGATGCAGACAAAAACAGACCCGTTCTCTACTTTTCTTGAATCATTGATCAGGGTTGTCACTTCCGTTTCTGCACTTCCCTGAACCACTTTATATTCCAATCGCTCCAATAATGTATCTAATCTCACAACGCTTCCCTCCTTGCATAGACTTTCACTGCTATAGCATAACATAATTTTTCTTTATGTGCCACTTTTTCTCCTGCCTCTGCTGCCCACACTGCCTGAGCCGGGCAATGCATTTTTCTGCTCTCACTTTTTCTTCGGACGGTACAGAGTTCCTTTTATAACAGTATCTTTCCCAAAACGGTTGTTCAATTCCTCCAGTGCCGCTTTCAGTTTCTTATGCTTTTCATCCGGTTCTTCCGGTGGCTTCAGGTCAAACAGGGTCAACTGCTCCGGTGCGGACTCTTCCACCAGCTTAGAAGTCCTGATCCCTAACAGTCTTACCGGCTCTCCGCTCCATAACTCCTGAAATAATTTCCCCGCCTTTTCAAGCAGTACCTCCGGCTGTGCGGACGGCTTTTCCAGCTGCATCTGATGCGATGCATTCCGAAAATCAAAATACCGGATCTCCACACTGAGCATTCCGGCTTTTTTCCCTGCTTTCTTCAATCTTGTGCCGACACTCTCTGCCAGATTCTTCAGCACTTTTTCTGCTTCTTCATAGGTGACTGCATCTTCCGCCAGTGTCGTTGAATTTCCGATTCCTTTTGCCTCATCCGGTACAGACTGCACTTGATCATCTCCGATCCCGTTGGCGAACTCCCACAGCATACGCCCATGACTTTTCAGATGAAGCTCGATCAGTGCTTCCTCTGCCCCCGCCAGGTCACCGATCGTATTGATCTCCAGCTTTTTCAGTATTTCCACACTGGATCTGCCTGCCATATACAGCTCACTGACCGGAAGCGGCCACATCTTCTGCCGGATCTCATCCGGGAAAAGGGTATGCGTCTTATCCGGTTTTTCAAAGTCTGAAGCCATCTTTGCCAGCAGCTTATTCTCTGAAATACCAATATTCACCGTAAAACCAAACTTCCTCTTCACACCCTCCCTGATCCATTCAGCTCCCTCCTGCGGAGACGGAAATCTGTACGCAATCTCCGTAAAATCCATATAACATTCATCCACACTGACCTGCTCAATCTTTTCCGTAAATGTACGCAGATACTCCATCAGTCTCCGGCTCTTCTCATGATACATTCTATGATCCGGTGCTCTCATGATAAGATTCGGGCATTTCCGGAATGCATTTACAACCGGTTCCCCCGTCCTGATCCCGTACTTTTTTGCCGACGGAGATTTTGCAAGAACAACTCCGTGGCGGGACTTCTGATCCCCGCCAATGATCGCAGGAATCTGCCGGAGATCTACTTTTCCCCCATTTTTCAGCTCCTCTACTGCCGTCCAGCTTAGATATGCAGAATTTACATCAATATGAAAAATTATTTTCCGCATAGAATGCTCCCCTTTTATATGATAGTCAGATACCTTTCATTTCTTGTATACATTAAAAATCCCCCGTGATACAGTACTTTTATTGTACCATACCACGGGGGGCTTTTCATCTCTTTCTTCTTTGCTCTCTTCCGACTATCAATTTATGCCGTCCAGCTTATCCCTGCTTTACCACAGCCTCCAGTTTTCCATCTCTGACATCGATCAGAATTGTATCACCCCGACCGACATTTCCTGCAAGGATCAGTCTTGCTGCAAGCGTCTCCACATTTTTCTGCAGATACCGCTTCAGTGGTCTTGCACCATACATCGGATCGTATCCGCCTTCCACTACAAAATCTTTTGCAGCTTCTGTCAGTTCGATCTGAAGTTCTTTTTCTTCCAGCCGACGGTTTACATCTTTGACCAGCAGATCAATAATCGAGCGGATATTGGTCTTCGTCAGTGGCTTGAACATAATGATCTCATCCAACCGGTTCAGAAATTCCGGTCTGAAATGAGCTTTCAGGTCATTCATTGTCATTTCCTGACACTGTTCGTCAATAGATCCGTCTTCTTTGATGCCCTCCAACAGATAATTTGCTCCGATATTGGAGGTCATGATCAGGATCGTATTCTTGAAATCGACCGTGCGTCCCTGAGAATCTGTGATTCGTCCGTCATCAAGTACCTGTAACAGCACATTAAAGACATCCGGGTGGGCTTTCTCGATCTCATCAAAAAGAACAACCGAATATGGTTTTCTTCTGACTGCTTCTGTCAGCTGTCCGCCTTCATCATATCCGACATATCCCGG
>OLSF01002567.1_pt1 | contig 13779 bp, 10 predicted proteins | sample 1672301 | NCBI WGS metagenome assembly OLSF01 (sample SAMEA3136669, study PRJEB25190) | human gut metagenome | biome: human gut; feature: human-associated habitat; material: faeces | place: Austria | collected 2013
TCTTGCATTGATCTGGTTCACCAGGTCATAGAACACCTCCGGCTGGGAATACTTAAGTGCCAGGTCATCCAGTTCCGTCTTGATCTTAGATATACCAAGACGCTGTGCAATCGGCGCATAGATGTCCATCGTCTCTTTCGCTTTTTCTTTCTGCTTTGCCGGCGTCATGAACTGCAAGGTACGCATATTATGCAGACGGTCTGCCAGTTTGATAATGATCACACGGATATCCTTCGCCATGGCAAGGAACATCTTACGCAGGTTTTCTGCCTGTACCTCCAGTTTATCCGATGAATAAGAGAGTCTTCCCAGTTTGGTAACTCCATCTACCAGAAGTGCTACCTCATCTCCAAATTCCCTCCGGATATCTTCTTCCGTAAACTTTGTATCTTCTACCACATCATGCAGCATACCTGCCGCAATCGTCTCTTTATCCATCTCCAGATCAGCCAGAATGATCGCTACCCACAAAGGATGGATGATATATGGTTCTCCGGATTTCCTGCGCTGATCTCCATGCGCCTTTACCGCCAGCTTATAAGCCTTTTCAATCATAGAAACATCTGTGGACGGATGATACTTTCGGATACGGGCAATTAACATGTCATATAACCGGTTCGGGTCCTCATAATCTTCCTGAGATTTTACCGCATGCCCGTCTACAACTGCAAGCCCTTTCGTGTGATCTTCTGTCAGTGCTTCCGGTGCGATCCGGTTGTCCAGTGATTCATAGGTTGTCTTATCAGACATATTAACGCCTCCTTCCCTTGATTTCTCTCTTTTTATTTTCCAGGATATGTGATCACAGCGTCCACATCATATCCTTCTAATCTTTCTCTTCCTTTTAACCCGGCAAGTTCCATCAGAAATACTGCTTTTACCACTTCTCCGCCGAGGCTTTCGATCATCTTCACCATAGCCTCGTTGGTTCCGCCTGTAGCAATCAGGTCATCAATAATAACCACTTTCTGCCCCGGCTTGATTGCATCTTTGTGCATCTCGATCGTGGCTGTGCCATACTCCAGTTCATATTCAACAGAAACCGTCTCGCATGGGAGTTTTCCTTTTTTTCTGATTGGGATAAATGGCTTGTACAGATTATATGCGATCGGTACACCAAAGATAAATCCTCTTGATTCCGGTCCTACAACCACATCAAAATCCACGTCTTTTAATTTTTCCTGCATCAGGTCTATCGCCAGATGTAATCCATCTGCATCCTGAAGGATGCTTGTTACGTCTCTGAATATAATTCCCGGTTCCGGAAAATCCGGAATACTTCTTACATACTCTTCTATCGGTTTCATGATACTCTCTCCATTTCTGTCTAAAATACAACTTTAAGTATACCATTACTCGTTCTGATTTTCAATCTATGGTTTTCACCCTGCAACGAGAGAAACCAGCTTAACGGTAATGTGTGATCACAATCTGCGGTGTTCTCTTTCCCATATATTCATTGATATCAGGATAATAAGTCACCGCAATTTTTATATGACCGCCTCTGCCTTGTAAAAGAGCATCCACCTCCATGCGCCCGTAGGTCTCTTCCATATTCTTTAAGAATCCTTCCACATTCTGGAACAGCATGGCTTCTATAACACTTCCGTTTGCATCCTGTGCCTTTATCTTCAGTACATTTCTGTTCTTTCCAAGTATTCTCGCTCCCAGAAGCGTCACTCCGCGTGCGGCAAATATCGGCTTTGTATTCCCTTTTCCGAATGGTTCCAGAAGTTCCAGCTCTTTCACCAGTTCTTCCGTCACACAAAGAAACGGCATCTCCATATCAATCGTGACTTTTTCTTTCATTTCTTCTTCCGTCAGGGTGCAGTTCTCATTCAGTCTTCTCCGGAATTCTGCGATATTCTCTTTTTCCAGAGAAAGTCCTGCTGCCAGCCGGTGTCCGCCAAACTTCGTCAGGATATCTTTGCATTTATTCAGTTCCTCATACATATGATATCCGTCGATCGACCGTCCGGATCCTTTCGCACCATCCTCTGCATCCGTCAGTACGAATACCGGTTTGTAATAGCATTCCCTTATTCTTCCCGCAACAATCCCCGCAAGACTTTCATGACAATCCGGCAGATAGATGACCAGTACCCTGTCGTCGGATAAATCTGTCGTCTCCACCTGTTCTTTCGCAAGCTTTACTGCTTCTTCGGTCATATCCTTTCTGCTGTCATTTAATGCTTTTAAATCACCCGCAAGAATATCCGCTTCTTTCTGTGTACGCACCCGCAGAAGTTTCAGTGCCCGCTTTGCTGTATCCAGCCTCCCGCTTGCGTTGATACAGGGGCCCAGAACAAACCCTATATGATAAGAATTCAGACTTTCTTTATCAATTCCTGTACATTCTATCAGTGCTTTCAGTCCCGGATTCTTCGTTCGCTTAAGCATCTGCAGTCCTTCTTTGACAAAGATCCGGTTCTCATCCTCCAGATCCATCACGTCACCGACCGTTGCGATTGCAACATTTTCAATCAGATCATCCAGATCCGCGGAATCTTTTCCCATGCTTTCCCACAACGCCTCCATCAGTTTATATGCAACCGCCGCGCCACAGAGTCCCTTGAACGGATATACACAGTCCTTCTGCTTCGGATCGATCACTGCATCCGCTGGTGGAAGTCTGTATATCTTTTCTCCGTCTATTTCATCGAACGGGATCTCATGATGATCCGTTACGATGATCGTCATGCCCAGTTCTTTGCCATATGCAATCTCATTTGCTGCTGCGATTCCATTATCACAGGTAATGATCGTATCGATTCCGGCATCGTAAGCCCGGTCGATCAGATGCCGATTCAGACCATATCCGTCTCCTATGCGGTCCGGAATATCACTGTCCACATATGCCCCGAGACGTTCCAGCCCCTCCAGCAAAATATACGTCGCATTCACACCATCAATATCATAATCTCCGATCACCCGGATTTTCTTCTCCTCTGCAATCTTTTCTTTCAAAATGTCAATCGCCTTATCCGCATCTTTCATCAGCATCCCGTCATACAGATCACTGATCGTTCCATTCAGATAACGTTCGATTGCCTCTTCTCCGATCACATCCCTGTTGCGGATCAGGCATGCCAGTCTCGGACTAATCTGATATTTCTTTCCTATCGCTTCAAAATCTGCACCTTTGCGCAGCAGAACCCATCGTTCCATTTATCTTTATCCCCTTTGTATCTGTCCGTCAGAATATTATATTTCTATTTTAAAAAAAGCAGTTATGCCCTGTCAATAGGCATAACTGCTTCCCGGATCATTTTATGATCTATTTTTTCTTTTTCTTTGGCTGTGCTTTTTTGCCGACTTTCGTCTTCATTACATACCACAGTGCTCCTGTAACACATACAGAAGAATATCCACCGCAGACGATACCTACCATCAGAGGTGCTGCAAACTCACGAATAGAACTTACACCCATAATAAACAGTACCGCAACCATGATAAATGTTGTCAGTGAAGTATAAATACTTCTTGTCAGTGTCTGTGTAATACACTTATTTACAAGTTCTGACAGATCTGTATTTCTCTTCATAAGCGGAAGTTCCTCACGGATACGGTCAAAGATTACGATCGTCGCGTTGATCGAATAACCTACAATCGTCAGCATACAAGCAATAAATGTACCTCCGACTGAGATTCTGGATACTGCATAGAATGCCAGTACAACCAGTACATCATGTAATAATGCCAGCACCGCACTTGTAGCAAAACGTACATCTTTGAAACGGAACCAGATATAAAGCAACATGAAAATTGTTGCCACGATCACTGCGATCACTGCATCCTGACGCATCTCATTACTGATCGTTGAACTGATATTTTCCGCTGTGATATCAGATTCTTTTACACCAAAATTATCTTCCAGTGCCTTATTTACCTTCTCACGTTCAGACAGACTTAAAGTTACTGTCTTGATGACTACCTGTTTTGTTCCGGATACTTTCTGTGTCTGGATATTATGATCTCCTGTCACTTTTTCTACAACAGGAACGATCTCTTTATCAATCTCATCGATGGAATAATCTTTGTCAAACTTCACATTCATAGATGTTCCGCCCTTGAAATCCAGACTGTAAGCCAATGCCCCGTTACCCTGGGCAGAATGTACTCCCATAACCACGAATCCTGCAAGGATCATTGCAATAGAAATACTGAAGAACACCTTCTTCTTGCCAAGGAAGTTGATTGGCTTTCTTTCTTTCATCTTATGGTAATATAGACTCTCTTTTCGGATTCCGATTCCATAGAACGCAAACACGATCATACGTGTAATCACCAGTGCTGTAAACATTGATACCACAATACCGATTGCCAGAGTCTGCGCAAATCCTTTGACTGTTCCGGAACCTTTAAACCACAGAACCGCAGCCGCGATCAGTGTTGTCACATTACCGTCAACAATTGCCGACATAGCTTTCTGGAATCCTGATTTTAAGGATACTTTTACACTTCTTCCTCTTGCCATCTCTTCACGTACACGGGCAAAGATGATAACATTCGCATCTACTGCCATACCAATACTTAAAATGATACCGGCAATACCCGGAAGGGTCAGCGTTACATCAAACGCATTCAATATTACAAGTACGATCTCTGTATAGATGACCAACGCAAGGCTTGATGCCAGTCCCGGAAGTCTGTATACAAAGATCATGAACAGGAATACAAGAATCAGACCAATAATACCGGCTTTTAAACTTGTATTCAATGCCTGTTCTCCAAGCTGTGCTCCTACTACATTGGAACGTAACTCTTCAAGCTGAAGTTTCAGTCCACCGATACGGATCGTAGATGCCAGATTATCTGCTTCTTCATAAGTGAAGTCGCCTGTAATATAGGCCTGTCCACCTGTGATCTCAGACCGTACGACCGGACTTGAGATTGTCTCACCATCATAGATGATCGCAATCTGTTTTCCGATATTTTCTTTCGTTGCCGTTGCAAATTTGCTGGTACCTGATTTGGTCAGATTCAACTCTACAGAATATTCTTTATTCCCCATGTTATCCTGACCGGTTTTTGCAGACGCACTCTTAACATCTGTTCCCGTAAGAACTGTTTCTCCATCCGCTGTCTGGAATGAAAGGGAACCTGGTTTTCCAAGTTCATCCAGAATCTTATTGGCATCTGTAACACCAGGGATCTCAATGTTAATACGGTCATTTCCTTCCTGGTATACACTTGCTTCTGTACTGTACTGTTCTACACGCTTTTGCAGTTTGTAGATCGTATCGCTCATCTCTTCTTTGGTCGGATTCTTATCTTTTACCTGATAGGTAATACTTACACCACCGGCAAGATCCAGACCAAGTTTGATGTTTTTCATCGCACCGGACTTAGATTTGCCAATTCCTGTGATCACAGTAAATCCAAGTCCGACGATGAGAATTACAGCCAGAAGCAGACTCAGTATGCTTTTTGACTTCTTCATCGTTCTCCTACACATCCTCTCGAAATATTATTCTTCATCTGCAAGTGCTGCCTTCATCATGATCGCACACTCTACACGTTTTCTTTGCATCTCACAGCCAATCTCATAAGTATCATGGATCGTACCATGGAAATTATAAGAGTTTGCCATGCATCCGCCGCTGCAGTAGAATTTTGCAAAGCAGTTTCTGCATTTATCTTTGGAATACACATTGCAGCTTCTGAAATCGTCAGCAATCTCCGGCTTCACGATTCCATCATCCACATTACCCATCAGGAAATCATCCTGTCCGACAAACTGATGACATGGATAGAGGTCTCCCCATGGTGTAACAGCCAGATACTCTGTTCCGGATCCACAACCGGATAAACGTTTTGCCACACATGGTCCACCATTTAAATCTATCATAAAATGGAAGAAATTGAAGCCTTTTCCTTCTTTCTCGCGTTCGATCATCATCTTGGCGAGCTTATCATATTCCTCCCTGATCTTAGGAAGATCTTCCTCCCTGATCGCATACGGATCACTTTCATCTCCAACAACCGGTTCAATCGACATCTGTTTGAATCCGAGGTCTGCAAAATGCATGATATCATTGGAGAAATCCAGATTATTTCTTGTAAATGTACCACGAATGTAATATTTTTCCTGATTTCTGCTTTCTGCAAGTTTCTGGAACTTCGGAACGATCAGATCATAACTTCCTTTTCCATTTCTAAACGGACGCATCTGATCATTGATCTCTTTACGTCCATCCAGACTCAACACTACATTGTCCATTTCTTTATTTACAAATTCCTGAATTTCATCATTTAACAGCACTCCGTTCGTTGTGATCGTAAAACGGAAATGCTTATTATGTATCTTCTCCTGCTCTCTTCCGTAAGCTACCAGATCTTTTACCACCTGCCAGTTCATCAGAGGCTCCCCGCCGAAGAAATCTACTTCCAGATTACGGCGGTTACCAGAATTCTTGATCAGGAAGTCCAGCGCTTTCTTACCGACTTCATAGCTCATAAGTGCTCGTCTTCCATGATATTCCCCTTCTTCTGCAAAACAGTATTTGCAGGCAAGGTTACAGTCGTGTGCAATATGCAGGCACAGTGCCTTTACAACTGTCTTTCTCTTCTTTACTTCTTCGATCATGCATTCATATGTATCTTTTACAAATAACTGACCGCCTTCTGTCAGTTCGATCACGTCTGATAATGCATCTTCAATGTCGGATGTTTCATATTTGTTTCCAAGTGTCTGTAAAAGCTTTTCTTTTACATCCGCTTCTTTTAACGATCCGGCAGTTGGTTCTGTTTCTGACTTGTTCACTTCCGCGATCACGTCATAACAGACATCATCTACCACATGTACAGATCCGCTGTACACGTCCATAACGATATTATATCCATTATTACGGTACTGATGAATCATATCCTTTGGTACCCCTTTCTCATTTTTCTTATTTCATATCGGGAATTTCCCGTTATCTTTCTACCCGTCAAAAACCATATGTTGTCAAATAATCAAAAAACAATTCCGCAGACAACTAAAAAAGGTCCACCGGACCTTTTCGTCACATGCATGGCAACAAGAAACAGCGGACCCTAAAGACCGCTGTCCCAAGTATCCCATATCTTTTTAAATTATTTGCTCTGTTCGCAAGTCTGGTTTCCTACTGTGCAGGATGTCTTACATGCTGACTGGCATGATGTCTGGCATTCGCCGCATCCGCTTTTTTTCAGATTGCTGTTCATAGGTTTATTCAATGATTTTACATGTTTCATGTTCGTATCCCTCCTTACTATTGCTTAACTTATGTTATTATAACATTTCGACATAGGTTTCGCAATCTTTTTCTTAGGATATCATTCCGCCTGCCATACCACCTCCCGCACACAGCGCAAATGTCATCAGAATCTCTGTTCCACTTCCGTGAAATGTACGATAGATTCCCCATGTAATCAGTAACAGAAATGCAAAGTACAGAATTCCAAGTACAATTCCCCACAAGAAACGTCTGATCTTTGCAAGTTTACCCGCCACAAGTCCACCGGCAAATGTAGAGAGCAGATAGACCGCTGTGATCCCTGCTGTCACAGCTTCTTCCGTAAGTTCGAATTTATACAGCGCCATTGCCAGTATCATCAAAAGAATTCCGGTCACTACATATGCTGCCAGAAGAGATTTCAGTATCCACATGATCCACACTTCATTTTGTCCCTTTTTTCCCATGCTTTCCCTCCTCATCTATCACAGATTATGAAGGAAGCATCTGATTTATGCGCTTATTTTTATTTACAATCGTCCTATTGTTCCATCTGTTTGCCCAGAACCTTTGCCGTATATTCCGCAAGACAAAGCTCTGTATCTTTGAATCTGTCCGTACGTTCCTGATTCAGCAGAAAAACCGCACCGATCACATCACCTGCACACAGAATCGGACTGATCACCTCCTGTTTATAAGGTTCTGATACACTCACGATCGGTACATACCTTTTTTCCCCGGCTTTGGCATTCCGTGTTTTTCGTTCTTTCAGAAATTCTCCAAGCTCTCCCGTAATATCTTCATCCTGAATCTCTTTCTTTCCATTTCCCGCTGCTGCCACTACCTGATCCATATCACAGATCCCCACCAGGCATTCCAGAACCTGCGACAGACTTTCCGCATACTGCTTTGCAAATGCAGACAGTTCCCCGATCGGTGAATATTTCTTCAGAATAATCTCACCTTCTCTGTCTGTAAATATCTCCAGTGGATCGCCTTCCCTGATCCTCAGTGTTCTTCTGATCTCTTTTGGCACGACCACACGCCCCAGATCATCGATTCTTCTTACGATTCCTGTTGCCTTCATAGCATTTATCTTCCTCCTGATTTTTCTGTTTTTTCCATATTTTCTAACATATGGCTAGTATGCTGAAAACAGCAAGGAATTATTCATGCAGATATTAGACTGGATATTTTTTCAATAGTTTTGTATAATAGTTGGAAGAAAATATTAGGAGGAATGAATCATGAGTAAAATTGATGAAGTACGTGCTGATATGGTCAAAGCCATGAAAGCCAAAGACAAAGACACAAAGGAAACTTTATCCATGCTGCTTGCAGCTCTTAAGAATAAAGCAATCGACAAACGCGAAGACCTGACACCGGAAGAAGAGACTCAGGTAATCTTAAAAGAGATCAAGCAGACAAAAGAGACCCTGGATATGACTCCTGCAGATCGTACAGAGATCATCGAAGAATGCAACAAGCGTCTGGCTGTTCTGGAACAGTATGCTCCTAAGATGATGGATGAAGCAGAGATCAAAGAAGTCGTTGCTTCTGTTCTTGCAGAGATGGGACTGGATGCTCCTACCGCAAAGGATAAAGGCAAGATCATGAAGAACCTGATGCCTAGAGTAAAGGGAAAAGCTGACGGCAAGCTCGTCAACGAGATCGTATCTACTTTCATGAAATAAAATCTTCAAGAGCTGCCGCTGGCAGCTCTTCTTGTATACTATGGTATCTACAGAACCGCCACCTGCTGCTTCTTCCGAACACATAGTGATCACAAAATAATGGGCAGCACCCGATGGATGCTGCCCATTATTTTAATCCTCTTAGTTACCAGAAGTACTGCCTGTTCCGGTTGTACTTGTGTCTTTGGCTTTCACACTCAGTTTTGTAAAGCTAATCTTATTCCAGCTACCTTTATGGACTGTAATCTTTTCTTCTTTTTTCCATTTCTTTAATACTTTTTTATAGTATTTATCCTGTTTGTCTGTGATCATGGACTGTTTCTTAGTCTCTGTAGCCGTTTTATCATTGAGGCTTGTAACTTTTGCCACATAGCATGCAGTGTCACCTTCGATCACATCCGTCGTCTCGCCTTCTCCTAATTTGTCTGCTGCTTTTACGACTTCCTTAGACGGACTTACTGAATCCGAATCAAACGTGGCATCTTTGGCTTCTGTTCCCTGTTCCGTTGCATACGCAGCAAAATCTTCTGCTGTCTTTGCACCTTTGGCAAATGCCTCTGCCGTCTCTTTGGTTTTTTTCTTTTCCGCTTCGGATACTGTAGTATCTGATGAGCTTGAAGAATCAGATGTTGTACTATAATCAAATTCTACATACTGCATATGCTTCTGTGTCGCTTCTTCATCCGTTACTTTCACATTCGCATCTGCTACAATTGCCGCACGCATTTTCTGTTCGATCGCCATCAGTGTCATGACACGTTTTACATTTTCCTTAGAACCGGACACCTTGTCTTTTTTCTTCTGTGAATTGGCTTTGTCAAATTCTTTTGCTGCATCATTGATTGCTTTTTTATCGGCCTTTGTAAGCTTTACATCATAATCTTTCATATGTTCTTCCAGAAGAGCCATATTCTTCAGATCATCCAGAAGTGTCTTCTTGATAGATTCTTCATATGTCTTGCCGTCTGATGCATTTCTGCTCCACATATCATCACCGCCGAGATAGCTTGCAAAGTACGTTTCGTACTGAGCCTGTGTATATCTTGCATAGAAATTTGCAACACCTGCCGTGATCTCTTCATCCCCTGCTTTTACGACTACTGCATCGTCCTTCAGTGATCCACATCCGATAAGTGATGCTGCCATAATTCCTGCCAGTGCTAATATTAATGCTCTTTTTTTCATTTATCCTAACCTGCCTTTATTTGCTTAATGGGTCAATTATACCGCTTTTTTCTTCGCCTATCAATCTTTTCAACCCATTTAACACATTTTTTGTACTTTCCAATGCGTCTGTCTGCTTCTCTTTCAGATTCCTTCTCTTCTTCTCATAGATAAAGCATGGCTGCACCCCATCCGCTTTGAACGTCAGCTCGCCACGAAAATCTTCAATCAGCTTCGGAATCCGCTCCGGATGTACTTTTGCTTTTTCATACATGGTAAATGTGTAAACCTCGCCTTTCTGCTCGACCGCCGTTACATACAACTGATGTGCCTGCGCCTTCAGAGCCGCTACTTCCAGAAGCTTTTCTACTTTCTTCGGAATATCTCCGAAACGGTCGATCAGTTCTTCTGTCATATCTTCCATCTCTTCTCTGTTCTCGATTGCAGCGATCCGTTTATAAACATCCAGTTTCTGATATTCATTCGGAATATACGAAGCCGGAATAAATGCATCCACATTCAGATCCATCGTCGTTGTAAATGTCTCCTCTTCTTCCATCTCGCCTTTCAGCTGCTTCACAGCCTCGTTCAGCATCTTACAGTAAAGGTCATATCCGACTGCTTCCATATGTCCATGCTGTTCTGCTCCTAGAAGATTGCCTGCTCCGCGGATCTCAAGATCCCGCATTGCGATCTTGAATCCCGAACCAAGATCCGTAAACTCGCGGATGGCCGCCAGTCTCTTTTCAGCCACTTCTTTTAACATCTTGTCTCTCCGGTATAGAAGGAATGCATATGCCATACGGTTAGAGCGTCCGACACGCCCACGCAGCTGATAAAGCTGTGAAAGGCCGAGACGATCCGCATCGTGGATGATCATCGTATTCGCATTGGAAATATCCAGTCCGGTCTCTATGATCGTTGTAGATACCAGTACATCAATCTCACCATTAATGAAATCATACATAATCCGTTCCAGTTCGTGTTCCCGCATCTGTCCGTGTGCATAGGCAACCGTCAGATCCGGCACCAGTTTCTGCACATGTCCTGCCACTTCATCAATATCTTCCACGCGGTTGTAGACATAATATACCTGTCCCTGTCTTGCGCATTCCCGTTCAATTGCCTCACGTACCATCTCATCGTTATATTCCATGACATACGTCTGGATCGGCATACGGTCGTTCGGCGCTTCTTCCAGCACACTCATGTCACGGATTCCGATCAGGCTCATATGAAGGGTTCTCGGGATCGGAGTTGCCGTAAGCGTCAGTACATCTATATTTTCCTTTAATTTCTTGATCTTCTCTTTGTGCTGTACTCCGAATCTCTGCTCTTCATCAATGATCAGAAGCCCGAGATCCTTGAATTTCATATCTTCACTTAACACTCGGTGTGTTCCGATGATAATATCTACCAGCCCCTTTTTCGCATCCTCGACTGTCTTCTTCTGCTGCGCCGGCGTGCGGAATCTGCACATCAGATCGATCCGCACCGGAAAGTCTTTCATACGCTGCACGAACGTCCGGTAATGCTGCTGTGCAAGGATTGTTGTCGGAACCAGATAGACCACCTGTTTACTCTCCTGTACTGCTTTGAATGCCGCACGGATCGCAACTTCTGTTTTCCCGAATCCGACATCGCCACAGACCAGACGGTCCATGATCTTGTGGCTTTCCATATCTTTTTTCACAGCCTCAATCGCCATCATCTGGTATTCTGTCTCTTCAAACGGGAACATCTCTTCAAATTCCCGCTGCCAGACAGTATCTTCTCCATAGACATAACCATCCTGTTCCTGTCTCGCCGCATACAGCTTCACCAGATCCCTTGCAATCTCTTTTACCGCACCGCGCACCTTTGTCTTGGTCCGGTTCCATTCCTGCGTCCCTAACTTGTTCAGTTTCGGTTTCTTGGCATCGGCACTTGCATATTTCTGGATCAGATCCAGCTGCGTTGCCGGGATATAAAGATTTCCGCCCTGTGCATACGAAATCTTCATATAATCCTTCGAAATCTTGTCTACGACGATCTTCTCGATCCCCTGATAGACCCCGACACCATGATTCTCATGGACCACATAGTCTCCCAGTTTCAGTTCCGAAAAGCTCTGGATCTTACGGCCTTCATATGTCTTTCTCTTTTTCTTCTTTTTCCGTTTGCCGAAAATGTCCGACTCTGCGATCACAGTGAATTTGAGCATCGGATATTCATAACCTTCTGCGATATATCCGTATGCCGTCATGATCTCTCCCGGCTTCACTTCCCGGTCCAGATCTTCACTGTAATAACTGCTCAGATTATAATCTCTTAAATCTTCCGCCAGACGCTTCGCACGGGTCCTGGAACCTGACAACAGAATTACCCTGTATCCATTTCTTTTTAACCGTTTCAGATCCTGTGTCAGCATTTCAAAACTGTTATTATACGGATTCACACTTTTCGCCTGGATCTCATAAGACTCTCTCACTTCCAGTCCTTTGCATTTCATCCCCAGTGCATAGAATCCGATACTACTGTAACAATTGATCTTTTTCAGGATCTCAGTGACCGGAAAGATTTTTGCTTCTTCCTCTTCCAAATCATATCCGCTTTCCAGACGTTTCTTCTGTGCTTCCATGAATTCATCTTCAATATTCTGTCCACGCTCCACAAGACGTACCGGTTCATCCAGAAAAAGGATCGTATCCTCCGGTGGAAAATAATCCAGAAACGAGACACCCTTCTCACCATTCTGTGGGAATTCTACCGCCGGATAGATTACAATATCCATCAGATTTTCGATCGACCGCTGGCTCTCCACATCAAACGTACGGATGGAATCCACCTCATCTCCCCAGAGTTCGATACGCACCGGAAGTTCTTCCGTCAGCGGATAGATATCCAGGATTCCTCCACGTACCGCAAACTGTCCAGGTCCTTCCACCTGCACTTCCCGGTCATAACCTATAACCGAAAGCTTCTCTGCCATCTCATCCAATTTGAGAACGCTGTCATTTTGTATCTTAAGTACTTTTTCCGCAATACTTTCCTTCGGTGCCAGATGATCCATGAAGCCGTCCAGGCTTGTCACAACCGTTACCGGTTCACCCGAAAGCACTGCCTGGATTCCTTCCATTCTCTGCTTTACCAGTTCTTTACTTCGGATATCTGCCTGATAGAAGAGAAAATCTTTCGCCGGATACAGATACGTATTACTGTCCAGGAAACGGTATTCTTCATAGATTTGTTTTGCTTTTGTCTCACTGGAACAGGCGATGACTTTATATTTACAGCCATCGCCAAGTGCATACATCATATGAGATTTCTGGGAATTCACACATCCGCACACACGGATCATTCCCACATCTTTTTTCTTATTCTTGCAGAGTTCTTCAAACTCTGCCAGTTCTTTTAACGGCCCGATTAAGCCCTGCATCTTTTATGCCTCCTTAGGCTTTACTTTCCTGTTATACTGATTCATGGCAGCCTCGATCTCTCCATTTAAGATCATTCCTACCGCATGGTCTGCGCGGTCATAACCTTCTTCCATCAATTCACGGTCTTCTTTTGAAAAATGTCCCAGCACATAATCAGCGAGATCCATCCGGGACGGCTTCTCACCGACTCCGACCTTCACGCGCGGGAATTCCTGGGTTCCGAGATGTGCGATGATGCTCTTGATTCCGTTGTGACCGCCGGCACTTCCTTTCGGTCTTACTCTTATTCTGCCTACATCA
>OLSF01002576.1_pt1 | contig 13751 bp, 9 predicted proteins | sample 1672301 | NCBI WGS metagenome assembly OLSF01 (sample SAMEA3136669, study PRJEB25190) | human gut metagenome | biome: human gut; feature: human-associated habitat; material: faeces | place: Austria | collected 2013
TAAAACTGTATACTATGTCTTTGCACTGTTGTATTCTATGTTACTACACTGCACATATCATCCGCCCCTACGGGTTTGTACGAACAACTACAATAATATGCTCGGGCATAATCTGCTTTTAATATTGCAAACTGTCTTCACTAATAAGGTTACGGCGACACACCGCTGTCGGCTCGCCGATCAATCTGTTTTTTGATTTTGTCAAAGGTTACACCGTATTTTTCGGCAATGTCTTTGGCATAGCTTACACCTTGAGGCGGAGCGATGAAAACCTTGAACGAACGCTGTCCGTTTTCGACACCTGTTACCAGACTTTCAATCTTGCTGTCACCCTTTACGGTTGTGTTCACCTCATCAAGATTGCGAGCCAAATCGTGCATATGGGTATTAAAAATCGCCCTTGTGCCGAGATATCGCATTGATTTGACAACATCACGGGCAATGTACAAGCCCTCGGCAACATTGGTTGTTGCAAGGCTTTCGTTGAGCAAAAGCAGGCTGTAACGGCTTGCCAAAGAGAAAATTTCGGCAAGTCTTTTGCTTTCTTCACCGAGTCTGCCAAGATCAACGGTATCGTTTTCATCGGCAGGAAAATGCGTAAAAATGCTGTCGCATGGGCTGAATTTCATCTGCGTTGCAGGAACATATATTCCGTTCTGAGCAAGCAGAAACGCAAGTCCGACCGCCTGAGTAATCGTGGTTTTACCGCCACGGTTCGGACCTGTCAGAATGTAAATTCGCCTATCATCGTTAAAATCAATATCGTTTGTGACAATATCCAAATTCTCACCGTTTGCCGATTTTATGCCGAGTTTGAGGTTGTAAACATCTCTAAGGCAGCAATTTCTGTCCTCTTTCGGCAAAACTTCCGCCTTGCACAGCGGAAGATTTTTCTTTTTCATCTTATCACAAAGCTCTGCAAAACGAATATAGAAAATGATTTCGGGCATAAGCGAAACGAACGAGTAGCCGTTGACATTGACATATCTGTTGAGCATTGATTTTATGTCATTTACGGTTCTGCGGAGGATATCGGTCACAACATTTTTGAGTGCGTCAGACATAGGATCTGCGCCGGTCAGCGAGCTGTTCATAGTGCGGTTTACATCCTGCTGAGCGCCCACAACAAACTGTCCCAGCCCGAACTGCGAGGTTGACGGATTGGACGGATGAAAGCTTAAAAATCCCGAAACATCGTTGCCGTGGTGCAGTTCGCTGTCACGGTTTGTAAACTTCATAAATCTTTTGAGAATACCGCTGTCGGTAAATTCTTTGTCATTGAGTGAGATTACACCCACACTCTTTGGGCGGAGCAAATCGTCAAGATTCACACCGAGTGTAATGCTCTTGAGCTTTTGAGCCTTTGCAAGCGTATCTATTATATCCTTTTTTAGTTCGGGAAAACCGCTGTCATTGTAAATTGACTGAACATTTTTCTTGAGCTCAAGCAGACCCTGCGACTTTACTTCAATTGTTTCAAGCGTGTTTTTTATTCTTGTAATGCAATCGACATAGCCGTCCATTTCACGAAGTCGGTTTACAAGCTGCCACAAGGAAGATGCCTCGGTATCCTTTTGAAAGCGCTCAATTTCACGCAAATCATTCAGCTTTACAAGAAGTGCGGATAGATCATCACGAAGTTTCGGAAAACGGAGAAAATCCTCAAAAACATCGCAACGATATTTTATAACTTCCTCGTCATCCGTAATATTTATCAGCAGCTGCTTTATGCTGTTGCGTTCATACTGCTCTTTTGTGAGAGCGTCACATATATAATCAACCGACAAATCATTCAGCGCCTCTTTGTTGAAAGTTCTGTAGGATGCATTTGAATTTGTCGGGTGCAATAAGCTGAAATTTTCCATAATTCACCGCCGAAAAAATTTGCCGTATAACGGCTTTAATTGAATGATAGCACAAAAAATTTTTGTTTTCAACCGACAAATCGAAAATTTGCACTTTGGCTGATTGTGTGATATCATAGCTTTGGAGCAGATTGCTCTCAAAACCAAAATAACGGTCGGGAGGATTGACTTATGGATAAAAAGATGCTTGACAGAATTAACGAGCTTGCAAAAAAGAAAAAGGAACAGGGACTTACCGAGGCTGAGCAAAAAGAACAGAAAGAGCTGTACAAAATTTATCTCGGCGAAATCCGCACACAGTTCAACGCAACACTTGACAATGTAAGCGTTGAGGAAAAGGACGGCACTGTAAAACCGTTCAAAGAGGCATACAAAAAGCCGTATGACAAAAACTGATTTTGTCATTCAAACAGAAATCATACGAAAATTTAATTACACAGTCACACAAAAAAAGCAGTTCCGATTTTGGAACTGCTTTTGTTTTATAAAGTTATTTAATTACTTGTATCTTCTTCCGCCCTTTTGGCTGTTCTTTGGAAGCTGAATTTCGGCAGTATCGTACTTACTGCGTCTTTCGGACTTTCTGCCTGAAGATGAGTAATCATCGGCATAATCATCGTTACTGCTGTAACGCTGTGGCTGTGCAGATTTGCTCTTTGGAGCGTTACTTCTGCCGCCGACTGTGACTCTCTTCTTTCTGTTGAGAACAGTTGAAATTACAAAGTACGCAATGCCTGCAACACCGAGTGAGAGTAAAACGAGTGAAACATAGAACATCCAATGACCGTTGTCACCCTTGCTGTTATTGTTCTTGATGAAGTTAAAGTCATCACCGTCAGAACTCGATGTGTCGGTATTTTTAAGATTTTTTGCGATATCCGACCAGTCGTTGCTTGAAAGTGTTTTTTCGTCAATGTTATCGTCAGACTTGATGAGCGACGCTGACGGAGCAGTATTTGACGGAGCAACATAGGACTGACCGCCGCCTACATATGACGGCTCAGAGTAGTAGTAAGTCTGACTGCTACTGTAATTATTGTCATAACTGTTATTGTTGTAGTCATAGCTACTGTCATAGTTATAGTTGTTGTCATATGACGAATCACTTGACGAATAGCCGGGATCTACATATGATGAACTGTCCGAAGAATCCGGATACACAGGATCGGGCTGCGGCTGCGGCTCCGGCTCAGGCTCCGGTGATGGTTCCGGTGATGGTTCCGGTTCGGGCTCAGGCTCCGGCTCTACGGGATCAACAATAACGCTTGAATCTCCGCCGGGATCAACCTCCTCACCGACTGCCGATACGGAAAAGCTCACAGCAGAAATGCTCAAAAGTGCCGTCAGAAAAATTGCGCAAAGCTTTGAATGTTTTTTCATAAAAGCCCCTTTCTTCAGAATAATCTGAAAATGCGTCTGTTGTATGTCCGATATCAATTATTTTGAGCTTTTATCGGATGCCGATGTTGTTGACGCCGCTGTTGTAGGCTCAACCGCAACGAAGAAGAGTTCGGGCTTATACTTGTCAATAACCGAAGTGTTTTCTTCATACTTGAGTTCCTCTGCAAGACTGTCAATGTACTTTGAAAATTCGTCCGACTTCATTGACGCAAGTACACCGGCTCTGTTTGATTCGTTGCCGATATAGCTGTCAACATCCTTGCTGACGTCTTTCTTATAAACGAGATAGTAGATTGCGCTGTCGCCGCTGCCGACCTTAAGAGTTTCAGCCTTGCCTGTTTCAAGCTTGCCGATAGCCTTTTTAAGCTCGTCACCGATTGAGCTCTTGTCGAGAACTTCTACCTTTGAAACAGAAGAATCTGTTCCCGAACCGCTTGACTTCTTGTATGATGCAATAACATCATCAAAAGAACCGCCCTTGTTAAGGTCATTCTTGTAACCGTTAAGCTGATCCTCAACCTTCTTGATTTCCTTGTCGCTCATTGCAACATTCTTTGATGAACCTGCCTCATCTTTTGTTGATGTATAAAGGTTCACGGGAAGATATGAGTAGTCCGTATAGTTTTCCTTGAAATACTTTGTAAGGTCGGCGTCGGAAACTTCCTTTGAACCGCCCTTGCCGTAAACTGCTTTGAAGAGAGCCTCATACTTTGTGTTGTAGAGAGTTGTGCAGTATGCAAAGCTGTCGAGTGAAACGCCGTACTTTTCATACTGCTTCTTCATCGGCATTACATAACCCTGTGACGCATACGGACCGACATTCCAGTATGATTCAGCCTGACTTGTTGCGGAGTCAATAGTTGCCTGACCGATGTTTACATTTTCCTTTTTAAGCTGTTCGTCAACTACGAGGTAGCTGAGGCACATTTTCTTAGCCTGATCTTTAATCCACTCTCTTGCAACCTGCTCGTTGCCGTCATCGTCCTTGATTTTTTCATCAAGCCACTTGTCAGATGTCGAATCATAATCGTCAAGCTTTTTAGCAAATGACTCAGCCTGACTGTAAGCTGCATTGAGTGAGTAGATATAAACGCCGATGGCAAGCTCGTTGTCGCTTGTCTTATACGACCATTCTTTGTTAAGAGTTGTGGGTGTACAACCTGCAATTGCAAAAACTGAGAACATCATAACAATTGCAAGTAAAAATGAACCAACCTTGATATTAGGCTTCATAGTTTTTTACCGTCCTTCTGAAAAATTAAATGCAAAGTGTCCTGCAAACACACTTTCACAGGATAATGTACCTTACGATTATACACAAAAAAATCGTCATTGTCTACATTTTTATAAAATTTTGTTGAGAATTTCCACCGAAAAACAGCATTTTTGTAGTTTCGGGAGGTTTTTTCTTAACAAATTACGGTTTCATGCCGTAAAATTACTGCACACCAAAAATTTTGGTGAGGATTTCAAGCGGAGCGGAACTGTTTTTGCACTCAACCGCAACGCACGGTTTTGCTCCGGCAACAAGCTTTGCCTTTCCGCCCAAAGCAATGAGCAAGTCGGCAACCTGAGGGGATTTGAGTTCGTTCACAAAGAGCATGAGCGTTGTGCCGTTCTGTCTGATTTCGTAAATACCCATTGAGTAAGCCTTGTTACGCACAAGGGCAATGTCGATAAGTCCGAGAACCGAGTTCGGAATCTTGCCGAATCTGTCCTGCAGCTCGTCAATAACATCGTTTGCGTCCTCGTTACTGCGGATATCGGCAATTCTGCGGTAAACATCAAGACGAAGTGTAAGACTTTCAACATAGCTTTCGGGAATATGAGCGTCAACCGAAATATCAATAAGACAGTCAAGGTCTTTTGTGACATTCTGCTCGCCCTTTTCCTCGCTTACTGCCTCATCAAGAAGCTTGAGGTACATATCGTAACCGACCGATTCCATATGCCCGTGCTGCTGTGCGCCCATAATATTGCCCGCACCTCGCAGTTCAAGGTCACGCATTGCAATGCGGAAGCCGCTGCCGAATTCTGTAAATTCCCTGATTGCGGCAAGCCTTTTCTGCTGAATCTCCGTGAGAACCTTGTTCCGTCTGAAGGTAAAGTAGGCATATGCCCTTCGTGAACTTCTGCCCACACGGCCTCTGAGCTGATGCAACTGCGAAAGTCCCATACAGTCGGCATTTTCTATAATAAGGGTGTTGGCATTCGGCAAATCGACACCCGTTTCGATAATTGTCGTGCAAACAAGAACATCAATCTCCTGTTCAAGCATCTGTCGCCAAACTTCGCTGAGTTCGCCCTCTTTCATTTTGCCGTGACCGATTGCGATTTTTGCCTCGGGAACAGCCTCCTGAATTTTTGCGGCACATGAAGAAATTGTTTCAACATTGTTGTGAAGATAGAACACCTGACCGCCACGGCGGAGTTCACGGCGGATTGCCTCGTTGATAACCGCATCATCGTGTTCAAGCACATAGGTCTGAACAGGCTGACGGTTTGTCGGAGCTTCTTCGATAACGCTCATATCACGCAGACCGCTCATTGCCATATTGAGGGTTCTCGGAATAGGAGTAGCCGAGAGCGTAAGCACATCGACATTTTTGCACAGTTCCTTGAACCTCTCCTTTTGGGCAACACCGAAACGCTGTTCCTCATCTATGATTGCAAGTCCGAGGTCACGGAATTCAACATCCTTCTGCACAAGTCTGTGAGTTCCGACAATCATATCAATTTCTCCTCGCTTTAGCTTTTGGAGAATTTCTTTCTGCTGTTTTGCTGTACGGAATCTTGAAAGCAGTTCCACACGAACGGGATAGCCCTCAAAACGCTTGATTACCGTCTGATAATGCTGCCATGCGAGAATTGTTGTGGGGCAGAGCAATGCGCATTGCTTTGAATCTGCAATACACTTAAAGGCGGCACGGAGTGCAACCTCTGTTTTGCCGAATCCGACATCACCGCAGAGAAGTCTGTCCATCGGCGACGAACGCATCATGTCATGCTTGATTTCCTCACAACAACGCAGCTGGTCGGGAGTTTCGTCATATTCAAAGCTGAGTTCAAAATCTCTCTGCCACTCGTTATCTGCCGAAAAGGCATAGCCCTTGGCTTTCATACGCTGTGAGTAAAGCTCAATAAGCTCCTTGGCAATGTCCTTGACAGAGGTTTTAACTCTTGCCTTTGCCTTTTGCCAGTCGCCCGAACCGAGTCGGTTTAGCTTAACCCTTGAATCCTCTTTCGGACCTATATATTTTGCAACCATATCAAGCTGTGTGACAGGCACATAAAGCACATCGCCCTTTGCGTAGTCAATCTTGATATAGTCCTTTATAACTCCGTGAGTATCAATTTTTCTTATACCGCCGAACACACCGATACCGTGAACATTGTGTACAACATAATCACCGGGGGCAAGCTCGGAAAGGCTGTAAATTTCCTTTCCCGTCTTTTTTTTCTTCTTTTTGGACTTTTCGGGACGGTACGAAACCTGACTGTAGGTTATTGCAAAAAACTTTTGTGACGGATACTCAAAGCCCGCACTCAATGCACCCTGCATAACAAGCAATTCGCCCTTTGAAATCTTATCCGCACCCTCGCTGTAAACAGCGTTTATGCCGTCTGCGTTAAAGGTGTCACAAAGATTTTTGGCAGCTCTTTCTGTTCCTGCAAAGATAACACCCTTGCTTTCGGGGGTAAAAAGTCCGTCAACATCTTCTTTTAGCTGTTTATACGAACCGCCCCATGCCGAGATCTGTTTTGTTGAAAAGCTGATGATTTCCGACAGCTTGATAGGCATACTTCCGTGAACAAAGTTTTCAAGCACGATTGTTCCGTGACTTTGCAAAAACTCGGTACATTCGTTGAATGTGAGCGCAAAGCGGTCAAAACCTCTGCAAAGAGTTCCGTCCTCAAAGCCTTGCATAAGGGTTTCATTGCTGATAAAGTCCATTGACTTTCCCCGTTCCTGAATTGCAGTAAATTCAGACGCAAAAACGAGGGTGTTTCTGTCGAGATAATCAAAAAGCGACTCGGGTTTATCGTAAATCTGATTGATAAATTTGTCCGCATTGGCAATCATTGCACCGCTGCGGATAAGCTCTGCCTCTGAAAAAAGTTTTTCCTTGGCTTTGGCGCTGTTCTTGGAACGGAGGAGCTTTGCCTTGTGTTCAATTTTATCTGCAAGGGCGGCTCTGTCCTCAATTACGATTTCGGTTGAGGGCGAAAGCGTAATTTTGTCAGCCTTTTTAAATCTTCTCTGTGTTTCAATGTCAAAATAGCTGAGGTCGGTAATTTCATCGCCCCAAAATTCACATCTCACGGGATAGTCGCTGTCGGGCATAAAGAAGTCGAGAATACCGCCTCTCAGCGAAAACTGACCGCTGCCCTCTACCGCATCAAAGCGTTCGTAGCCGAGCAGAGTAAGTGCCTTTGTCGCCTTTTCAAGCGATAGCTCCTTGCCCTCTTCAAATTCAATAACCGACTGTTCAAGCACATTTCTCGGAACGGTAAGCTGTGCCGCCGCATCAACACACGCAATTGCAACATCACATTCGTGGTTGAGAAGCTTGAGCAAAACTTTAAGCCTTGCGTGCTCGTACTCGTGCGAACGGCTCTGAAAGTCAAGAAAGTTGAAGTCACGCACTGGATAAACATAGGCACGAAGTCCCATGCACGAAAGGTCGTTACACAAAGTTTGCGCCTCTTTTTCATCGGAGGCAAGACAAAATGCCGTGACGCCCTTGAGGCGGCACAGCGCATAGATGATATTTGATTTGTTGATTGTTGAAAGTCCCGAAGCACAGACCGTTCTGCCCGGCTTGACATTTTTTTCAAGTGTTTTGAAAACGGGTGACTCTTTGAGGACATCAACAAGAAAGTTGAGATTATTCATTTCTTTGTCCCTTTTCAGTTGAACAAATTCATAGCACGGTCGGTTTTGCCGTCAATAATCAGCTCGATTGCTTTTTCGGCATTGTCAAAAATTTCATCAAGCTTTTTCATTTCATCGGGAGTGAACTTTGAAAGCACCCAGTCGGCAAGGTCCCAGTCGGGATTTGGCTTTGCGCCTATGCCAACCTTGATGCGGGGGAATTTATCGCTTCCGCTGAGATAGATTATACTGCGCATTCCCCTTTGACCGCCGTCACTGCCCTTTGAACGGATACGCATTTTTCCGACATCAAGCGAAATGTCATCAAAAATTACAATGACATTTTCGGGTGGGATTTTGTAGAAGTTCATCGCCTCAACAACTGCCTGACCGCTGTTGTTCATATATGTTGTGGGTTTCATCAGCATAACTTTTGCGCCGTTTACAGTGCAAGTGCCGATAAAGCTTTTGTATTTTATTTTGTTCACATCACAACCGAGCTTGTCGGCAATGCGGTCAATTGCAAGCCAGCCGGCGTTGTGACGAGTGTTTTCGTATTTTCTGTCGGGGTTGCCGAGTCCCACTACAATGTACTCGATTGAACCCGTTGATTTGTTTTTTCCGAACATATCCGTTTTCCTCTTATTTATATTATATGTATTCTGAAATTTAAATTAACCTTTTCCGAAGCTTACAACAACCCAGTCATCGTTGCCGAGATGATAAGGATTTCCGCAATACGGGCAGTTGCGTTCTCTTGTTGCATCAAAGCTTGCGCCGCAGCTTTTACAGGTTACTTTTTTCATTGTGAAAACTCCGTCATCCATGGCGTTCACACTTCTGCAAACGGTAAGTCTGAACTTTTCGTTTTTAATCCTAAATGAAGAATTTTTGTTTTTCACGGTCGTTGCGTAAACGGTCATATCAACATAGCAACAGCCGTTTGTGACATTGAATGAATTAAGCTTTGACACTCCTCTGTACTTGATGTCAACAATATCTCCGAAAGGATTTTTCATCGGATTGCCCTCATAGACTGCGAGGTTTGTGTAATCATCGCTGAAAATCATAATCTTGAGCAAAGCAAGCACCTTGCCGATAAAGTATTCATATGAGAAGTTGGGATTAACCTCTTTCATAAGCCACGGAAGTCTTTTCTGACAATTGAAGTGCGGACCTATCATAGGAATGCTCTTTGCCGCACCGACAAAAAGTCCGAAAAGCGTTTTTAATGCCCATGCAAGGTACCCCGCCAAAAGTCCGCCGAGCAGTATGGGGATTGCTCTTATGCCGATTTCATAGACCATATTTGCGGTTGCGGGATCAAAAGTTCCGTCCTTTACAACCACCCATACCGTAAATGCCGCAACGGCGGCAATTCCGCCGAGAAGGTACGGAGCAAGCACTTTTTTCGTTGACTTGTTCGCAAGCGAATAGGTTTTTACAAAGTAGAAATTTGTAACCTTCGGGAACAAATCGTCCATAATAAAGCGAGTTTTGCAGTTTTTACAACCGTTGAGAAGCTCTCTTACACTGCTTACCGCACCGCAGTTCGGACACGAACACGCAGCCTCGGAATTTTGGTTTTCAAGCCTTGTAATCATTGTGTAAAAGAAAAATCTGTCCTTGATTTTTTTCTTTTTCTTTCCGTCTTTAAAGTATTTCTCCGTGACCTCATAAGTCTTTGTCGCAATGTTACTCTTACATTCGCCCATATCGTAGGCAGTACAAGCATTTATGGGGACTTCATTCTTCACCGTTTCCTTATCGGTAAAAGCGGTCTGAATCTTTACACCCTTTTCGTCAAGTCTTTTCTTCTGTAGGTCAAGCGCAAAGTCGAGGTCGATTGACGCAATATCCGGATTTTTGCCCTCATTGCACCACAATTCGTACTCATCGACAAAGCTGTTCATTATTTTGTTATCTGAATCGGAGCCGTAAACTATACCAAACAAAATTAAATCACCCTCACATATTGTACCGTTTTATTCCTGAAAAATTTGCAGTAAAACAGCGAAATGGCGGGTTAGTTAAAACCCGCCTGTTTAATTACATAATTAAATTGTTCGCCTATCAACCGAAAGCGGCTGTGAACGGCTTGTCGTTGTAGATTCTTGCGATAGCCTCTGCAAATGTAGGAGCAACAGGAAGAATTGTGAACTTGTCAATCATCTTTTCCTTCGGAACAGGAATTGTGTCAAGAAGAACAACTTCTTTGATTGCGCTGTTCTGGATTCTCTCGATTGCAGGACCTGAAAGAACTGCGTGAGTAGCGCAAGCGTAAACTTCTGTTGCGCCGCCCTTTTCAACAATAGCGTTAGCGGCATTGCAGAGAGTACCTGCTGTGTCAATCATATCGTCAACGAGGATAACTTTTTTACCCTTAGCGTCACCGATGATGTTCATAACTTCACAAACATTAGCCTTTGGTCTTCTCTTGTCGATAATAGCAAGACCTGTGCCGATTTTTGATGCAAAGTTTCTTGAACGGGTTACAGAACCGAGGTCGGGAGATACAACGATATAATCATCATTTTTGCCGCCGATTTTCTCTCTCATATGGTTTGCGAGAAGTGACGCACCCTGAAGATGGTCAACAGGAATGTTGAAGAAGCCCTGAATCTGATTTGCGTGAAGATCCATTGTAAGCACACGGTCAGCACCTGCACAGGTGATGATGTCTGCACAAAGCTTAGCCGAGATCGGATCTCTTGCCTTAGCTTTTCTGTCCTGTCTTGCATAGCCGAAGTATGGCATAACAACTGTGATTCTTGCAGCAGATGCACGCTTCATGGCATCAATCATTATGAGCATTTCCATAAGATTGTCGTTGACGGGAGCACAGGTTGACTGAACAATAAAGCAGTCGCTGCCACGAACAGATTCGTGAAGAGAAACAGAGATTTCGCCGTCTGAGAACTGTGTACAGTCACTCTTACCAAGCGGCAGACCAAGACAGCCTGCAATTCCCTGAGCTACATCAACATTTGAACTGCCGGTGAAAATTTTAATGTCCTTACCGTGAAAATTCATTGCAATAACTCCTTTGAATTTTAATGTGTGTAGTATATGTTTACCAATGATTAACCGAGCAATTAACAGCTGTAACCCTTTGCCCTTGCAATTTCGTTAAGCTGTTCAAGCTGAGCCGGATCATTTGCACCCAGAACCGTATCACTGCACTGAGCCGTGAATGCTCCGACCTTTCTTCCGTCCTCAAGCAAAAGCTTGATTGCGTCGGGAAGATAATATTCCTTTGCACTGTTATCCGACTTGATTCTGTCGAGAACCGAAAGAAGAAGCTGACAGTCAAACCAGAATCCGCCCGAGTTTACTTCATTTATTTTGAGAGTTTCCTCATCGGCGTCTTTCTGCTCAACAATTGCACGCAGATTTCCGTTTTCGTCACGGACAATTCTGCCGTAACCTGTCGGATCGTCAACCTTTGCGGAAATAACCGTTGCAGCACAATCGTTCTCAATATGAGCCTTCAGGGAATCCTCAATAGTCTTGCTGTCCATAAACGGAGCGTCACCGTTGAGAATAACAACATTGCCGCTGTGCTTTTTAAGGAAATCCTTTGCCATCATCACAGCGTGACCTGTTCCGAGTCTTTCAGCCTGAAACACGCTTTCAACGGAAAAATCGAGGGTTGAAAGATACTCTTCGACACACTCTTTTTTAAAGCCCTTGACAACACAGATGTCGTCAATACCGGCTTTCCTTAAAGCCGACATAACCCAGCAGAGCATCGGTCTGCCGAGCACCTCCGACAATGTTTTCGGTTTGTCGGATTTCATTCTTTTGCCCTCGCCGCCTGCGAGGATAACGGCACAATTCTTCATTTTTTCTCCTTTTATCTGTGACAAAACAACAAAGATGCAGACAGTCCTGTCACAAGGCACTCGTTCATACCATAATATTATCTCACAAAAATCACAAATTTCAAGAGAAAATTACAAAAATCGGGCAAAAAAAGGCATTTTAAACGATTTATACAATATTGTCGAAAATAAAACTCGTTTTTTATAAGAAAAAAGTTTGAAAAAATATAGCTATTTTGACCAAAGTTTGTTATAATATTCGATAGGCTTATACAAGCAGGCAGGTTTTACCAAGGGGTAAGTCTGCCACAGCCGTATATCTTAATTTATTTTTAGGAGGATTACCAGTTATGGCAAACAAATGGGTTTACCTTTTTACAGAAGGTAATGCTAACATGCGTGAGCTCCTCGGCGGTAAGGGTGCCAACCTTGCAGAAATGACAGGTCTTGGACTTCCTGTACCACAGGGCTTCACAATTACAACAGAAGCTTGTACTCAGTATTATGAGGACGGCAGAGAAATCAACGCTGAAATTCAGGCTCAGATCAACGAGTACATCGAGAAGATGGAAGAGATCACAGGCAAGAAGTTCGGCGACAAGGAGAACCCCCTCCTCGTTTCAGTTCGTTCAGGTGCTCGTGCTTCAATGCCGGGTATGATGGATACAATCCTTAACCTCGGTCTTAACGAAGATGTTGTTGAAGTTATCGCTAAGAAGTCAAACAACCCTCGTTGGGCTTGGGACTGCTACAGAAGATTCATTCAGATGTATTCCGATGTAGTTATGGAAGTAGGTAAGAAATATTTTGAAGAGCTCATCGACAAGATGAAGGCTGAGAGAGGCGTTACTTATGACGTAGAGCTTACAGCTGACGATCTTAAGGAGCTTGCAGGCCAGTTTAAGGCTGAATACAAAGAGAAAATCGGTCAGGACTTCCCTGACGATCCTAAGGAACAGCTCATGGGCGCAGTTAAGGCTGTATTCCGTTCATGGGACAACCCTCGTGCAAACGTTTACCGTCGTGACAACGATATCCCTTATTCATGGGGTACTGCCGTTAACGTACAGTCAATGGCATTCGGTAACATGGGTGACGATTGCGGTACAGGTGTTGCATTTACAAGAGATCCTGCTACAGGTGAGAAGAAGCTCATGGGTGAGTTCCTCATCAACGCACAGGGCGAAGACGTAGTTGCAGGTGTTCGTACTCCTATGCCAATTGCTAAGATGGCTGAAGAGTTCCCGGAAGCTTTCGAGCAGTTCCAGAATGTTTGTCAGACACTTGAAAACCACTACAGAGATATGCAGGACATGGAGTTCACTGTTGAAAACAAGAAGCTCTATATGCTCCAGACAAGAAACGGTAAGAGAACAGCTCAGGCTGCTCTTAAAATTGCTTGTGACCTCGTTGACGAGGGCATGAGAACAGAAGAAGAAGCTGTTGCAATGATCGATCCTCGTAACCTTGACACACTTCTTCACCCACAGTTCGATGCTGCTGCTCTTAAGGCTGCTACACCAATCGGTAAGGGCCTCGGCGCTTCTCCTGGTGCTGCTTGCGGTAAGATCGTATTCACAGCCGAAGATGCTGAAAACTGGAACGCTAAGGGCGAAAAGGTTGTTCTCGTTCGTCTTGAAACTTCACCTGAGGACATCACAGGTATGAAGGCTTCACAGGGTATCCTCACAGTTCGTGGCGGTATGACATCACACGCTGCCGTTGTTGCTCGTGGTATGGGTACATGCTGTGTATCAGGTTGCGGTGACATCGCAATGGACGAAG
>OLSF01002590.1_pt1 | contig 13679 bp, 9 predicted proteins | sample 1672301 | NCBI WGS metagenome assembly OLSF01 (sample SAMEA3136669, study PRJEB25190) | human gut metagenome | biome: human gut; feature: human-associated habitat; material: faeces | place: Austria | collected 2013
AGAAGGAAATCACTGAAGATGACGGAACAATTTATATAGATTTAAAAAATACAGAGGATTGGGATCAGAAAAATGATGTCACGCTAGATGGCATAAAATATCATAAAAGGAATGGATCTTATTTTCAATATAAACCGATAAAATGGCGTGTTTTAAAGAAACAGGAGGGTGAAGTCTTTTTGATGGCGGACACTGTTTTGACAAAGAAGCCATACAATGAAAAGAGAAAAAGTGTGACATGGGAAAAAAGTACGTTAAGAACATGGTTGAATAAAAATTTTATGAATCTTGCATTTTCGGAGGAAGAACAAGCAGCGATTAACCAGACGGAGATGGGAAACAAGGATAATATCAAGCTAGGAACCAAAGACAGAAATAAAACATTCGACCGAATTTTTCTTTTGTCGCAGTCTCAAGTGTATGGAACAACGACGGCCGAAGAGTACGGTTTTGTAAAAGATTCTACATGTAAAGATGAGGCAAGAAAGGGGAAGAACATAACAGGAGAAAAGATATCCTGGTGGCTTCGTTCTCCAGGAAAAGCGGGTGATTATGCGGCTTGCGTGAGCTATGATGGATGGATTCATCACGATGGCTGTAATGTGAGCTGCCAAAATGATGGGGTTCGACCAGTGCTCCATTTAAACCTTGCATTTTCGGATGTATACTCCTATGCCGGAACAGTATGTTCAGATGGGACGGAGGAAGTAGAATTACAACAGTGAAAAAAGATATGGTATACTATGGTTAACAATTAAAAATATATTACAAAAGGGGAAAGTTATGAAAAAAAGTATGAAAAACAGAGTTGCAGGCGCGGCGGCCGTTCTTCTTGCCGGTTCAATGGCATTTTCCATGACTGGATGCGGCAGCAGTTCGGATAATACAGCCGGTCAGCAGACTACCACAGATCAGAAAACGGAAGGAAATGAAGAATATACAAAGATCGTATATGCTTTTAAATCATTTAACAATATTCCTGAAGATCTGTCCGACGTAAATGAAGCAATCAGTGAGATCACAAGAGAGAAGATCGGTGTGGAAGTAGAATTAATGCCGATTGCTTCTTCTGCATATGGCCAGCAGGTAAGTCTTGCAATGCAGGGCGGGGAACAGCTGGACCTGTTCCATACAGGAAGCGGTCTGGAGTTATCTACCTGCCTTGCCAATCATCAGCTTTATGACATTACAGATATTGTAAAGGAACATGCTGCCGGCGCCATTGACGCGGTAGGTGAGGACTTTATGAAAACAGAAGTAGTAGGCGGAAAGGTTTATGGTATTCCGGCTGATAAGGGTGTTGCTCTTGCGCCGACACTTCTGTACAGAGAAGATATCATGGAAGAGATCGGCGTAGATCCGGCAGACATTAAAAATATTAATGATCTGACTGATGTATACGCAAAGGTAAAAGAGGCTTATCCTGATATGATCCCGCTGGTACCGGTCAATCCAGGTGATTCAGGTATGATCAATACCATTTATGGATTTGATTATCTGGGAGACCGCTATTTATCTCCAACTGGAATTTTAAATGGCGATGATATGCAGGTTGAGAATTTCTATGAAACAGATGGATTTAAGGATATCCTGACACTGGCAAGAGACTGGTATAACAAAGGCTATATTATGGGTGACGCAGCAACGACTACCAGTACATCCATTGAGCTGTTAAGCGCAGGAAAAGGATTTTCTTACATCTCCAACTATGGTGGAAATGACGCCGCAACCCAGATCTCCACTCAGACAGGCCAGAAAATAGGGGCTCTTCGTTTGAGCCAGCCGTATCTTGGAACTTCTGATGTAAACAGAGTATCATGGGCAGTTGCATCTACCTGTAAAAACCCGGAAAAGGCATTGGAATTCCTGAATTTAACTTATACAGATAAAGATGTTATCAACCTGATTATTTACGGAATTGAAGGAAAAGATTATGTAAAGGTCAGCGACAATGTAGTGAAATACCCGGACGGTCAGGACGCAAGCACTGTTCCATATACAGCCCAGCTTAGCTGCGGCGTATGCGGAAGCCAGTTTAACCAGTATATCCTGGAAGGTGCCAGCGAAGATACACAGAAAGTTATGAAAGAGGATAATCAGAATGCGGGAAGATCAAAGGCATTTGGATTTACCTTTGACAGTTCAACTGTGAAAACACAGTATACAGCAGTAAATAACGTGATCAATCAGTATCTTCCAGGACTGCGCTGCGGAAGCCTTGATCCGGAAACTGAACTTCCAAAGTTCCAGCAGAGTTTAAAGGATGCCGGAATTGATGAGATCATTGCGGAAAAGCAGAAACAGCTGGATGCATGGGCTGCAGAAAACGCGAACTAGGTGAGCTATTATGACAGGGAGAAAAAGAAAGGGGCGGGGGACAAAAAACGTCCCCCTGCTATTGATCGCATTGCCAGGCCTTGCTTATCTTCTGATAAACAATTATATCCCAATGTTCGGGATCTTCCTGGCTTTTAAAAGTTATGATTTTTCAAAGGGAGTATTTGGGAGCCCCTGGTGCGGGTTCGATAATTTCAAGTTTCTGTTTAAGACAAAAGACGCGCTGATCATGACAAGAAATACGATCTTATATAATTTCGCTTTTATTGTGATTGGTACAGCTCTTGGTATTTTTGTGGCGATCCTGCTGACAGAGATCGTAAAAAGCGTCTGGGCAAAGTTTTATCAGTCAGCGCTGCTTTTACCATACCTGCTTTCCTGGGTGGTGATCTCCTACATGGTTTTTGCGTTTTTAAATTCAGATAGTGGATTTATCAACAATACTGTGTTGAAAGTGTTGGGAATGGCTCCGGTATCCTGGTATACAAAAAGTAATATCTGGCCGTTTATCCTGATTCTGGTATTTTTATGGCAGACAGTGGGCCATACGTCGATCATTTACATGGCCAGCATTGCAGGTATTGATAAAGGTATTTATGAAGCTGCCAAGATCGACGGGGCAGGTAAGATCAAGCAGATCTTTTACATCACACTGCCACTCTTAAGGCCAACGATCACGATCATGGTTCTTATGGCGATCGGAAAGATATTCTTTTCTGATTTTGGACTGTTTTATCAGGTACCTATGAATTCAGGCGCTCTTTATGGTGTAACCCAGACCATTGATACCTTTGTATACAGAGGATTAATGGAATTAAATGATGTGGGAATGTCATCAGCAGCAGGATTGTTCCAGTCATGTGTTGGATTTGTCCTGGTTATCACTGCTAATGCACTGGTCCGTAAGATGAACCCTGAAAATGCGCTGTTTTAATGGAAGGAGGCAATAAAATGAAAACGAGATTAGGCGGGGAACGCAGCTTTCGCCGTTTTGCTCTGATAACATTAGGTATCATGACCATTTTATCATTGCTTCCGGTTATTCTGATCGTTATTGCGTCATTTACAGATGAAAACAGTCTGATCGCAAATGGATATTCTTATTTTCCTGCAAAATGGAGTCTGGATGCTTATTTTTATATGATAAAGCAGGCAAAACTGATCACAAGGGCTTATGGGATCTCCTTTTTTGTAACGATCACAGGAACGCTCTTAAGTGTGCTTTTTACTACCACATTGGCATATCCTATGTCCAGAAAGGATTTTAAATTTTCAAAGATCCTTACATTTCTGGTGTTTTTTACCATGCTGTTTAATGGAGGCGTTGTTCCGTCCTACATGATGTGGTCTCAGTTTTTTCACTTGAAGAACACGATCTGGGCGCTGATCCTGCCAAATTATCTGATCACAGCTTTTAACATTATGCTGGTTAAGAATTATTATCAGAACAGTATTCCAGATGCCTTGATCGAAGCTGCAGAAATTGACGGAGCTTCGGAACTTACGATCTTCTGGAAGATCGTCTTTCCATTATCTACGCCCGTGATCGCTACGATCAGTCTTTTTACAGCGCTGAAATACTGGAATGACTGGGTAAATGCTCTGTATTACATTACAAAACCGCAACTTTACGGAATTCAGAACCTGCTGCTTCGCATTATGGATAATATCCAGTTCTTAAAATCAGGAGGAGCCGGTGAAATTGCAGGCGCGGCTATGGTAGATCTTCCAGGCACCTCTGTGCGTATGGCAATGGCAGTTGTGGGAATTTTGCCAATCATTTTAATTTATCCATTTGTACAGAAATATTTTATCAAAGGTGTAGTTGTAGGCGCAGTAAAAGGCTAAAAAAGATTGGCGACTATTTGCAACGTTTATAGTTTGGGAGAAAAATGATGACAGGGAAGAAATTTGAGAGAACTACTCCGGAAGCAGTGGGAATTTCCAGTAAGAGCCTGGAACGTCTGATTGAAAATCTGGAGCAGGTAACAGAGATGCATGGCATTGTGGTCATGCGCCATGAAAAAATATGTGCAGAGGGCTGGTGGGCGCCTTATGCGCCGGGAATCCGACACAGTCTCCATTCTTTGAGCAAAACCTATTCTGCTACTGCAGTAGGAATTGCAGTAACGGAAGGAAAAGTTTCTTTAGATGAGAAGATTCTTTCTATTTTCTCAGAGAAGGCACCAGAGAATCCAGATGAATATCTGAAGCAGCTGACGGTAAAGGACATCCTCTGCATGGGAAGTGGAATGGAAAGGCTTCCTGAGGTGACAGAGAACTGGCTGCAGGCATATCTGGAAGTTCCTATTAAGCATCGTCCAGGAACTGCGTTTCAATACAACAGTGTGGGGTCCACTCTTCTTTGCGCCATCGTAGAGAGAAAAACGGGAATTCCCACAGAGGAATATTTAAAAAGCAGGCTGTTTGATAAGATTGGCATTGACAGTGATAATTTTTTGTTTGAACGCATGCCAGACGGTACAGTTTTTGGCGGCGGGGGATTTTATGCCACAACAGAGGATAATTTAAGGCTGATGAAGCTTTATAAAGACGGCGGAGTCTGGGATGGTGAGCGTATCTTATCCGAAGAATATGTGAAAATGGCAATATCAAAGCAGATCGATACTGCCACAGAAAAAAATGGCAATCCAGAGGCTACAGACAATTTCCTTGGCTATGGATTTCAAATCTGGGTGTGCCAGCCGGAAAATGTATACCGGGCTGACGGGGCAATGGGCCAGTTTTCCATTGTATTTCCAGATCAGGATATGATAATTTCCGTAAATGAAACAGCTTCGAATGCTCATTGGGCGCAGAATACATTGGATGAAATATGGAAGTTTGCCAGGGAAGTCTGGGAAGAAACACTGCCGGAGGATGAAGCTGCATCTACGCATCTGAAAGAGAAGCTGTCTCATTTATCCCTGGAAGCACCTTGTCGGCAGTGCAGTCGCAACAGAGAAAAAGAGTCTGAAATAAATGGAAAATGCTATTTTGTGTCAGAAGGGCGTATGGGCTTTGAAACAGAGATCCAGAATTCCCATGCAGGATTGAAACCACTTGAGGGAATAACAGAATTTACCATGAGATTTGTACCTGGAACCTGCGAAATGAAGTTTTGCCAGCAGGGAAAAGAACATGAAGTTCTGATTGCTACAGATGGATCATGGAGATGGAACCGGCTTAAACTAGATGGAAGGGTAAATAGTGAGCTGTGTTTAAGTGGATATTGGGAAGATAAAAACTGTTTTGTAGTCCATGCAAGATGGATAGAAACCTGCTATGAAAATGAACTGAAGTTCTGCTTTGAAAAAGATCAGGTGCATATGAGTAGAATGAATAAAGTAGGACGATATATGACATCGCAACCGCTTACAGCAACGGCGCAGAAAGCCTGAAAATAAAAAGGACAAAAAGAGGTGATTTCATAAATGCTGAATAAGATCATGCTGATCACATATCCTGATTCCATGGGACATAATTTAAAGGACCTGCGTCATATTTTGAACCGGTATTTTAAAGATGCGGTAAAAATGGTGCATATCCTGCCGTTTTTTCCTTCCAGTGGGGACCGTGGTTTTGCCCCGTTAGGATATGAAAAGGTATCAGAAGAGTTCGGAGACTGGGAAGATATCCGTATGCTTTCCGAAGAATATCCATTGATGTTTGACTATATGATCAATCATATCTCCGCACACAGTCCTTATTATCAGGATTTTTTAGAGAACAAAGATCAGTCGCCGTACAGAGGATTGTTTATCCGTTATAAGGATTTTTGGAAAAATGGAATGCCAACCCAGGCAGAAACGGATGCTATTTATAAGCGGAAGCCCAGAGCCCCTTATGTTATGGCAGAGTTTGGGAATCAGACCCAGGAGGCAGTCTGGTGTACCTTTGGAGAGGAACAGATCGACCTTAACATGGAGACAGAGGAAGGAAAGCGCTTTTTGGAAGAAAATCTTCGCTGGCTGGCCAGACACGGTGCATCGCTTATCCGCCTGGACGCTTTTGCTTATGCTGTGAAACGACCGGGAACTTCCTGCTTTTTTGTAGAACCGGACATCTGGGAACTTCTTGGAAGATGTGCGAAAATTGCAGCTGAAGAAGGTGCCCAGATCCTTCCGGAGATCCATGAACATTTTTCAATCCAGCAAAAACTGGCATGCCGGGATTATTATGTGTATGACTTTGCGCTGCCAATGCTGCTTTTACATGCCATTTATTTTAAAAACAGTGAATATCTGAAGCACTGGTTTGAAATATGTCCGAGAAAGCAGTTTACAACGCTGGATACCCATGACGGAATTGGCGTAGTAGATGTCCGGGGGCTTTTGCCAGACGAGGAGATTGAAGCTGCGAAAGAGCATTTGTTTGAGTATGGCGCTAATGTAAAGCGTGTTTACAATACGGAGAAATACAATAATCTGGATATTTATCAGATTAATTGCACCTATTATTCGGCTCTTGGGGATGATGATAATGCTTATCTTTTAGCCAGAGCGATCCAGTTCTTTGCGCCAGGTACGCCTCAGGTTTATTATGTGGGACTACTGGCTGGAAAAAATGATATTTCTCTTTTGGAGGAGACGAAGGAAGGACGAAATATCAATCGTCATTATTATACGGAAGAAGAGATAGGACGGGAAGTTGAACGCCCGGTAGTAAAGCAATTGTTGGAACTTATGAAACTCAGAAATACGCATCCTGCATTTGATGGTGAGTTTTATATGCTTCCATGTGAGAAGGAGCAATTGATCCTTGGGTGGAAAAACGGAGACAGCAGGATTGAGCTGCATGGAGATCTGGGGAAGAAATCCTTTGAAATTATTTAAAACCAAAGGAGCAGGGCTGATTTATTTGAATCAGTCCTGTTCCTTTTTAACGTGTTTGAAATTTTAAACTCCTCACATTTTTTCACACTCTTATCAAAAACTCCCGTTATAGTTTAGGTCAATGAAAGATAAGTAAAAAAATAGGCAAGAGAAAATGGAAGAGATTAAAGGAGAAATAAACAAAAGGAAAAGGATGTAAGTGCAGATATAAAGAACACATAAAAATACATAAAAGAATGCATGAATGGGCAAACGCCAGCGTTGTTTTCTTAACAGGAGAAAAGTTAAGTGTTCAAAATAACACAATAATATTTGAGAAAGTCTGTTTTTGTGTTAGAATATAAAGAAAGTTTTTATTTACATCGTCATACATGGGAGGGAGTATGAAGAAAGACGAAAATAGACAAAAAAGGACGATAAAAAGGACTGCCAGGGTTCTTGCAGTGCTTACCGGAGCATGTCTGGTGATGCTTCTTGGAGGCTGTGGGAAGAAAGAGAAGGAGCCGGTGACGGTCACACTGTGGCATGTTTATGGCGGGCAGACGGAATCGCCTTTAAATGATCTGATCGATGAATTTAATGAGACCGTGGGAAAAGATAAAAATATCCGCGTAGAGGTGGGCAGTGTGACAAACACAAATATCATCCACGAAGGAGTCCTTGCGGCGGCCAATAAGGAACCAGGAGCATCGGAGCTTCCGGATATGTTCGTTTCTTATCCGAAAACTGTGACTGCAATGCCGGATCCGGATGTTCTTGTTAATTATAAGGATTATTTTACAGATGAGGAGCTTTCGGCTTTTATTCCTGCTTTTGTGGAGGAGGGGACGATTGCCGGAAAGCTTGCGATCCTTCCGGTTGCGAAATCCACGGAGATCCTGTTTTATAATAAGACCGCCTTTGACCGTTTTGCAGAGGAGACCGGGGCAGATCCTTCGGAGTTTGAGACCTGGGATGGTCTGTACAAGCTTGCAGAGGTGTACGAGGACTGGTGTGGGGGAACTAAGCCGTTTTTTGTCCATGACTATCATTTTAATTATTTCCAGGTTGGTGTAGAGTCTCTGGGAGAGTCGTTTTTTGATGAAAAGGGAGTCTGTTTCGGCCCTGCATTCCGCCGGGTCTGGGAACCTTATGCGAGAGCAGCATTAAAGGGCGGCGTATGGCTTCAGGGCGGCTATGCTACGGAGCCGCTGCGGACCGGGGATTCAATCGTTTCCGTTGCGTCTTCGGCCAGTGTTCTTTATTATTCAACAACGGTTACTTATGCGGATAATACAACGGAGGAGGTGGAGATCAAAGCGCTTCCGTGTCCGGTTTTTGAGGATGGTAAGAAGCTTGTTATGCAGAGAGGCGCGGGGATCTGTACTGTAAAGTCTACGCCGGAGCGGGAGGAAGCATGTATGGTCTTCCTGAAATGGCTGACGGATCCGCAGAAAAATGTAGAATTTGTGACCCAGCTTGGTTATATGCCGGTAAAACAGGAGTCTTTTGATGTGTACCTTCCAAAGGCACTTGAAGGGATCCAGGATCCGATGTACCGGTCTTTATATGAGGCATTTTTAAAGACGCAGGAAGAATATGAGTTCTATACTGCGCCCCAGAGACCGGATTACCTGAAGCTGGAGACCGATTTTGAGCATGATATCCGGGAAGATCTTGATATGTTCCGGAAAAGATACTTAGAAACCATCGCCGAAGATCCAGAACCGCCGGTATGGAAGGCGCTTGACCAGTTCGAGATGACGTTTAGCCAGTGATGGTTCTAAATACAGGAAGGGGGGCGGTTTTTGAATATGTTTCGAAGAAAGATAAAAGACATACAGGAACATGCCAAAAACCGGGGGATCAGTATGGAACGGCGATTGTTTCTGTACTGGCTGATCATGGTGCTTGCGGTCATGACAGCAGTATTTGTTGTGTTGATCGTTGCCGGAGTGTTCAGCAATGATGCCGGAAAGCTTGGTGGAACGCTTTCGGTCCAGCAGAAAAACACAACCATGACGTTTAATAAGCTGATCGATACACTGAATGCACAGAATCTTGCACTTTCCGAGCAGATTACGCGGGAGGTATCAGATGTTCTGGAAACAGAGGAACGGACTTTTAAAGATCTGGATAATAACCCGGAATTGATCACCAGGATCGAGGAACGGATGTGCTTCTATCTTCAGACGATCGTCCGCTCACGAAGCTGCAGTGGTGCGTACTTTATCCTTGATGCAACAACGAATACAGAGGCACCGGGAGCAGACCGCTCCAGAATGGGGCTGTATCTGCGGAGCGGAAATGTGGGTACGGACGGAATGGCGAACCAGTATATCACGTTTTTCCGCGGAGTCGCAGATGTTGCAAGAAAAGAGAATATCCAGATGCACAATCGCTGGAATCTGGAATTTGATATTGATAATGTTCCCGGCTATGAGATCCTGATGGACTTTGACGGGAGACGTATTTTGGATAGCTGCTATCTTTCAAACCGTGTAACGCTTTCCGGAACATGGGAACAGGTAGTTCTTCTGAGTATTCCGGTAGTCCTTGAGGGAAAGGTACGTGGAGTCTGCGGCGTAGAACTTTCGGAGCTGTTTTTTAATATGGTATTCCCGTCAGTGGAGAGCCCTTACGGGAATATGGTTACAGTTGTTGCACCGATCGCTGATAAGCGTCTTCTTCTGGATGGTGCGATTTCCGGAAAGACAGATGGAACGTATTTTACAACGGATGGAACGCTTCTGATCAAAAATGGGGAGCATTATAAAACTTATTCGGACGGCAGCCGTACATACTTTGGAAATCACATTGTGATCCCGAAAGCAGTGGACGGAAGAAGTGATCTGACTCTTGTTACCCTTGTACCGGAGATCAGTTACCAGAGCAGTGTGGCGAAAAACAGGACATTCTGGCTTTGCGGGGGTCTTGGTTTTCTTGTTTTGATGCTTCTTGCTGCCATGTTCCTTACAAGGCGGTTTATGCTGCCGATCCAGAAGCAGATCCGTGCGCTGAAAGACCAGAAGGAACCACAGGAGGAATCTAATTCAGGTATTATTGAAATCGATGAGCTTCTTGCCTATATGCATGCGAGACAGGCGAAGCCCGACGAGGAGAGTAAAATGCCTCCGGGCATGGAAGAGCTGTTCTTTGATTTTGCAAGACGGGTGGAAACACTGACTCCGATGGAGCGGACGGTACTCCAGTATTATATTAACGGTTTCAGTGTAAATGAAATTGCGGAGAAGGAGTTTATCAGTCTCAGTACAGTAAGAAAGCACAATTCGAATATCAATCGAAAGCTTGGAGTATCAACCAGAGAAGAGCTGCTTCTTTATATTGATATGTTCCGGCGGTGTGATCTTATGGAGAAGATCGCATATTGTACTGGTCCGGAGAAAAAAAGGACAGAGAGAACAGATGAGCAGCAGGCAGCAAAGACGGAGAAATCCCCGGAAAAGCTGAAACAGGAAGAAAAAGGATCATAAAAAACAGAAAACATATTTTAAACGGGAGATGCTTTGATCAGAAGTGTTCTCCCGTTTAATTTTTATAAAAATCAGAACAATGCTATATATTGACGTGCAAACTGATTTTGTGCCTATATATAGTATACTCGCTGTGAGTATTTTGTTTATAACAGCAGAAGATACTTATGGTGAGTATATATTTTTTTATGAAATCATGTAGACTATTTATAAAGAAGATTTTCGAAATGGATTGTTGGAATTTCAAAAAAGCAGAGGAAAAGAAATAAAGCAGAGGAAAAGAAAACGGGCACAAAATCAGGTACAGAAAGATTCCGGGAGAATATTAGAAACATAAGGAGGATGCCATGAGAAAATGGAACACATTTGGGCTGTTTGTCCTGCTGTTGACGGTGCTGACAGCCTGCAATCAGGCACAAAATACGGAACAGGCAACAAAAAATGCTCCGGTTACAGCGAAGGCCGAAACGGATGCAGAAGAAGTGGAAGAAGTAATTAAAGAAGCAGTTCCAGAGGCAGCCACAGATGCGCTTATTGTTTCTACCACTGCAGAATTGATATCGTCCATAACGCCGGATGCCCACATTATTCTGAAATCCGGTACCTACAATTTTTCAGTATTGACGGAGGCGGAGATCGCAGGGGCTGGCGCTTATGTGGATCCGGATCTGCTAAAGCAGGGCGAGTTTTTTGTTTACAATGCTCCTGGATTGATTCTGGAGGCAGAAAAGAGCGGATCTGTGCGGCTGGTTACGGAGAATGGATATGCGGATGTGATGACTCTTTCGTACTGCGATGGTGCAGTGTTGAAGGGGCTGGTTCTGGGACATGAGGTTGAAAAAGGGGAATGTGATGCCAATGTCCTGAAGCTTCTTACTTCCCAGAGTGTGACTGTGGAGAATTGCAGCCTATTTGGCTGCGGCACATATGGAATCTATGGAGAGGATGCAGCGGTACTTACTGTTATAGGAACAGAGATTTATGAATGTACCAACGGTATTTTGAATCTGTCTGAGACTTCACACACAGTTTTTGAACACTGCAATTTCCATGACAATGATGGGATGTTCTTCTTATGGGGAGACACCCAGATCCAGATCCGGAATACAGAAATCTCCCAAAATCAGGGTAGTCTGCTGCAGGCGTATAACAGTCAGCTTTTTGACGCAGATTCTATTCATATAACTTTCCAGAACTGTACCTTCCGGGGCAACCGTGATATGGGAATTCCAAAGGACTGGTCCTGCGCTACCTTTGAAGCTTGTGATTTTTCATCCGGGTCAACACCGGTCTTAGCAGGAATGACGTATGAGGATCTGGTCAGGAGATACCGGGATCTGGCGATGGATCCGGATGCATTTCAGGATGCTGATGGAGCAGGGGAGCAGAATTTCCTCATGATCGCCGGAGAGATGGCGGCAGACCTGGGAGAAGATCCGGCGGATATTATGGGATATGCAATTCAGGATCTTAATGGTGATGGTGTGCCGGAGCTGGCGATCGGATTTACACCAGAATACGGAGCATATCTGTCTTCTCTGTTTACACTGGCAGAGGGAACGCCCAGGCTGGTCTTTGGGGAAGCAGGAGATGGTTATACATATCTGCAGGATGGCAGCTTCTTTTATAACGGCTGCCGCAGCGCATCGGAAAATGGAAAGGGGATCTATCAGTTTACAGATGATGGTACAGCGCTGATCTGCAGGGAATTCTATTTTCTACGGATCCTGGATGGAGATGAATCGGATGCAGCAGTCTATTATAATTCCACTGGGAGCTGGGAAATCGGGGATTCCCGGAAAACCAATATGACAGTGGAGGAATTCTGGGCGTGGGAGCCGGAATATATGTATTTGCCGATGACTCCTTTTAGTGCAGCAGACTAAGGGATAAGCACATTGATCTGTGCTGCAGATCATAAGAAAGTCTTTTACAATATTCCTTTACAACAACAGAAAACGATAAAAGAAAAGTTCTGCAGTTTATTACTGCGGGGCTTTTTTTGCTTTTCATAGGAAATTGTGTCCTGTGAAATAAAATATTCCATGGGGATGCGCACGTGCTGCTTTAAACTTTAAGTGTCAGAGGAAGGAATTCCAATATTGTGTTCAATCCAGTAATTATGAAGCTTTTGTCCATACATGCGGGAAAGCTCAATCAGGTATTTGTCGGCGGAACTTAGAACCCGGGTTTTGGAAAAAATAAAGAAAAAAGATGATGCTGCTGTTATTGAATTGGAGCGTACAGACGATATTTTAGGGACAATGTCAGGTAGAAAGACAAAACAGTTTTTATGCGGCTTTTCAATGGAAACGGAAAATATGCTGGAAAACTCCAGAGCTAAGCTGGAAAAGAAAAAACTGGATATGATTTGTGCGAATAATTTAAAGGTTAATGGAGCGGGATTTGGAACAGATACGAATGTTGTAACCATTATCACAAAGGATAATGAAAAGGAATTGTCGATAAAATCAAAAGAGGAAGTGGCGTTTGAGATTTGTGATAATATTATGAAAATATTGGCATGATACGTTTGGGTTTATAAAGTTGTCATAGTACCATCAATATGTTATGGTATAGTTATTGCATTGATAAAGTAAGGAGAAAGGACAGTAGGATGAAAAGACAGATATATAATAAAGTGTTTATTTGCATGATTGTAGTGGTTTTAATATTTGGAACGATAAATAGCCCCGCTGTTTCTGCCGCTTCATCCGTACCTTGGTCAAAAAATGAACAGGGGCAGTTTATAAACGGAAATGGGGCAGTTTTAGAAGGCGCTACCATGAAAGGTATAGACGTCAGTAAGTGGAACGGCGAAATAAACTGGGCAAAAGTAGCAGCTTCTGATGTGGATTATGCAATCATAAGATGCGGATATGGTGATAATTATATCAGTCAGGATGACGCATATTGGAAAAAGAATGTAGAGGGGTGTGAAAAAAATAATATTCCATATGGTGTGTACATATATTCGTATGCGGAGACAGTAGCTCAGGCAAAGAGTGAAGCGGCACATGTGTTGCGGCTTGTG
>OLSF01002602.1_pt1 | contig 13611 bp, 16 predicted proteins | sample 1672301 | NCBI WGS metagenome assembly OLSF01 (sample SAMEA3136669, study PRJEB25190) | human gut metagenome | biome: human gut; feature: human-associated habitat; material: faeces | place: Austria | collected 2013
AAGTAAAACTCAAAGAAAATCTCAGGGAGTAAAAAACAAAACTCGTTTGGCTAAAGCTAAACCAAACGAGTTTTGTTGATTTTTGATCAGAAATAAGGAATGGCTACATTACCAAACACGTCTGAATTGCAATCTCCTCAGCCTGCAGCTCGAAGAGATTTTCAAGCTGCCAAACCTTAGCGGTGTCAGCATTTTTCATCGCAAGTGCATATTCAGGATCAGTAGCACGCATTTTATTCCAGATTTGTAACTATTCAGAACCCCTGATTGAAAATGGACAAAGAATTTCCTAAAACAGCCAACCGAATAGCTTCAAAACCAGAAAAACCGTGCTTGATTGCTGTACTGACAAAGGACATGATCTTCAGGTACTCCTGAGCCCCTTCAATGGATCTGAAACAGCCGGACACTTTGATCTTCACTTTAATATTACGAATATCCCTCTCGGCTTGATTGTTGTCAAAAGGAACATCGAAGTCATATGCAAATCGGCAGACCTCTCCCTTGTGGCTGAAAAGCCGATTTATAAGGCATAAGACTTTTCCAAACTTTGTCTTTCCTCTCTTTCCGGGCTTGCGTTCGGGAATGGGGTTCTCCTCATAAGCCAACCGCATGATTTCATCATAAAGGTCGGAATATCGCTTCAAGGTGTTGCGATGAAGAGCTGCTTTCCCCTTTGCAATGGCCTTTTCTTTGGCATGCTTCAGATTCAGCAGCATAGATTTGAACTTTGCAGCCCATGTCTGATTCGGGTGGTTTTCTTCTACCCCTTTCAGTTCTCTGATCAAATGGGCACAGCAAAGCTGGTGCTTTACATTCGTAAAGCACCAATAAGGAGACCAGCAATCATGAACAAGCGTGCCGCCGCTATGTTGGATGATACCCATCTCTTCCATAGCAATATGACCTCTTTTGTCATGCAAAAACAGAACCGTATACAGTTCATTTGAAAGGCAATGCGCCCAACGTGTTTTCCCGTCAGCACGGCATCCTGTTTCATCTCCGTGTTTGTGGTGTGCGGATTTCAGTTTCTCTGCAGAAATTGCATTAGCTTCTTCGACCTTAACTGCACAACGGGAAACCATGTTTTTTATTGTTCCAACCGAAATCGGAATATGAAACACACCACTCAAAATATCATGAGTGCGGTTAAAGCTGACTGCTCCCACAGTATTCAATGCAATAGCAAGGCTTTCGAGATTCTGCCCATACTGTACGGTTGCTTTCAGGTGCGCAGGAAAAGAACCTGTCTTTGCCTCACCGCAAATCGGGCATTCTGGGATTGTGATCAACTCGTGTTCCGTCACATCGACCTGAGCAATTATATCAATCTCGTGACGAGTTTCTTTTACAGCAGAACGCTTCATGCACTGCTCTCGCTTCGGGCAGTACTGACAGTCCGTGTGAAGATGATGAATAACATGATCCGGCTCTGAGAGGACTGCGAGATGTGTACCGGAATGACCTTTCTGACCGCCCTGTTTCTTTCCGCTTTTCTCTCGCAAACTTCTATTCTTGTTGACTGGTTTTTTCTTAAGTCCATCAGACGATGGAGGTTTTGAGCTGTTGCTGGAATTCTTGTTGAGTTGCTCTCTAAGGTCACGGATAATGTCATTTTGCATCTCAACAATGCGCTTTAATTCATCCACTTCTTTCTGTAAATCCACGATGATCTGATTGCTATAATCCGGCATATGCTCACCTCCGTGTTAATGTATATCTACATTATACCATGACATGGAGAATAATGCAAATTCACAGTATATTCGGGTTCAGCATAATGACGAATCACAAGAACAGCAGATTTCTGAGGTGTGTTTTTTTAAGGTTTACAGCCAACAGCAGGTTGCTGTTATGATTTCAATTCATCTGAGCAGTTTCTATTGATACAAGAGGAGATTTTCTATTGTGCATGTATACGAAATTTACGCTAAATGACAGCAGGGTTCTGAATAGTTACCCAGATTTTCCACTTTTCTTTTTCACACTCAGTGATACGCTCGTCAATATGAACATAGATTCTGCCCTTATCTGTTTCTGCCTGCAAACGTTCAGGACAATGTTCCTCTGCCCACTTGATATAGATACGTGCAAGCTTGTCATTGCTGTAATCGTGATAGTCACTGCCACACTGCGTAATCATCATTCTGTCGGTGTCAAGTGCCATTCTCTGATAATCATGTTTGTAAATCATAATCTTAACCGCTTTTCTTCTTTATCAAAAATCCTGCAAGAACAGCGATTCCTGAGAGAATCATTCCGCCAATTCCATAAATCAAACCATTGGAGGTTTTTTTCTCACTTGTTGACGCTGTTGCTTCCTCAGATATATCAACTGTAGTGTCATCATCAATTTTCAAATTTTCTCCGAAACGGTGAGCAGTACCTTTTCCATTATCAGCAGTAACAGAATGATATCCTTCCTTGGCTGTATCTTCTGTCAAAGTACTGAACGGCATGAAGCTGTCGATCACATTGCCGTTATCATCACTCATCAGCCACTTGCCATTCTGCAAATTGAAATGATATGTGGTTTCATCGGTGATAATCGTCCAATTTCCGTCACGGTCATCTTTAAAATTCCAATTATCTGTGAGTTCATCGTAGTAGTCTTTGAAATTGTAGTTCAGCTGACCGATTTTGCTCCAATCATAATTATCATCGCCATAATTGTCATTGACCCAATCAGTCAGAATATGGTGCTTATAGCTTGCTTCGGGAAAGACAAGTCCGTCATCTCCCTTGCCATTCTACCAATCAGACCAAATCTCTCTGACGATATAGTCTTTATCAAGCATATCATCGGCATAAGCGGTCAGACTTGATGAACCTATCAACATAATGCTTGCTGCAATGGGGATTATTTTTTGAATCATTTCGAAAATCTCCTTTCATGTTTAGTATTGGGTACAATACTGTTATATATCATTGCACTTGTTTTTACAAGCCGCAATGCGCACAAAGTTCTCTGAAAAAATCCGGACAATTTTTATAAGATGAATTGACAAAAAGCTTCTGAGAGAGTATAATTATAGTAATGGGTACAATACGAAAGGATTGATTTCTATGTACTATAACGAAAAGCGAAAAGCAATTACAGCAAAGTATGTGAAAACACACCTTGATGACATCAAGATTCGCGTTCCAAAGGGCGAGCGGGAAAAACTGAAAGCTATTGCTTCTGAAATGGGCATGAGTATGAATCAGATGTTTATTAAGGCTGTAGAGGAATATATTGAAAAGAACTATAAGCCGGAATCGGAAAGTGAAACAGATTGACAAATCGGAATTTGTAAGTGAGGTGTGTTATGGCAAAATTACTTTGTATATGTGGAAAGATTGGTTGTGGTAAAACATATTATGCTAATCGATTAAAAGAACAAGAGCATGCTGTGATTTTATCTACAGATGAAGTAACCTATGATTTAACAAATAATCAACAAGGTGACGGCTATGATGAATTTGCTATAAGAGTTAATTTATATTTAAGAAAAAAAGCAGTGGAAATTGTAAATGCAGGATGCACTGTAATTTTAGATTGGGGATTTTGGACGAAAGAAAACAGGAAAGAAATAAAAAGATATGGAGAAAATAATGGGGTTTTGGTAGAAATGCATTATATTGATATTGATGATAAGACTTGGTATGAAAATATTGAAAAAAGAAATAATGAAGTCATATCTGGAAATGGCGGATCAAGTTTTTATGTTAATGAGGGATTACTAAATAAAGTTTCTTCTCTGTTTGAAATTCCAGAAAAAGAAGAAATAGATATTTGGTATAAACCACACCAATAAATTCCAGTTTGTATGGCTATTCTAACTCTCCCTTTTTCCTTTTTTGTTCAGGCTCATCACGCAAACTTTCAAGATAATCGTCAATCGCCTGACTTGCCTTGTCCAGATCAGCATACTCTTTTTTGAGGTAGCGATATTCTTCATAGAGTTTTTCACGTTCCTCATACAACGCCTGCCTTTGACGGTCAAGCACCATTTCTGACGGAAATCTGCCGTCCGGATACAATAATTTTAACTGACTTCCAACGCTCTTGTACTTTTCCAGTACAGGAGCGTTTTTCTTTGCATATTCTTTTTGTTTCCATGCTGAAAGGAACTTATACTTGTCATGATACGGTTTACTGCGTTGAAATTGCCGGACAAGTTCTATCTGTTCTGACAAAGTGTTTATCTTTTTATCCAGATTTTCAATGCTCTGCGTAGTCATTCCACGCCGTGCCATAACAGTCATCGCAGTCGGCTTCAACTCTGATGTGCTGTGAACATTGTAACTTTCAAGCAGATTTATCATCCGGGCTACGTTCTTCATATTCTGAATATCTGCCCAATACTGCAAGCCTCTGTTATCAAACTTATCACGGTCAAGAATCATCTTTCTGTGCGATGAAAACTGTCTGATTCTACGCTGAATATTCTCAGGAAGATAGTAATATCCCAGTGTTTTTGCTCTGGCAAAGCGTTGTTGTCCCTGCATACGAAATTTAAGAGAAATCGTGTTTTCTGGTTTGTAAACTGTTTCGATTCCGTTTAATCTGCACTTTTCAAGAAAATCCTCAAACGTATCAGAACGCTGAATGATACAGTCCAGTTCATAGCGAAGTTTTGCCTTCCATGATAAACCCTGCTGCTGTTTTGTCCATTCATAGTGCGAAACGCCCTTACCGATTTCCCCATATGCAACAACAGACAATCTCATTTCCTTGCACACCTCATCAGAAAGCTGACGGATTTTCTTCCACGCAGGATTATGTTTGGTATCCATGAGTGTACCAAACGTTCTGTAATTTTCCATATTGGTTTTGCAGAAAATAATGTGATTATGGATATGGTCTTTGTCCGTATGCGTGGTAAGAACATATTGATGCTTACCTTGAAAGAGTTTGTCGCAGAGCATCAATCCTGCCTGATGTACCTGTTCCGCTGTTGCTTCATTTGGTACAAAACTCTGTATGATATGATAACTCAGAACACTTCCTGTGTTCCTTCCCATACTTCTCAGCTTGCTGAACTCGTCAGAAATCTCAGCTGCATTTCCCCAGCAGCCGTATCGTGTAACATATGCTGCTTTATCAGGATTCATGATATACTGGATGGATTTAGCTTCTGTAACTCGGATTGGATGGATTGAAGTTGTTGCCATATCTCAGTCACTCCCTCCTGCAACTCATAAAGTTCCTGTTTGTAAATACGGCTTGTGGAGTTCACTCTGTGTGTAATCTGATTGACATTGTTCGCTACACTCATAACCGCCTGCCGTATTTTTTTCAGTTCCTCATGGTCGTATTCGAGATAGATTCCATTCACGACCTGCTGACGAAGATATGCACTGACAGAGGACATTCCTGACAACGCAAAGCGTTTTTTAAGTACCTCCGCTTCTGATTCTGTCAGCCTGATGACATATCGCTTGTCCACTTTTTCTGTTTTCATTTTGCTGTAATTCTCCTTATCGTTGTTTATCTTTACACACCGTCAGGTGGGTTTTAGAGGGTCTTAGGGATTTTTTCCCTAACAAGCAGATGATTGGCAGGCGGTCATTTTCTGACCGTTCGTGCCACATCATCGTTGCTTGCTACTCCAGATCAGCTGTGTTAGTCCATTCTCTTTTCTGCATCACTTTTCCTCTCATATATCACGCAATTTTTAGAGAGAAACGCAACCGATTTTCTGCTGTAAATTCAATTGTTTATTGAATATTTACACTTTTCGTTCGTTTTCACATTCAACTACAGGTTTTTCTGAATGCAAATATGCTACAATGTTTGCAGCATAAATTTATGGAAAGATTGGATATAGCATCGAACGTTCAAGTATGATTGTGAATACCGGTATTCATGATTCAGGAAGGAGTTCTGAACATGGATTTTACAGACAAATTGGATATACTCTACGCCCGCCGTTCCAGCGAGGACGGCAAAGACGGTGAGAGTATTGAAAATCAGGTTGCACTGCTCAAGCAGTATGCAGCTGACAAAGGGTACTATAACATTAAGGTTGTCACAGATGACGGATATACAGGCACGAATTTTAACAGACCCGGCTTTCAGGAAGCCTTTGCTCTTATTCAGCACAGACGTGTCGGACGCTTTATCGTAAAAGATCTGTCCCGTCTTGGCAGAAATACAATTGAGGTTGGTCAATACATTGGAGTAATTTTTCCACGTTTCGGTGTAGAATTTATCTCCGTACATGACGGACCAGAATCCAGTGATCCTGACAGCTTGGTAACGCAGTTCAAAAACATCATGAACGAATACTATGCCAAGGATATTTCGGATAAGCAAAAACTTTCGCTTCAGGCAAGAAGCAACAGCGGCAGACATATTGCTTCGACACCTACATACGGATATAAGCTTGATCCCAATGACCGTCACCACTGGATCATTGATGAACCTGCCGCAGAAGTGGTAAGACTTGTTTTCAAATACTACAACGAAGGTATGCAGGTGTCAGAGATTGCCCGTACACTGGAAAAAGCAAAATATCCTGCACCGTCCCATTACCGTAAACGTGTGGTAAAAGGTTCAAGAACAGAAAAGAACCCCTATCACTGGACGGGCAGCAGCGTAACTGCTATCCTGAAACGTCAGGAGTACGCTGGCGATACGGTAAATTTTAAGACATATCATACAAATTTCAAAGATAAGCAAGTGCATTATCGTGATGAAGAAAACTTTAGACAATACCGCACAAAGAGCGTCTGGCGACTTTGCACGCCATCTGCTTGCAAATTTCCCGTCATATTTCACAAAAATGCTCGTGAATACATCCAGTATTCACTCCGCTTTTTGTTTCATCTGACGAAAAATTTGACGACGCATCTGTCGCACAATCTTTGTGCGGTATTGCCTTTACCATTATCCGTGATACACAGGAAGCTATTATCTCCCGTGAGGAATATGAAAAGGCAAAGAAACGCAGAAAATCAACCAAACGTGTAATTCAGAGCAGAGAAAGACACCTGCTTGATGATATGATATTCTGCGAAGATTGCGGGAAAAAGATGTATCTGAACTTCCGCAAATACGCAGGCGGAAACTGCTATGTGTATATATGCGACAGCTATCGCAAAAAGAAAGGCTGCACTTCTCATTATGTGCAGGAAACAGAGGTGATCGAATCCGTCCTTAACGCAGTACGCCAAGTTTTTGATCTGTACAAATTGGATAAGAACGAATGCAGGCGTACTCTTGTAAGATGGATTTGTCGGCGAAATGAAATGAGAACCCGTGAAGTCAATGAACGCATCAAAGAAATCACGGACAGATTGAATACGATCAATAAAACAGAACAGGCTCTTTTTGAGCAGAAACTGCAACAGGAAATTTCGCAGGAAACCTTTACAAATATTACGGTAAGCATGAACGCTGAATCGGAATCACTCAGAACGGAATACGGTAAACTTCTGATTTTGCTCGACAGCTTTGATGACCAGAAAAAGAGCGTCACTCGTTTCTTAACAAAGGTTGGAACATTTGCCGACATGGAAATCACCAAAGATGACCGATACATTTTAGAGCAGCTTATTGAAAAGGTAACGATTCAGGAAATTGAAATAAAAATAAAGGTGCTTGTCTATTTCGTTGACATTGGCTTGATTTCAGTTGCTGCACTTTGATAACAAATGCGACGATTCGGCGACAATCTCGTAATAACTATTGAAAAAAGTCCTCTTATGTGCTATTCTTAATAGGAAAGCGTACAGGAGGACTTATGTTTATGTATGATAAAATCACAGCCTTGTACTGTCGGTATTCACGAGATGACGGACAGGAAACGGAAAACGCAAGTATTACGCATCAAAAAGCATTGCTGAAAGAATATGCGGAAAATAATGGTTATCTCAATCTGCGGTACTATGTTGATGACGGATATACAGGGACAAACTTTAACCGACCTGATTTTCAGCGTATGATGGAAGATGTAGAAAACGGCATTATCGAAACCATTGTTGTAAAGGATATGAGCCGATTCGGAAGAAATTATATTCTGGTGGGTCAGTATGTGGAACTTGTTCTGCCGCAGCATCATGTCAGAGTGATTGGTGTAACCGATCACTACGATTCCTATAACACAGAAAATGACCTGTTTGTTTTTGAAAGTATCTTTGCTGAAATGTATGCAGCGGATATTTCCAAAAAGATCACTTATGCAAAATATACCCTTGGCATGAATGGAGTCAAACTGAAATCACATCCGCTTTATGGGTATAAACTGGTTGACGGCGATCATAACCGGTGGGAAATCGATGAGGAATCCGCTAAGATTGTACGAATGATTTTTGATATGTTCCTGCATCAGGATATGTCGATCAATTCGATTGCAAAATACCTGAGAACCAATAAAGTACTGACACCGAGTGCGTACATGGGATACAAATATACCAAGGTCGGTACTTCTTATGGCTGGTTGTTTCAAACAGTCAGATGACTGCTTGAATTTCAGGAATACTGCGGAGATACCGTGAATTTCAAAACGAAAACAACATCGTATAAATCCAAATCAAGGCTCTTTCTCCCAAAAGAAAATTGGGTTGTTTTTGAAAATCAGCATCCTGCCATAATCAGCAGAGAAGATTTTGAAAAGGCACAGGAAAAGCTGAAAACCATATCAAAGAACTCATTTTCAGCATCAAATGAGGTGAAAAATGATACCTTTTTCAGAAATAAATGTGTCTGTGCAAAATGCGGAGCAAAGATGCACCGAAGGCATAGTGTCAATGGTGTATATTTTATCTGTAAAACGTATATGCAATATGGCACTTGCCGTTCCAATCACATAACGGAAAATGAACTGCGAAGAATTGCACTTGACCACCTTAAAAAGTTTTATATGGCTATTAAAAACGACAGAGATACGCTCATCACGCAACTTGGATTAAATCAGCTTACCGAACTTGACAAGCAGATCAAAGAAGCTGAAAATCGAGTCAATGCCATCGGCAAACTCTTGACAGAGCTATATGAAAAGAAATTTCAAGGCAAATTGTCAGATTCAGAATTCAAGATTCAATCAAAAGCATTAAGCAGTGAAAAGGAAGAACTGCTTCAATTTCTTTCGGTTGCCACCGCACAAAAAACTACTATTAGCAAAAGATTTCTCTCTGTCACAGAAATACTGAACAAAATAGAGAACTACAGATTATCGGAGTTAGATGCTGTCACGCAGGAGATATGCAATGCCTTGATTGAAAAAATCGTGATTGATGAGCCAATGGGGCAGAAAGAAAAGAATTACGGAAAACGCATTGTTGACATCTATATTTACGAACTCGGCAATCTTTCTGAGTTGGTGGATGTGCGGTTTAAGCCATACTCACAGCGCATAAAAGAAATCGCCCCTCAATTACTGCTTGAAAGGCGATGTGATACGACAAATGTGATAGAAGCTTTGGCAACAAAACGTACAAGTCTGAAAAGTGCTCTTGCAGAAGAAGGAACGAACTTTCAGACTGTAATTGTTGAAGTACGCAAAGAGATTTTGATTGATGCCATTAAAAAGGGGCTTTCCATAAAAGAAATCTATCCTTTGCTCGGCTACCCTGAGCCTTCCAATGTTTATTGGTTTGCAAAACATTTTTTAAGTATGAGTTTCAATGATTTCTATCGCAAGACAAGAAAAGAAATATGATCTGGCTGCACTTGGACAGAAATGTTCAGGTGCAGTTTTTATATGCAGCACAATTCCCCAATCAGAAAATTTCCGATTATTTGGGAACTTGAAAAAAGTGCAGATTTGCTTTTTCATTGCTTTTGTGCTATGATTACTACAGCAAATTCAAAAGCCTGTCTGTTGATTCGGAGATGATGACATAGGCAGACCATATACCGACTTCAAAACGCTGTATGTAGTAGACGAGCAGACCAGAAAGATGATCCGTCATCAGGAATATTTGGATTGGCGTGAAAGACGAAGGGTTATCACTTATCATGATAATATGTACGTTTCACCTGATCAGGAAGATATTCAGCTGCTTGCTTTACGGCAGGCACTTCTGATGCTTAAAAATCTGTATCAGGATAAATTTGAAGTCATAATCGGTTTCTATTATGGAAACTACAAAACAATAAAAGCATATGCTGCAAACTGTGGAATATCAAGGCAGGCAATGTCTAAAAAACTGCATAAGGCTTTGGAAATTCTACGGGCTATATGCTTTGAAAAACTTGAGAATCTTGAAAACTGAATATGAAGAACGTATACTGTTTTGATTGCTGCAATCCGGTTACAGACTGCGACGATTCGGCGACAATTTCTCTTTTCTGGTTGCGTTTATTTCTGATCTACGCTAAAATAGAAATAGCAAATTTAAGCCTGTCGGTATAGGAGGAAACAAGTATGCAGACAGGAAAAATCACTGCTTTATATGTCAGATTCTCTTTCGATGACGGAATTGATACAGAAAGCGGAAGCATTGAACACCAGAAAGCATTGCTGAAAAACTATGCTGAATACAATGGCTTTACCAATCTTTCTTACTACGCAGATGATGGTTACACAGGCACAAACTTTAACCGCCCAAACTTTCAGCGTATGATGGATGACATCAAAAACGGACTGGTTGGAACAGTCATTGTCAAAGATATGAGCCGACTGGGCAGAAATTATCTTATGGTGGGTCAGTATGTGGAAATCGACTTTCCAAAGTACGATGTTCGCTTTATTGCAATCAGCGATAATGTGGATTCTGCCAAAGGAATGAATGATTTACTGCCGATCAATAATCTGATGAACGAATGGTACAGCAGAGATATTTCAAAGAAGATCCGTTCCATGGTACGTCAAAAGGGCAACAGCGGTCAGCATATCACATCAAAACTGCCTTACGGGTATTACAATACCCCTGAGAACAAACAGGATTGGCAGGTAGATGAGGAAGCTGCGGAAGTTGTCCGAGAAATATTTGAACTGTATGTGCATCATGCAATGGGAACAAAGCAGATTGCATTGCAGTTGCAGGCTGAAAAACGTGTCGGAGTGGAATACCACAAGAAAATACGAAAAGGGATTGCGGTTACTGCTGAGAACATTTATTTATGGAACAGCGGAACGATTGCTACCATTCTCAAGCGTCAGGAATACGTCGGTGATACGGTCAATTTTCGCACACAGATTGCTTCTTACAAGAATAAGACCGTGATTTATAACGGAAGTGACAAGATCAAGATTTTTCCTGACACACACCCTGCAATTATCAGTCGTGAACAGTTTCAGATGGCACAGGACAAGCGTGAAAAGACGATACGTCACCCGTCAAGACCGCATAAGTATCTTTTTGGTGATTATCTGTATTGTATGGACTGTCATGCAAGAATGCATGGCAGAAGATGTGGGACAAAAAGTGAAAATGCTCTTTATTGCTATGAGTGTACAACTTACAGGAAAAGCAAAGGGTGTTACTTCCACGGTGTTCCTGAGAAATATCTTGAAGCTGCGGTCTTGCAAGCGATTCAGAGAGTGATCTATAAGGCAAATGCCAATCCCGATGAATTCTACAAGACCATTCAGAAACGTGTTGAGAAGAAGTCTGACGACTGTAAAGCGGTTATTTTAGTGGAGCTTGAAAAATCCCAGCTTCGTATTACGGAAATCGATAAGTACATTCAAGGTTTGTTTGAGGCAAAGATCAGAGGTGAAATAGATGGCTCGCTGTTTGCAAGTTTGAAAAGGACTTACGATGAAGAAAAAGAACAGCTTAACGCATTGGTTGCAGAACTCATAGGAAAACTTCATGAGAAAAATGAGTCTGTCAACAAGGTCAAGCTGTTTATGCAGGCAATCAAAAAGTATGATGCCGTTACAGAACTCACCCCACAGTTATTGGCTGACTTTATTGAACATATTGAAGTCGGCAAATGTCAAAACACGAGTAAAAAGCTGCCTTTCTCCAAAAGGGATAACGTAGTTTCAGTGTTTTTCTGGGGTATCGGCATCTTTTAATTGGGAAATGGTGAGTTCCCTAAGCGTATTACGACCAATACTACATCGAGGACGACCATGAAGCGATCATCCCGAAGGATATATTTCTGAGAGTGCAGGAGGAAATGGCGAGGCGGAGCACCGAGAACAGCAGGAAACGCCGGTTCAGCTCCAATCACGCTTTTTCGCAGATCGTTTTTTGCTCTGAGTGTGAGGAAATCTACAAGCGGCTGCACTGGAATAATCGCGGAAGTAAGTACATCGTCTGGTGCTGTTCGAGCCACCTGCACGAGAAAAAGACCTGCAATTCACGGACAGTCAGGGAGGACGTTTTGCAGGATGCCTTTCTGGAAGCGGTCAATCAGATCGTCGGAAACAGCCGGGAATACTTGAAAATACTGCAACAGAACCTTGAGGTTGCGATCAAGCAGGTGAATCCGGCTTCTGTTGAGTACCTTGACGCACGAATGGAAGACCTTCAGCGTGAGCTGATCGACCGAACAGAACGTCACGAGAACTACGACGATCTGGCAGAAGAAATCCTGCGCCTGCGGCAGCTTCGGGAGCAGACGGTGATGGACGATGTATCGAAGGCAGAATACCAGAGCCGTATCAAGGAACTGCAGGCGTTCATCCAATCCCAGCCGAAACGCCTGACGTTTGACGATACACTGGTAAAGCATCTGCTGGCAAAAATCACGATATTTCCGGAGCATCTGCTGCTTGAGTTCAAGTCCGGCGTAAATATCACGATCGAAAAGTGAATAGATAGAGCGAACCCCGCGTCACTGGTGATTCAGTGGAGCGGGGCTGTTTTTATTCTTCCTCGACCATAACGGTCATTCTGTGATCTTTTGTGCCTTATGGTAGTTTACTTCGTCAATGATTTTCTGCTGTTCCATAGCATACCTCCCTTAAAATCAATGTGACATTTCTGTCAAAAATATGAAACCTGTGTGAAAATTAGCACTTTCCCCTTGACAGTGCTAATTCAGAGTGCTATAATATAATCAGAACAAAGGAACAGAGAAGCACCAAAGGATCCGGGCGCTGAACCCTCCGTCCCCTTGCTCGAAGCAATGGAAACAACGTGACGAGTAAAAAGGAGGACTGACCTATGTTGTATCCTAGCATTTTCGGTGAAAACTTATTCGATGATTTGTTCAGATTCCCTGACTTCGGCAGAGACGTGGAGAAGAAGCTGTACGGCAAGCACGCTGCGCAGGTTATGAAGACGGATGTCCATGAGCATGACGACCACTATGAGATCGTTATCGATTTGCCGGGCTTCAAGAAAGACCAGATTAATCTTGAGCTTCAGAACGGTTATCTGACTGTCAGTGCCGCAAAGGGTCTTGACAAGGGCGAAAAGACTGAGAAGGGCAAGCTGATCCGTCAGGAGCGTTACGCCGGTGCAATGCAGAGAAGCTTCTATATCGGTGATACTGTTACCGAAGCCGATGTGAAGGCAAAGTTTGAGGACGGTGTTCTGAACATCTGCGTTCCGAAGGCAGAGCCTAAGAAGCTGGAGAATCACAAGTATATTGCAATTGAGGGATAATACCTCGCTAAGATATGATCCCGAAATAATGCTCCCCGGAGCTGTTCGTTTTGAGCAGTTGAAATGACCCCAAAAAGTTAGACAAAGAATAATCAACAAATCAGTGCAAAGCGA
>OLSF01002607.1_pt1 | contig 13576 bp, 10 predicted proteins | sample 1672301 | NCBI WGS metagenome assembly OLSF01 (sample SAMEA3136669, study PRJEB25190) | human gut metagenome | biome: human gut; feature: human-associated habitat; material: faeces | place: Austria | collected 2013
ACCATTGCATAAAGCAATGCTGAACGCACAGAAGTCAGCAGAGGTCATAGTAGCCAAACGGAACAAGATCCGTTCGAGGTGAAGGACCGAATCAATAGGAGTCTTAAGTATGACCCGGAAAGGAGGAATGGGCAGATGGATGCAGAAAACAAGGAAAGCTGCTTGCAGAGAGACAGCGCGGAACGTAAAGGGTATGTAAGAGCGCATCGCTCATTCAACCGGATATGGAAAGAAAGAGACAGTGCAGAGCCAGACATTTTAGGTAAGATACTGAGTAAGGACAATCTGAACAGAGCTTACAAAAGAGTGAAGGCAAACAAGGGAGCGCCGGGAGTAGATGGAATGACTATCGAAGAGGCGTTTCCGTGGTTGAAGGAACATAGCCATGAACTGACAGAGAGGATACGGAAAGGGCACTATACCCCGTCCCCGGTCAGAAGAGTGGAAATCCCGAAGCCGGACGGCGGAGTACGAAAGCTTGGTATTCCCACCGTCACAGACCGCATTATCCAGCAGGCGATATCACAACAGCTGATACCGATTTATGAGCCGAAGTTCGCAGAAGGAAGTTTCGGATACCGACCGGAACGGAGTGCAAAAGATGCAGTTCAGAGGATAAAGGAGTATGCAGAACAGGGATATACAAGGGCGGTCGTCCTTGACCTGTCCAAGTATTTCGATACGCTGAACCATGAATTCCTTGTAAATATCCTGCGCAGAGATGTAAAGGATGAAAGAGTGATTCAGATGATAAAGAGGTATCTGAAAAGCGGAGTGATGGAAAACGGTGTAGTGGTCAAGACGGAAGAAGGTTCGCCGCAGGGAGGAAATCTCTCCCCGCTGTTAGCCAATGTCTATCTTAATGAGTTTGACCAGGAATTCAACAAAAGAGGGGTACCGTGCATCCGCTATGCAGATGATATCGTACTGTTAGCGAAGAGTGAACGGGCATCTGAGAGGTTGTTGGAGAGCAGTACGAAATATCTGGAAGGGACGCTGAAACTGAAGGTGAACCGGGAGAAAAGCCGTACGGTCAGTGTGTTTGCAATACGAAATTTTAAATACCTTGGTTTTTGTTATGGGAAGAACGGAAAAGGAATCTATATCCGTGTGCATGAAAAGTCATGGAAGAAAGCCAAGGAAAACCTGCGCAGGCTCACTTCCCGGAGCAGATGCAGAAGTATAGTGAAAGCCATGAAGCGAGTAGAAATCTATATGAGGGGATGGCTGAACTACTATAGTATAGCAGACATGAAAAGAAACATCGAAGACCTGAATGGATGGCTGTACCGAAGGATACGGATGTGTATCTGGAAGCAGTGGAAACTACCCAGAACGAGAATGAGAAAACTAATCGGACTGGGAGTAGCCAGTCACTATGCGGCAACAATCGCCAATGACCGCAAAGGATACTGGTTTAATGCCGGGAACAAAGCGGTAAACTGGGCGTTGAATAAAGAAAGACTGATAAGCTGGGGCTACTATGATTTAGCGACAGCGTACCAGTCCATGCACGTCAACTATTGAAACCGCCGTGTACCGAACGGTACGCCAGACTGTCTAACGATTCGAAAATCCAGTCTGATGTACGGTATTTTTATCTTCGATTTTTTTAATATCATTTTTATCTTTGTTTTTCACATGAATTACATATGTTCCTCTCCTTGCTACATCACACTTTCTTCAAACTTCGTTACTAATTCTTCTGTTGAAAACATGCTTAATAATCGCTTAAAGTTATAAGCGATAAACATAGATGCAGCTTCTGCGTCAACATTCTCTTGTCTGCGTCGAAGAAAGAAACTATATCCGAGACTTCTTTTTATAGTCCCAAATGGATGCTCCACGATACATCTTCTCTGTTTATAAACCTCGTTATTATTTAGTGTTTCATTATACACAGTTTCAAGAACATCTTCATATACCCAACGCTGTATCGTTCTTCCAGATGAAGAAGTAGTGCAGTCTTTTTTATATTTGCATGAATTGCAGTCTGTACACTTATATTTGCGATACTTCATACCATTCTTCGAAGTATTTTCAAAAAATCGCAATCTATCTCCTGCCGGGCATGTATATTCATCAGTTTCACCATTATATATAAACTTTTCTTTGCGAAATTCATTATCCTTTGTAGCATTATTCGCTTTAGCTTTTTTTATAAAGACATTCATTCCAGCATCAACACAGTTTTTTATCTCCGTTCCGTTATAATAACCTGTATCTGCCAGAACTGTAGAGGACTCTTTTTCTAAAAGTTCGGATGCTTTTTGTGCCATAGTGTAAAGCTGGTTTTGGTCATTTATATCATTAGTCGTCGAAATATCTACAACAAAATGATTCTTTGCATCTACAACAGACTGTACATTGTAGCAGATATCCAATGAACCGTTATTTTTCATCCTTCTTGAATCAGGATCTGTCAAACTCTTTTGTTCCAGTCCTTCATCTTTTAATTCATGTTTTTGTGTAAGATACTGTTCTTTTAGCTCTTGATATGTTTTTAGTTTATCTGTAAGGTCATCTGCCAGCGCTTCATCTTTAACGATTGCCATAAGATATGCATTTATCTGAGCTTCCGCATATTCGATTTTTTTATCTAAACCGCTTTGCGTAATACAATTATGCTTGCTGTTTTGAGCACGGATCTTAGTTCCATCAATAACAATCAGTTCTCCATCAATGAGCCCCCAACCTTTGAGAATAAGGGTAAGATTTCGTAATGTATTGTGAAACGCAGCCTTATTCTTCTGAACAAAACCTGCAATAGTACCATGATCAGGTGTTATGCAGTTTATAAGCCACATTAATTCCAGGTTGCGTTTTGCTTCCGTTTCCAATGCTCTGCTAGAACGAATCTTATTTAAATAGCCATAGATATGAAGTTTTAATAAATCAGATCGGCGATAAGGTGATTGTCCTCGATTCCTACCACTATACTCTATAAAACCTAGATTTTCTAAATTTAAGGATTCTACATAAGAATCTATTACTCGGACAGAATTATCCTTACTTATTAAGTCATCTAATGAAGTGGTTACCATTCTTGTTTGATATCTATCTGCGCCAACAATATATGCCATAACGAATCCCCCTACGATACTGTATTTGGTAGTTTTATTATAATATTTTTCTTAATCGTTAGACAGTCTGACGCACGGTGGTGTGAGAGGACGGCGGTTAATCACCGTCTCCTACTCGATTGCATTTCATGTTGCCTCAACCAAACATCCGGAACGATCTTCAGGGAAGGCTATCTCTTTTGACTGTAATATACCCAAATCTGCTGAAAAAGTCAACAAAACTCAGTATAATTCACGGGTCGGATGAAGAAAAATGTGGTATAATTTCCAAAGAGTTTTACAAGGGAGTAATTGACAAGCTATGAAAATGAAACATAACAGATTTCAGAAACGTTTGATAACACAATTGTCACTATGGCTGGTACTGCTATTGACATTTACCGGCTGTGCGGAAAGCACCGTCACGCCGCAGGATAATACCTATACGATAGAGCAGCCGGCGACGATCCCCTACGAATTGCTGGAAGCATCGGAGACTGCAGCATCGGAACCCGAATCCGGACAGTCACAGGAAAACGCTTCGGATACACAAGAATCGCAGCAGGTTACATCTGCAACAGACGTTCCGACAGGAGAGGGCACGTCAGCATTTTCCCTCCGGGAGATTCCGGCATACTCCGGCACACCTTATACAGAAGTCAATGGCAACAAACCTTATTTCACAGAAGCAGATCTGACTACACAGTCCTTCGAGACATACAGCGAGCTGGATAGCCTGGGGCGCTGTGGCGTGGCATATGCCAACGTGGGACAGGATCTGATGCCGACAGAACCGAGAGGGGAGATCGGAGCTGTGAAGCCTACCGGCTGGCATCTGGTGAAATACGATAACGTGGACGGAAAATACCTATACAATCGCTGCCACCTGATCGCCTACATGCTGGCGGCGGAAAACGCCAATCCGCAGAACCTGATCACCGGAACCAGATATCTCAACGTGCAGGGAATGCTCCCTTTTGAGACGAAAGTCTGCGATTATGTCAAAAATACAGGGAATCATGTCCTGTACCGTGTCACTCCCATATTTGACGGGGATAACCTGCTGGCAGACGGTGTCCTCATGGAAGCCTATTCTGTGGAAGATGTCGGAGAGGGAATCCAATTCTGTGTATATGCCTACAATGTGCAGCCGGGGATCGGTATTGATTATGCTACCGGGGATAACTGGGCAGAGAGCAACGCGGCATCCCAGGAAGCGGCAGCACCCATTGTGATAGAAACACCGACACAACAACCCCAGACAGACACTACGGTGCAGATCACACCGGAACCGTCAGTGCCACAGGAATCACAGGAAACTACCTACGTGCTGAATACCAACACCATGAAATTCCACTATCCGTCCTGCTCCAGCGTGGATCAGATGAAGGAGAAAAACAAAGAGATATATACCGGCAACAGAGAAGATATCATCAATATGGGATATATGCCCTGTAAGCGGTGTAATCCTTAATCGGCAAGTGAATTAGATATAGCAGAAAAGGACCTTCGAGATACTGATAACAGCCTCGAAGGTCCCTATTATTTGCTTAGTAAAGATAAGAATATGGTTTGCTGCGACAGATATTAACTTTCCCGGATCGGACTAACCAGGGTTGCTGTACAGTAGTACTCTTTTTGGGTCTTTATGTTATCGTAATGGCATATTTGCGTCAACAGTTTTCGTATACTTGCAAACATTCTGCAAATGCTATAGACTAAGACTAGTTTCTATATCTATTTGAATCAGAATAAAGGAGTATATGTTATGTGTACAGCGGCAACTTATAGATCACAGGATTTTTATTTCGGCAGAACTTTTGATTATGAATTTAACTATGGGGAAGAGGTAACGGTAACACCACGCAATTATCCTTTTCCGCTACGGCATCAGAATGCCCTGACGGAGCATTATGCCATGATCGGCATTGCTCATATGGCAGGGGATTATCCTTTGTACTATGATGCAGTGAATGAGAAAGGACTCGGCATGGCGGGACTGAATTTCCCGGGAAATGCAGTATACAGCAAAGTGCAGACAGGTAAGGACAACATCGCCCAGTTTGAGTTCATCCCCTGGATTCTGGGGCAGTGTGCCAATGTGCAGGAAGCCAGAGTATTGTTATCCCATATCAATCTGGTGGATACGCCCTTTAATGAAAAATATCCGGTTTCTCCACTGCACTGGATTCTGGCAGACAAGGAAGAGGCCATTACGATCGAGTCTGTGCAGGAGGGACTGAATATCTATGACAACCCGGTGGGAGTATTGACGAACAATCCCCCGTTTCCAATCCAGATGTTTCGTTTGAACGATTATATGTCCCTGTCCTCCGAATCACCGACAAACCGTTTTTCCGCAGATCTGAAGCTGAAGCCGTACAGCAGAGGCATGGGAGCCATGGGACTGCCCGGGGATCTGTCTTCTGCATCCCGTTTTGTACGGGTGGCATTCACGAAGATGAATTCCCTGTCCGGATTGTCTGAGTCGGAGAGCGTCAGCCAGTTTTTTCATATTCTGGGGAGCGTGGATCAGACCAGAGGATGCTGTCAGCTGGACAAAGGGGAGTATGAGATCACTATCTACACTTCCTGCTGCAATGCAGACAGAGGAATTTACTATTATACGACCTATGAAAATCATCAGATTACTGCAGTAGATATGTACCGGGAGAATCTGGACAGTGATCGTCCTGTCCATTACCCGCTGGTACAGGGAGAACATATTTTATTGCAGAATGCTGCAGCAGGAAGCGCGGAGGAAAATCAGTAATGGATGTACAGAAAGAACAGGAGCAGCAAAACCGGACGGATCATGTAGTGTCCGGATTTGCATTCTATTCAGAGAAAGATGCCAGACTGGCAGAGCAGGAGAGACAGAAGATTGCTTATCTGGATAAGCGGATCGATCGGACAAATCTGGAGTCCGTACTGGTTATTTATAAAAAAGCATTGGATGACAGGGTGTTCCGCACTCCGGTAGGTTTGGAATACCTCAGGGAATTGCAGGGAGAACTGAAAGCAGAGCAGGATCTGTTGGGAGAAGAGATTCCGCCTATCCCTCTGTGGACGAACTTTGCGGACACCAGGGAAAAAACGTCTCCTGCCAGAAGAAGAATCAAACCGGCACCGGAAGAAAATAAAAATACGACGTTCCGGCTGTCTCTTATTATGAATATTGTGATGGTCATTGCAATTATTGCAATGTTTATCATCACGCTGAATTCCGATCAGCCCAATGTCCTGAATTATGAAAGAAATCTGCAGAACAAATATGCCACCTGGGAGCAGGAACTGACCCAGAGGGAGCAGACGGTACGGGAAAAGGAAAGAGAATTACATATAGAGACCGAAGTTTCACAAAATTGACATATTTACACGCTATAGTGTAAGTATTCAGGAAAGCCTCGAAGAGGCGATTTTGCGAATGGGACTGAATAGTTACTATCTCAAGATAGGAAGGTGAGGGTGTATGGACAGACTGAAAGTACTGGTAGTAGATGATGAGAGCAGAATGCGTAAGCTGGTCCGGGATTTCCTGGTAAAGAGCAATTTTGATGTGCTGCAAGCCGGTGACGGTGAGGAAGCACTGGATATTTTTTATAAAGAAAAAGATATTGCACTGATCATTCTGGATGTGATGATGCCGAAGATGGACGGATGGCAGGTATGCCGGGAGATCCGGGTGAACTCCAAAGTACCGATCATCATGCTGACAGCCCGCGGAGATGAGAGAGACGAACTGCAGGGATTTCAGCTGGGAGTGGACGAGTATATTTCCAAGCCCTTCAGTCCCAAGATTCTGGTGGCCCGAGTGGAAGCAATCCTGCGCAGAACAAATCAGCTGGGACAGGAAGAGGCTCTGACCTGCGGCGGCATTACCGTGGATAAGGCGGCACACCGCGTGATCATTGATGGAAAAGATGTGGATCTAAGTTACAAGGAATTTGAACTCCTGACCTATTTTATGGAAAATAAAGGCATTGCCCTGTCCAGAGAAAAGATCCTGAACAATGTGTGGAACTATGATTATTTTGGGGATGCCCGTACCATAGACACACATGTGAAAAAACTGCGCAGCAAACTGGGCGAGGAAGGCAATCTCATAAAGACCATATGGGGCATGGGGTACAAGATGGATGAAACAGCGGAATAAACAACAAAAGAGAAAAGTACATTCTATCAGGGGACAGTTTGCCTGGATCTTTATCGGCCTGATGATCGGTACGATCCTGCTGTGCCTGATGATCAACTATTTATTTCTGGGAAAAGTCTATATGCAGAGCAAACTGGATGTTATTCATGATGCTTACGGAACCATCAAGCAGGCAGCGGAGAGCGACAGCTATGACACGGAAGAATTTGCCAGAGAACTGGATGATGTGTGCAGAAGCTACAACATGACGGTATGCGTTATGGATGTGAATTCCAATATGAAATATGTGTCCATCAACGGCGGTGAGAGACTGGAAAACCGCCTGATCGGTTATGTATTTGGACTCAGCATACCTTTCAATGACCAGAGGGTGATCGAGAACGGCGATGATTATGTGATCAAGAGAACCGGACAGGAGGACAAGGAATATCTGGAAATCTACGGAAGACTGAATACCGGCATTTCTTTTATTATGCAGACACCTCTTTCCAGTATTCAGGAGAGTGCAAAGATCGCCAACCGCTTCTATGCCCTTGCAGGATGTCTGGGAGCAATGGCGGGTGGTATTATTATCTGGTTCGTCTCCCGAAGTGTGACCAAGCCGATCCTGGAACTGAATAATATTTCGAAACGGATGGTACAGCTGGATTTTGAGGCAAAATATCAGGGGAAGGCACATAATGAGATCGATTTGTTGGGAGAGAATATCAATAAGTTGTCCGATTCCCTGGAGAAAACCATTTCGGAACTGAAGACAGCGAACAATGAATTGCAACGGGACGTGGAGAAAAAAGAAGCCATTGACGAAATGCGCAAGGAATTTCTGGCCAATGTATCCCACGAACTCAAGACCCCCATTGCGCTGATTCAGGGTTATGCGGAAGGGCTGCAGGAGGAGATCAATGACGATCCCGAGAGCAGGCAGTTCTATTGTGATGTCATCGTGGACGAAGCAGCGAAGATGAACAACATGGTGAAAAAGCTTCTGACCCTGAACCAGCTGGAATTTGGTAATGATGTGGTGGCCATGGAGCGGTTCGACCTTACGGCGCTGGTGAAAAATTATATCCAGTCAGCGGCAATTCTGACAAAACAGCATGAGATTACTGTGCGGATGGAAGAGTATCCGCCGATCTATGCATGGGCGGATGAATTTAAAATAGAAGAAGTGTTCATGAACTTTTTCTCCAATGCGGTCAATCATTGTGAAGATGATAAGATCATCGAAGTGAAAATGGAACAAAAGGACGGCAAAGTACGGGTATCTGTATTCAATACAGGCAAACCGATCCCGGAGGACTCTATTCACCATATCTGGGAGAAGTTCTACAAGGTGGATAAGGCCAGAACCAGAGAATACGGAGGCAGCGGTGTGGGATTGTCTATCGTGAAGGCCATCATGGAATCCATGAACCAGCAATTCGGTGTGAACAATTACAACAACGGCGTGGAATTCTGGTTTGAGTTAGAGACAAAATAGTAAATATAAAGGATATATTTTTATATGAGGGAAGAACAGATACAGGAGGCACCGGTAAAGGTACTGTTAGTCGGTGTGGATGTCGGTGAAGAACCGGATTTTGAGCGTTCCATGGAGGAACTGGCAAGTCTGGCGGAAGCTGCGGAAAAAGAAGTGGCCGGTCAGATTGTACAACGGCTGGATCATGTCAATAAAGCGTTATATATCGGCACCGGAAAAGTGACAGAGGTGCGCAGGCTGGCAGAAGAATGCGGGGCACAGGAGATTGTGTTTGATAATTCTCTGACACCTTCACAGGTAAGAAATCTGGGAAATGAACTGGAACTGCCGATCATCGACCGGACGAATCTGATCCTGGATATATTTGCCATCCGGGCCCAGACAAGAGAGGCAAAATTACAAGTGGAGACAGCCAGACTGCAATATATGCTGCCGAGACTGGTAGGAATGTATGATGCACTGAGCAGACAGGGCGGTGCCAGTGGCAGCATGAGTAATAAGGGCACCGGTGAGAAAAAGCTGGAACTGGACAGGCGTAAGATCGAGCATCGTATCACAGAACTGAAAAAGGAACTGGAAGATGTGGGACGTACCAGAGAGGTGCAGCGGAAAAAGAGGCAGCAGTCCCGTATCCCGCAGGTGGCTCTGGTAGGATATACCAATGCGGGAAAGTCTACAATTCTGAACCGTATGGTAGAGCAGTTCGGCGAATTGCCGGATAAAACGGTCATGGAAAAGGATATGCTGTTTGCTACACTGGAGACCAGTGTCCGCAGTGTGGATACCGGACATAATAAGCCCTTTTTCCTGACGGATACGGTTGGATTTATCAACAAGCTGCCCCACGGACTGGTAAAAGCCTTCCGCTCTACACTGGAAGAGGTGAAGTATGCGGATCTGCTGATCCAGGTGGTGGATTTCAGCGATGAAAATTACAGACAGCAGATGCAGGTAACAGCAGATACTTTAAAAGAGCTGGGAGCAGGTGACATTCCGCAGATCATAGTGTATAATAAGGTAGACAAATGTGGGATGGAACCACTGCCGCAAAAGAGACAGGACAACTGGTATCTGGCGGCAGGACTTAATATCGGTATCCGTGAACTGGCAGAGGCTGTTGAACAGAAAGTCTATGCGGATAATGCAGAGTGCGTATTTCTGATCCCGTACAGTGCAGGAAATGTGGCTTCCTATCTGATGGAACAGGCGCAGATACTTTCCAGAGAGTATAGGGAGGACGGTATTCTGATCCATGCGGACTGCCATAGACAGGATATGGACAGATACAGAGAGTATATAGTGTCATAAGATCACAGAAATTACAATGAGGGAAGGATAAAAGATGGAGACCAATACACAACAGGAACGAGCAAAGAGACTGGAACAACAGGCAAGAGAATACCTGATGCAGTCCAATGATCCGATATTTACCAGGTATTTACAGCAATTACTTCCAAGAATACAGAGACAGCCGGAATATGTAGAACAGCTACAGGCAGAACTGGATAAAAGCGTGGAATTCTGGTACCAGAGACAGCAGATCAATGCAAACAGAGGCGGAGAAACCGGAGCGGAGTCATCTGTGCCGCAGCAGAGTGTACCACAGGAGGCAGCCGCCGGAGAACAGCAGACAGCCGGGCAATCACAGACACAGCCAGTGGGGCAGTTTACCATGCAACAGGTGCAGGCACCGGTGACGCAGGCTCCGGCACAGAAGAAGCAGAATGCGGAATATCTGGTCGCAACCATTGCATTGTCGGTGGTTGGCGGAATCTTTATTCTGACCGCACTGGTATTGCTTGGTATGTATTTTATGAACGGCTGGATCAAAGGTATTTCTTTATATGCAGTTTCCCTGGGAGTGGTATTGATCGCAGAATTACTGATCCACAGAAAGCTTCCGAAACTGGCCCGGATCTTTTCGGCTATCGGCATAGCGGCGTTATATCTGTCGACCATGATCAATACGATTTCCCTACATAATTTCGGTATGCTTCCTGCAGCGGCGATCATTGCAGTGATCACAGTGGGCACGGTTTTACTGAGCAGAAAAAGGGATTCCCTGATACACAGAATGCTGGGAATCGCAGCATGTTGGCTTTGTGCGTATCCGCTTTTCGGTTCTTCATTGCTTTCGGAGCCGGAAGGCCTGCTGGTGCTGGCATTGATTCTGTTACTGAGTGTACTGAGCATCTGTGTGCCGGTAAGAAGATATCATACGGCTTCGCAGTTGATACAACTTGTCAGCACTACGATCCTTTTCCCGGTAACGGTATCCTGTGTGATCAGTACACAGGGAATGCCGGTCTGGGTGACAGCAGCTGCATTTGGAACCTTTTTCCTGATCGCACATCTGATCCTGGTAGTGCAGAGCAATTACATACTAAAAGAAAAACAGGCGGGCCATGCAGTGAATGAAAACGGCTTGCTGGCAATCTATATAGCATTTCTTCTGGTAGCCGGAATTACAACCGGTACGGCGATGAACAATTATTGGGGAAGAGCGGAGAACGACGCGTATATCGGAATCATCGCCCTGACGGGAATGGCGTTTGTAGTCGCGGTTCTTGCGGGAATTGCCATACGTGGAACGTGGAAAAAATGGCTGCCCTGTTACTTTTTCAGTTTTGTTGCGGTATGTGCCTTTTCTGTAATAGAAAGTAACTGGCCGATACTCATATGCCTGACAGCGTTGCTTTTACTGACGAAGATACTGACCCGTTTTGCGGAAGGCGGACTGAGGGCACTGGATGTGATCGTTACATCACTGTACTGTATTGAACTTCTGGCAAACGGAAAGGAAATACCGTATGCATACCTGCTCCTTGCGGGAACCATCCTCAGTATGTTCCTGGTCTATGGATGGACAACGATACAGGAGCTCCTGCTTACTTTTTCCCTGGCATTTTTTGCAGCGGCCAATTTGATGCCGATGCTAAAGCTGCCGGCTTTTGCGGGGATCCTGTTTGTAAGTATATTGCTGTTTAATAATGTGAAATATATGCGCGGGAAAAACATCCTGGTATTTAATGTATTTGTAATGGTGGGGCAGATCGGAGCGTTGATCGCTCTGGCAAATCCGGTGTACCGGAACTCTTATCTTACTTATCTGTGCATGTTTGTGTTTGTACTGGCTTATCTGGTACTGACATTGCAGGAGAGATACTATAAGAAGTTTAAACACAGAGAACTGATCATTGTGATCTTTCTGACCTATATGGCACTGATCGTTAAGACCAATGTTCCCGTGATCAATAGTGTTCTGATCATGCTGATTGCGCTGGTAAGTGTAACACTGGGCTTTTTGAAAAAAGATAAGCCGGTAAGAATATATGGACTAGTGCTTTCTTTGTGCACTTGTGGTAAAATAGCATTATATGATTACTGGGGAGCACCGGTATTGCAGAAAACGATCCTTTTCTTTGCAGTGGGTGTGATCGCACTGGCGATTGCCGGGATTTATATCGTACTTGAGAAAAATACAGGAAACAATGGAAAAACAGACAGGGAAGGATAGAAGAATGACAGAAAACAAAAAGAGGATTGTATGCGGAGCGTTATTGTGTGTAATGGCGCTTGGCATGACAGCCTGCGGAAATGAAATTCCGGATCTGACAGAAGCGGAATCACAAAGAGTCGGAGAATATGCGGCGGTAACGCTCTTAAAATATGATGCGAATCACCGGAGCCGTCTCGTGGACCCGGAAATCGTCATTGCAAAACTGGAAAAAGACGCGGCCAAGGAAACCGGAAGACAGGAGAATGCACAGACGGAAGAGAAGCCTGCGGAATCGACTGCTTCAGAAGCCCAGGCACCTACCGCACAGGAGGATATTACCACCAGTCTGGAGGATTTCTTCGGACTTGCGGAGGGAGTGACCTTGACATACAGAGATTACCAGATAGCAGACTCTTATCCGGAGGACGGATCTGCAGATGATTATTTTGCGTTGGATGCCTCCACCGGGAAAAAGCTTCTGATATTGAACTTTGAACTGACCAACGGAACAGATCAGGAGGAGAATGTTGATTTCCTGAGTACTGCATCCAGATACATCATTACTGTAAATGACGGCACACGTGGAAATGCATTGACCACAATGCTGCCCAATGACATGTCTACGTATGTGGAAACCATGGCTCCCGGTGAGACACAGGGATTGGTCCTGCTACTGGAAGTAAATGAAGATATGGCAAATGGGATACAAAACATTTCTCTTCGTCTCAAAAATACATCAAATGAATATACAATTCAACTTTTATAGGCATATATACTGTAAATTATGAGAAAAAGAGAAAAGACAATAAGATCCAAAATGACAAAAAAGCCCATGATTATGGGCTTTTTTACTGCTTTTGCAAAATTGTTTGAAAAATATGCAAAATAATGTTGACAAGTGTGGCACAGGGTGATATACTCAGATTCGTTGTTGAGGCAACGCCAAGACAACACAACAGCTCGAAAGAAACATGAAAAGATTTCAAAAAAGTTGTTGACAAAGTCTGACAGATATGTTAATATAAATAACTGTCACGGAAAACAAAGTTTTCCAAGACGAAAAAGATTTCAAAAAAGTTGTTGACAAACGAAAGCGGTTATGATAAGATATCAGAGTTGCCGCTGAGAACAACAGCAACGAACGAACGAGCTCTTGCGAAGCAAGAGGTTATGATCTTTGACAAATAAACAGTAATGCAACCCTGAAAATTCCAAGATTTTCAGAGAAATTCAAGAACAAGCAAGTTGATCGAAAGATTGACAAGCTACCCGAATTAACAGTAAACAATGCCAGATAAAACTGGCAGGACACAAACACCATTTTAACATGAGAGTTTGATCCTGGCTCAGGATGAACGCTGGCGGCGTGCCTAACACAT
>OLSF01002638.1_pt1 | contig 13447 bp, 13 predicted proteins | sample 1672301 | NCBI WGS metagenome assembly OLSF01 (sample SAMEA3136669, study PRJEB25190) | human gut metagenome | biome: human gut; feature: human-associated habitat; material: faeces | place: Austria | collected 2013
TCTCCCTACCGGTTGCAGTTGCAACCAACTTTAACACCGTAAGGTGATTGAAACTACAATGATAATGTAAATTATGTAATATCATTCATAGTTGCAACCAACTTTAACACCGTAAGGTGATTGAAACTGTAAATTGTGACATAATACTCTCTCCTTTTGATATGGTTGCAACCAACTTTAACACCGTAAGGTGAAGAAAACCGCATAACCAAAAAGCCTGTACCAATTTTTTTCTTGGTACAGGCTTTTTTGCGCTGTTTTTTCCATAATGGCTTGACAATTTTGTTGAAATATGATACAATAGGTAGGAAAAATAAAATTATTTCGTTTATTTTTACAATATCATAGAGGTGAAGTACTTTGAAATCAGAAATGCATGCAGAAACACGACTACAAAAGATACTGGCATCACTGTACGCCCACGCTGCAGAAAACAATGCAGAACAGCTGGCGGAAAACGCAATACGTCATCTGAATCATCCGGAAACGCCTCTGCGCCAGGATCTGGATGTGCGTCTGGTGAAAGGCGGCACATATAAGATCAAGGGATATTACCTGGAAGATAATGAGCTGATGGATATCCGTGGTGCCAGCAAAATCATTACAGAGGTACATGAGCATATTGTTCCGGAATTTCTGCGGAACAGGGTGGGCTTTGATTGCGTTTTGTACAATGGCGGCGGAAATCTTCTTGCTCTTGTTCCGGCAGATACCGATCCGTCTCTGGGAATCGCAATGGAACAGGAAGCACAAAAGCGGCTGGTGACTGCCCAGACAGCATATTATGTCAGCGAATGCATTCCATTGAGCAGCTTGCTTGGAAAACAGTACAATGAACAGCTCAGAACACTGGAATTGGCACTTACTGCTCGCAAAAAGACAAAGATTCTCTTCCAGACAGAACCGAAAAGCGCAATGCTGCATCAAGTGATTGCAGACGGTATCCGGATTGAAGCAGAAACTTTGCCGGATGCAACACAGTACTGCGACGCCTGCAGGAAGCGTCTGGCGTATTATGAATGGAATGGACAGATCGTCTGCGGCGGATGTCTGCATAAGATCCTGGCAGGCAGATCTGCAAAAGGCCGCTATGTTGAGGCATATCGGGCATTTTTGCAGAAAAATGGCGCAGGGGATCTTGCGGACCAGGTTTGTCATGTACACAAGCTGGAAGACATTGACGCAGATGATGTTGCAGTTGTGTATGCAGATGGTAACAATATGGGCGGCATTATTCAGAAATTTACAAAGCTCACTGAAATGATGGACTTCAGTGACTTTGTCCGGGATACTATTCCCGAGATCGTATATGGCGCAATGTACCAGCAAAAGATTGTTCGATTTGAGATCGTTGCAATGGGCGGAGATGATATTTTCCTGTTGGTTTCCGGAAAAGATGCTGTGGCATTCGCTGCAAATCTGGTTGAACGATACAACAATGCATTTGCACAAAAGTTCCCGGATCCGGATGCCAAATCGACCTTATCTGCCGGAATTTGTATTGCAAAGCCTGATACGCCGGTAAAGATTATGCTGGAAGCTGCAGAAGATCAGCTATCAGCTGCGAAAGATCTGGTAAAAAAAGAACGCTGTACGGGCAGTCTGTCTTTTCAAGTACTGACGACATATGAGAACGCTGTGGAAGGAAAACAGATCAGTACACTTCTCCCTTATTCTCTGAATGTTGCCAAAGAGATTTTGCGGTATGTCTCGAAACTGAAACAAAATAAACGTCTGGATCCATCCAGGCTGTATAATATTTCCGAAGCATTTCACCAGGCAGATTTGGAAATCGAAGCGTCTATGTTTCTGGATTATACCAATTGCAAGGATAAGAAAAAAGCAGTCCTGCCTCCGGAAAAACTGGGCGGATATGTATATAAGGATGGCTATTATCATAAGGACGGAAAAACTTACTTTATCTGGGATGATCTGATTGACTTAATGCAGTTCAGCAGGGAGGAGAATGATCAAATATGAAAAAGAGCTATGAAGTTCGAGTGAAATTGCTTTCTGCACTGCATATCAATGGCGGAACCAATGCGGATGGCGTGAGAATTACAGTAAAACAGGATGGACAGGCGTATATCCCTGCAACACTTTTCAAAGGAATTGTACGTGAAAATTATAGCAAAATGGTTTCTCTTGTGGATGAAGCACATGCAGCACATCGGGCAGATACTGTCAGTGCACCTTGTTCATGCAGTACATGCAGAATGTTCGGACGTGCCGGATTTCAGCAGTCACGAATCATTTTTGATAATCTGGAATGCCGGCAGCCACTGCATTATATGACAAGAACGAATGTGGCAGTAGACCGTTATTTGCAGACAAGTATTGCAGGCGCATTGGTCTTTACCCAGGTTGTGGAACCTTTTGATGCAGATGGAATGCCGGTTGAGTTTTCCGGGCAGATAACGGCTTATTTTACAGAGAATCAGAAAGCAGAAGAAGCTTGTCTATGGAAGGCACTGGAGCTTATAAATTGTATCGGTCTTGGAAAAAGCAGAGGTCTTGGATTTGTGGAGGTGAGTGTAAATGAAGCAGAGAGTGGAATTTGAACTGCAAAGTGATCTGATGTGCGGCGGTGTACGTATTGCAGACAATTTCCTGGAATCGGAGTCCTTTATCCGAGGTTCTGTTTTACGGGCTGCTTTTGCAAAGCAGATTCTGTTGGAGTGTCCTTTGAGTGATATGCCAACGGCAGATGGAAAACTGCATTTTGTGACACCGAAAGATGCAAACGGAGTATGTGCCGATTGTTCTCAGCGGAAGGTATGCGAGAACTTTTCTCAAATGCGTTTTTCTTATGCATATATCAGTGGTGCAATTCCAGCACCATTTACTTCCAGAGTATGTAAGAACTGCGGAACAGATCATCCAATACAGGACACCATCGTAGATAGTGGTAAAGTACAGTGTCATAAGTGTACGGATAGTTTAAAACGTATGGAATCGGTGAAAGGGTTTCTGCGTGAAGAGAATGAGATGTTTCATCAGGTTAAACCGAAAATTCATTTGACCACCCATACTGCTATCAGTCGATATTCCAATACAGCGAAAACGGGAAGCTTGTTTTCCATTCGTGCCATTCAGAAGGGAACACGTTTTGAAGCAGTGATTGATGATGCAGAAACCGGATTTCTGTCAGAGGGTGATGTGATCTATTGCGGAAAATATGCTTCCAATGGGTTTGGAAAGATGAAAATTGTCCGCATGATACCTGAAAAAGAGTGCACAAAGGAAGAACTGGAAAACCGCATTTCTTGTTTTAATCAGCGGTTTCATACAACGAACCAGGTTGCAGTTCTGCTGCTTTCCGATGCTTGTGTAAGGATAGATGAGATTACTGAAATCCGTACGGACGAGGACTATACAAAGCTTTGGCAAATGGCTCTGTTTGGTGGAAAAGACCTGCCGTTTCGAATGAAAAATATTGTCGCAGAAACACAGCTTTACAGCGGATACGATACATCGAAGAAATGGGGAGATTGGAAACAGAAAAAGCCCGATCTTCATTTGCTGAAAGGAACATCTATTTTGTTGGAAATCAAAGAAGGCCGTTATGAAGAGGCAGTGCAGCTGTTATTGGAATTGCAGAAAAACGGGGTTGGAGAAAAAACGTTGGATGGATATGGTCAGATTGAGATCTGCCATAAAATTCATTGCATAGGAGTGGAATGAGATGGACAGAAAACAAGTCAAAAAACAGATTATTGAAATTGTTCAGGGCATGAAAAAACAAATTGGTCAGAATAAACTCGGAGAACTGTTTGCGAAAGATGCTGGGTCGAAAACTAAAATCGGGTGTAACCAGTTTCGTGATATTGCGTCTATCTGTCATCAGGCAGATTGCTATGAAGAAGTCAAATTACTTGTGCAATATAGTACAGCGAAAGCAAATAAAGATGTGAGTTGGAAAACACCGCTGCAGTCTAATCCCAAAAAGAATTTTGGTAATCTTGTAGTAGATTGTATGGATGAAATACGCAAAATCGATCCTTCGCAGGAATTGTATTTGCTGGAATTGTATTTTGGCTATTTGTACTGGCAGTCCAGGATCTGGAGCGAGGCAGCTTCTGATGGTTCCGGCAGACAAGGAAATTCACGGACAAATAATAAAACGAAAATGAACTGGAAATGAGGTTGATCATAAATGCTTTACGATACGTTTGAAAACCGAACAATCATTAGAGGTGAATTGACAACAGTAGATCCCATTCATATCGGAGCGTCTGGAAAAGAAACACTGAATCCCATTGATGTGGATGACAGCGTACTGAAGGATGCACAGGGAAATCCATTGATTCCCGGTTCCTCAATAAAAGGCGTTGTACGGAGCCGTTTTGAGGCAGTCATGCGTTCGATTGGCGAAGATGTGTGTGATGTATTTGCACAAAAAGGTGAGAATGATCTGATTTGCGTGACAGATCAATTCCGGAAGAAAATTGAGAAAAGCCAGAAAACGCATCAAGAAAAAGCTAGGGAATTGTATGAAAAAAGTTGTGTTGTTTGTCAGTTGTTCGGGGGGAAGGCAGTTGCTGGTAAGCTTCGCTTTATGGACTGCTTCTACATTGGAGAACATCCTTGTGAAATTGAGAGACGTGATGGTGTCGGAATCGATAGAGAAACTGGTGCAGCGGCGAAAAACGTAAAATACGACTTTGAAATTGTTCCCAAGGGTACGCGATTTTCATTTGTAATGATTGCAGAAAATCTAGATGAAAAACAGCAGCGGTATCTGGATTTTATCCTTCAGATGCTGGAAGGCAGTGAAGAAGAAGAAAATTATCTGGCGGTGGGAGGTAAGACCACCAGAGGATTGGGCCGGATTCGACTGGAAAATACAAAAAGAGAATGCATTACAGCAAGTGATTTAAAGCAACAAATGAAAGAACGCTTTGGCATTTGAGGGAGGGATCATGTTGAGGTTTTCAAAAGTGCAGATGGAAGCATATGGCCACTTTACAATTTCGGCGGATGGTCCCATACTTATTTCTTCTGGCAGCAGCAATCGGGTGAATCCAGATCTGCCGGATGCTTGTTTCCTGACGGGAAAAAATGAAAGCGGAAAAATGGTTTATGTCATTCCCGGGAGCAGTGTGAAAGGTGTTGTCCGGCATTACTTAGAAGATGTGGGGAAATTAAGTCCGGCACAAGCAGAGGAAATGTTTGGAACAGTAAAAGGGCAATCAATTCGCAGTAAAATTTCTTTTTCAGATGCATACGCAGATATGAAAACTGTGCAGACGGATATCCGCTATCAGACAGCAATCAATCCAGTCAGTCAAAGTGCAAAAAACGGTACGCTGAATAATATGGAGGTAGTGATCGCAGGAGCTTTTCCATGTCATTTCCGGCTATTGAACTATTCCAAGGCAGAACTGGATGCACTGCTCTTTGCCATAGGTGCATTTGACAGAGGAGAACTGTGCATTGGCGGTAGAATCAGCCGTGGATTTGGAACAGTTCGAATTACTGATTTTCATATGAAAGTCATCAAAGGATACGATAAAGAGACGCTTTCTCCGAATGTGATCAAAATTTATGATAGTCTGGCGGATGCGTATCAGGAAGCTGCATTGGTGGAGGTGTGATTTGAATATGAATCGTAATATTCCCAGAAATTATAGCTTTGTGCAATTTCCGACAAAACCAGATGTTTATTATATTTCATCCTTGAAGGAACGTATGGAAGACCAGGACGGCTTGTATACTGGTTATTTGGAACTGGAAATAACGACTGTAGATTATTTGCATATTGGAAGCGGGTTTTCTCGGTTGGAAAATAAAAAGTTGATATCTGAAGTCGCACGGGAAAATCAATCACTGATCATTCCGGGTTCCTCCTTGAAAGGAACAGTCCGGCAGATTTGTCGTGCAATTTCAGACGGCTGTATTCCAAAAGAACGAGAAATAGTATTAACATCGGAGCAGCAAGCGCAGTGCAATTTACAAAAGGAAAAATTTCATTGCTGTATTGTTTGTGATATGTTTGGCGGAATGTCGTTAGGCAGCAAGATTCGCTTTACGGATCTGACTGCACAGAAGAACAATGTGGAATCTATTTCGGTTTGTGTACAGTTTTCGCCAAATCCAAAATCATCAAGCTACAAATGTGCAGATAATCGGAAATATCATTTTGGATATAAATTCTACTACACATATTGTGATAAAGCTGGCGGTGCAACTGAGGAGATAGAGGTCGTAAGCAAAAATGTTCCATTTTTGGGTCGTGTTTATTTTAAACAGCTCAGATTAGAAGAACTTTGCCTTTTTATGCATGCATTAGGCTTTTCCCGGAATTTTTCCTTGAAACTTGGTGGTTATAAGAATGCCGGACTAGGTACGGTACGGACAAAATGCTGTAAGTTTGTTATGAACGGAAAAGAAGAAAAGCCAGAAAAAGCATATGATTATGCAAAGCAGTATGATGATGGCTGTTCAGATGAATCTTATGAGCGTATTCGAGATCTGGAAACAATTATGGAATATAAAGAGAGATGAGCAAAATGAAAGCGAAAAAAGAACTATTAGATCTGGTCGATCACATGGACACTTCCAGTAAATACGAGAAATTTTATCGTTTTGCCTATACTTATCTTTTTGGCATGAAACGGCGTGGTGTGCAGGGGACTGACGAGTTTTTCGAAGTGATCCGTTATTGTTGGGATAATGTTAAGAATAACGCTACGAATATCAAAAAAGAGAACATACAAAGACACATGGGAATCTCCGGAAAGGATTCAGCTTCAATCGGAAATTGGTGTAAATATATTCTGCAAAAACATGATCTGACTGATCTGGATGCAGAAGAATTGCGCTATGTGTTTGGATGTTGTGCACATGCTGCGAAAGCGAAAGGATAATGTTGAAATGAAAAAACATTATATGAGCGTTCTTGGAACTGGAAATTATCAGGCATGCAACTATGCCATCACAGAAGAAAATCATGATGTGAAAGCTGTCAAGGAATTTTATGAGACAAAATATATACAAGCAGCTGTCTTTCGAATGATCTGTCATGATTATTCAGACGGAGACAAAATTACGATTTTTATGACACATGAGGCGAAAGAGAGACACTGGGATAAATTGAAAGAAGAACTGGAACAATTGATTGCATCCAGAAATCAGAATATTTCTTTGAATGATGTCATGGTTCGGGAAGGAATGGATGATGACCAGCAATGGGAAAATTTTAATATCATCTATTCACAGATAGAGGATGAGGAACAGATTATCGTTGATGTTACGCATGGTTTTCGTACAATTCCAATGCAGTTATTTACCATTCTGAACTATGCAAAGGCGTTAAAAGACATTGATGTAGCGGGAATCTATTACGGTGCTTTTGAAAGAAAAATGAAGATCAACAATGTTGAATATTCGCCGATTGTTGACTACGTCGGGTATATGACTATCATGGAACTTGCAAATGCTGCCAATGTGTTCTCCGCAACTGGAAACGCCAAGTTATTGCATAAAGTTACAAAGAAGGTAAAAGATGAAGGCTTCAAAGCAAACACGCCTCAGAAACATGATCTTTCTAGCTTGGATAAAATATCTTTGAAAATTGAACAGTTAACCGAGTCAATTCAATGCGCTAGAGGGAAGGACGATGTATGTGGCAAGAGCATTCAACAAGATTATCTTGCATATAATAGTGTTGATATGCCAAAGTCTTCTAGTCAAGGCAATGAAGCAAAGGCAATCTATCCAATTATTCAATATGTTGATCACTGCGTTGATAAGTATTTTCATAACATATCGCAAAAAAGCGATGATGTCTCTGTAGGAATGTGTACTGTTAAATGGTGTAAAGATTATGGCTTGATTCAAGCGGGGTTTACAGCTCTGGAAGAAACGATTATCAGCTGGGTATTTTCTCGGGTCATTTTAAAAAAATGTGTGGAAGTTTTTACCGGGGAGACTGAACAGCGAAGGCAAAGAGAAGCATTGAGCAGGATGCTCACAGAATTAAAGGGAGAAAAATCCCTCGAAACTGAAAGCGAACTCAAACAGATTTTTTCACAAGATAAATTAGATAAATTAGCACGTATCAGTTGGAAGATCAAACAATGCAGAAATGATATGAATCATTTTGGTTTTTCTACGGATAATCGTTCCACTCGAAAATTATGTAGTCAGTTGGAAGAATATTATGAGGAATTTCAGAAGTTGAAATCGGAATGTGATCAGAATGATTAATTGCAAAATTTGATTTTGTAACTATTCAGTCCCCTCTACTAAAAGCATAGAAAATCCACAATGTTGAAAGATCAGAATGCCGGAAATAAAAATCGCCCATTTGCCAATTTACAAGAAGTGCTTAAGTATGCTATACTGATAAAAAAGCAGAGGTGGTGGCAGTATGCCGACTTATGAAGAGTTACTCGCAATCATAGCAAAGCAAAACGAAATCATCGAAAGACTTACAGCGGAACTGGCATCTGCCAAAGCAGAAATAGCTGAGCTGAAGGAAAAACTGAATAAGAATAGCCGTAACAGCAGCAAGCCGCCATCTACGGATGGATATGAGAAGCCTACACCCAAAAGCTTACGCAGGAAAAGTGGGAAAAAGGCTGGCGGTCAGACCGGACATAAGGGACATAACATCGTATTGAACAAGCCAGATCGTATTAAAAGAATCTATCCTGAGCACTGTAAGAACTGTCCACATAGGGATTTGTAACTCGAATCTGCTGGGCAAAAACTGCACAGTGAGTGCTGTGATTTCAATCCTGAAACGATAGCTCTGAAAACAGCAAAATGCCCCCTTTTGTAACTGAAAGGGTGCATTGTATCAAAATTATAGTTCTTAGCCATATTTGTACTCTAATTTTGATACAAAAATTAGAGTACATTTTTATGCCCGAAAGTCCGTAATTGCGGAATAAAGAAACGATAGCTTGACAGCCACCAAATTCAGACAGAAAAATTTGTGCAGTTTTTTCAATTCTGAAACGATAGGGTAAAGCTATCGTTTTTTTATTGCCGTTTGGGTGCACTAACTGAGAAGCGTAAAATCAGCCCCACCAGGCAACCAGACAACTCCAGTCTGGCAGCCCAGTGGGGCGCATTTTATACTGTAATCTCCACATCATTCTGAAATCTAAAAACCAACTTTCCATCTTCCAGAACCGTCACACTCTGAATCAAAATTTTCCACGCTCTCTCGTTGAAAAATGAAATATCCAGCTTACCACCGGCAACTTCACTGATCATATCCTTTAGGAATTCTCTTCGGGAAAGTCGTTTCTCTTTCTGCTTCTGGAGATGCAGCATTTGTTTTTTCATTTTGTTTCGTTCTGCATCAAGAATGTTGTATTTCTCCGTATACTCGTCAAGTTTTATGGGATTTCTCATATTTTCCGTTATCAGCGCACGGATTTTCTGCTCATTCTGAAAAAGCTGTTCCTGAATCTCCGACATTTCCGAATCAATGGCAGAGCAGTCGGTAAGCAGCTCTATGACCTGCTGACAAGATGCGATAAATACATCCTTATGCTCCATGACCTTTTCGCAGGCAGTCAGGAATCTTTTCTTGATGTCATCTTCATATAAATGGGGCGTGGTGCATTTTTCGCTGTTCTGAAATTTATGATTGCACTGCCAGATGGTTCTCTGGTATTTACTGCCCGAATGCCATACCTTTGCACCATAAAATCCGCCGCAGCAGGAGCATATAATTTTAGAGGAAAACGGACTGCTGCCACTGTATTCTCTCCCTGCTGATTTTCTCCGGATCATTTCAGCCTGTACCAGTTCAAATTCCTCTGGAGGAATAATGGCAGGATGGCTGTCCTCCACAAAATACTGGGGGACTTCACCCTCATTGACCTTACGCTTTTTCGTGAGAAAGTCTACTGTAAATTTCTTTTGCAGCAGTGCAGAACCTTTGTATTTTTCATTGGTCAGGATGCTCTGAACGGTGCTGGCATACCATTTCTGTTTTCCACTGGGAGAGGGAATGCTTTGTTTCATCAGTTGTTTTGCAATTTTTCCGGTTGTCATACCCTGCATAAACCATCGGTAAATGTCACGGACAATTTTTGCTTCTTCCGGTACAATTTCCGGTAAACCATCTTCACCTTTTCTGTATCCCAGAAAACTGGCATAGGGGAGTGATACTTTGCCGTCAGCCATGCGTTTTCGCTGTCCCCATGTGACGTTCTCAGAAATAGAGCGGGATTCCTCCTGTGCCAGACTGGACATGATCGTAATGAGAAGTTCACCTTTGCTGTCCAGTGTATAAATGTTCTCTTTTTCAAAATATACTTCAACGTTTTTCTCTTTTAGCTTTCGGACAGTGGTCAGAGAATCTACAGTATTTCTTGCGAATCGGGAAACCGACTTTGTTACGATCAGATCAATTCTTCCGTCCAGTGCATCTGCAACCATACGATTGAATCCGTCACGATGCTTGGTATTGGTTGCTGAAATGCCCTCATCGGTATACACGGAAACAAATTCCCAGTCGCTGCGCCCCTGTATGTATTTTGTGTAATAATCCACCTGTGCCTCATAAGATGTCTGCTGTTCTTCGGAGTCTGTAGAAACTCTCGCATAGGCGGCAACTCGACGTCTGTGTGTGGCCATTTCCGGCAGATGTGTCTCAGGATTAAACCTTGCTGGAATTTTGGTTACGGTCGGCATTTTCTTGCATCCTCCTTTGCTTTTTGTCGCATTTCTTCTGTCCAGCTTTCGGAGCGGGAACGATCTTTCCAGTGTGTTGAAATTGTATGTCCGTCACGGAAAACGAAAATCAGCTCATTCGGCTTAGGAACAAGGATTTGATCAATTTGCTGCTCCAATATATCGGCATCAAATTCTTGTATTCCAAGTATTTTACAACAAAGGTCAGTTAACGTATTTTCCGGGATTTGCTTTGCTGTAGGGCAGTATTTCTTACCCTTTGTGTTGTAAGTAGCACAGATCCAGACAATACCAGTAGGCGTTTTCTTTCTACGGTATTTTTTTCCACAGCAACTGCACTGAATCTTTCCTGTAAAAGGATATGACGCAACGGTGGATTGCGGAGCAGTGAACTGCTCATGCTGCTTTTTCATATGTTCCTGAACTGCGTCAAAAATGTGCTGTTCAATGATTGCAGGATGGCTGCTTTCTACGAAATACTGCGGCAGCTGACCGTTATTTGTAATTTTCCGCTTGGTAATGTGATTCTCCCGGAATGACTTTTGCAGCAGCATATTTCCGGCATACTTTTCATTTTTCAAGGTTCGTCGAATGTCCTCAGTTGTCCACTCACAGCCGTTGACTGTTTTTATGCCGATTTCATTCAGCTTGTTGGCAATCGCTTGTTTTCCCATGCCGGAGAGATAGTCTGAAAAAATCATCCGAACAGTTTCCGCTTCCTTTGGTACAATTTCCAGACTGCCGCTTTTTGTTCTGCGATACCCCAGCATCCGGATGCTGCAAATTTTCCCCTGTTCAAAATCTCTGCGGATTCGCCATTTCTGATTCTCGCTGGCAGAGTAACTTTCTTCTTGTGCATAACTTGCCAAAATGGAAAGCATCAGCTCACCGTCTGCACTCATAGAGTGGATATGCTGCTCTTCAAAATATACGTCTACGCCAATGTCTTTCAATTCTCGGACGGTTTCCAGAAGTGTGACCGTGTTTCTTGCAAAACGGCTAATGGATTTTGTGATGATGAGATCAATATTCCCGGCTCTGCATTCCGCAAGCATCTTCTGAAAATTCTCACGGTTGTCCTTTGTTCCGGTCAGAGCTTCATCGGCATAAATGCCGCAGAACAGCCAGTCCGGATTGCTCTGGATCATCTGATTGTAATAGCTGACCTGCGCTGAAAGGGAATGGAGCATGGCGTCCTTTCCACTTGAAACACGGGCATAGGCAGCGGTACGTTTCAGCCTGATTTCCTTTGGCTGGTCAAAAACTACCTGTTGTACAATTCGTTCCATAGAAGTTTCATCTCCCTTAGAGCTTGTTTTGCATCTTGACGTGCACAGATTTTTGAGGGGATTTTCGCTGGTTTCAAGGCAAAAATCCGCAGGAAGGCTGTTGCCTGGAAAGGATTTTTCACGCAGAAAGCAGCAAAATCCACCGAAAAGATGTGTGCAAAAAGATGCGAAACAGGCTCATATATTTGTCGGAAAACCGGGGCTTTCCGAACTACCATATTCCCGTAAAACAGGCGAAAAGTCAAGCAGAAAGCCGAAAAATACTATCCGAAGATAAGCCGTATTTTTTGTGCATCTTTGTATCAATTTTAGCGTACTCAGCTTTGGTGATGATGCCGTCATTCATCAGGTCGTGAACCCATCCCATGATAGTCTGATACTGCAAGAGATTCTGAAATTTTTCTTTTTCCATAAGCAGCCTCCTTGGATTTGCCGTAACATTTTCGGGAACAATATTTCTGGTTGGAACTTGCATAAGCAGAGAATGGTTTGCCACAGACCGGGCAGAGAAATGTCTGTTCTGATTTTCGCTCTATCTGTGAAGAATGGAGATTCCACCATTTCATACGGCAAGCATCGGAGCAGAATTTCTTTGCTTTTCGATGCGGTATTTGTTCTACGATACCACCGCAAAAAAGGCAAGAGGAAACGGTGAGACTCACTGGTTCAGTGGACGATTTTTTTCTGCCTCCAAGACCGTGTCGCTTGCAGTAGGAAGAAACGCTTTCTTTACGCAGATTCAGCATTTCAGCAATTTTTCCGTAGCTGAACCCACGTTCACGGAGATGTGTAATATTTGTTTTGTCTGCGTTGGTCATAATGTCCTCCATAAAAAGGAAAGGCTGCCGAACCGACAGCCTTTTGTCATATATCCGATTTGTTTACCCAGCCGGTAACATAGGAACCAACAGGCGTTTTGCCGCAGTACTCAGACTTTGTAGTAATACGCATTCTGTTGTTTACTGACTGTCCATCATAGAGATAGTATGTTCCGGATTTCTTTGTACCGGTTTTGGCAGTGCTGGACGAATACAAGGTAACATTGTTCAGCGTGACTTTTGTGCCTTTGGCATATGACTTCACAACAGAATATGCCACCTTACCCGAATTGTCAAAAACACTGTAACCTGCCTTACACGCCTTTTTCGCATTCTCCAAAGAGGCATATGCACCAATTTGACTTTTTGCATCATCCCATGTTTTGCGGACACGATAAAGCTGTGTTGTTGCAGGTGCAGAAGAACCGGAGTTCATGTAGGACTGCACCTTTTTCTTAAACTCCGCCCAATGCGGCAGAATGTACAGTGGACACATCTTGTAAGAATTTTTCGCTGTATTGAGATAATCCACAGTACCAGACTTCCCATCACGGACATTCAGCCAGTGCGTGTGGGTGTAAAGGTGGTTGATGTCAAGATTGTACTTTTTCAGCAATGCTGCTGCCAGTCTTGCACAGTTGTCCTCTGACTTTTTGTCTTTGTCATTGTATGCGGAAGACA
>OLSF01002641.1_pt1 | contig 13440 bp, 10 predicted proteins | sample 1672301 | NCBI WGS metagenome assembly OLSF01 (sample SAMEA3136669, study PRJEB25190) | human gut metagenome | biome: human gut; feature: human-associated habitat; material: faeces | place: Austria | collected 2013
GAAGAGGCTTGCCCATCTTATTATACATTTCCAGTTTACCTCTGGTTACAACTGTTGTGGAACAGTCAAAGAAAAACGGATACGGGTCTGCAGGCATAGCGACTGCGATCGGGTTGGAGCCCAGCATAGCCTTTCTTCCAAAAGTCGGTACCATGATTGCCTCGGAGTTGGTACATGCCATTCCAAGAAGGCCTTCATGGCAGGCCATGTTCGCATAATATCCCGCAATACCGAAATGGTTGGAATTTCGTACACTTACGATTCCCACACCAGTTGTCTTTGCCTTCTCAATTGCCTTTTCCATGGCAAAATGGCTGATCAGCTGGCCCATTCCGTTATGTCCGTCTATCACGGCAGAAATCGGTGTTTCAAAAACAACTTCCGGTTTCGCCTGGGGATGAATAGTCCCCTTCTCGATTCCTTTATGGTAACGAACCATTCTCTGCATTCCGTGGCTCTCGATTCCATACAGATCAGCAGTCAGAAGAACATCTTTAATGATGCTTCCTTCTTCCTCAGAAAAGCCAAACGCTTTAAAAACGTCTCCGCAGAAATGGTTCAGTGTGTCATAACTCCATTTTACATATCCCATAATCGCAAGTCCTTTCTCCTGATATTTCCGGCAGGTTACCGCCCACGCTGTGGCCTGCTGCATACTTTATATAATACTGCAGGGATACAGTAACCTTCATCCTGTGCTGTCTCGTCTTATGCTGTCCTGCCTCATGCTATCTTACCTTACGCTGTCTAGTCTCATGCTGTCCCAACTTACGCTGTCTCATCTTATGCTGTCTCGTCATGAAGCCTTCAGGATGCTGCCATAATATCAAACTTTTTTGGTATTACCAATACAGTCCCTATTATAGCACGTGGTCTTACCAAAATCAATAGTGGTCTTACCAGATTAACGGGATTTTTACTGAAATTTTATTTAATTTTTTCAGGTGGATCAGCGATGAAATACAAGGCTGTTCTCCCCCTGCTGCTGCGCAATCTCCAGTATATATTTCTCAATGGTTTCCATATGTTCGCGCATCAGCTTCTCCGCCTGGTTCCGGTCTCCGGAAATAATGGCTTCCACCAGTCTTCTGTGCTGGTCATCCACCTCAAGAGCGGAATTATGTTTCTGCATAATATAAGCTCGGGTACCGGAAATAATCTCCTCTGTCAGCTGCGCTGCCGCATCCAGGACATTGTAGATCATAGGATTCCCTGCGATCCTGCCAATCTTCGTATGAAGCTTCTTATCAAGACCTGCACGGGCTTTCTCGTCCTCTGAGCTCTCCAGCTGTGCCAGGATGGAACGCAGATCTAATGCATCCTTCTCCGTACAATTCCCGGCTGCAAGAAGCGCAGCCTCCTGCTCCAGCGCAGAACGAAGTTCCTGTACCTGCTGTACATGGCTGTTATTCAGCTGAAAAAGAAGGGCCAGTGGTGCAGAAAGCCACTGATCCATATTCTCGGTAATATAGTTGGCTCCGCCGCGGACCGTTGTGACAATTCCCATCAGCTCCAGTGCCCGCAGGACTTCACGGACAGCAGGTCTGGAAACTCCCAGTGATTCTGCCATAACACGTTCCGCAGGTAAAGTGTCCCCCGGCTTCAGTTCTCCCCGCCGGATATTTTCTATGATCTGCGCTAATATTCCGTCAAATGCTCGTTCTTCTGTAATCTTTGTAAACATGTCGTCCGTTTCGGCCGCCTTCCTTTATTATTGTGTTGCCTTCCTTTACATAAAAATCCCGGAATATAGACAAGTGGATATTTACCATTCTCAGTCATCATGCAGTTCTGCACCAGATGATCGCTCTGCAGCCATTCAGCCAGTCTGTGCATTTTGACTATTTGCCCTCTCTATTTTCCGGACTTTTATAGTAAATATTATACGATAATTCCCCAATTTAATCAATAGTAAATAATAAATTGGTAAGACATATTATTTTATTCCATTATTGAGAATGTTTTCCACTTCCTCCATCTGGCCCAGAAGCATTTTCTGGCGGTCGTCAAAAAGAAGACCTTTATTATGCCTGTAATACTGGTCAGAACCGTTCTCCCGAATGAACCAGAGACTATAATAGTTGGCATTCAGTTCTGTGATAAATGCCACCATTTCCTGACTGTCCCCAAAGGCAGCTTCCATAAAGTCGAAAACGTTCTGAAGAGTAAAGGATATTTCGTCGGTTCGGTTTTCGTAGGCTTCGGTTTCGGATTCAAAGAGGACTTTCACAAACTCATAGTTCCTGTTTGACGATGGATCTTCCGATTCTGCTACAGCACTTCTGCCTCCTGCCGGGCCTGAGTCGGATCCGGTTTTATCTAATCCGATTAATTCCGATCCGGTTATTTTCAATCCGGACGCATTTTCAAAAAATGACACAACACGTTTCTGTATACGCTCCTGCTGTTTTGTAAGAAGCTCACTCTTTTTGTCCTTTTCAAGATCCGCCTCTGCTTTTTCCATGAGATTTTTTGCTGTGAGGCTGTCCTGATCTTCTCTGAAGTACACCATATAATCATACAGTTTCGTGAGGTAGGCATCGGTAAGATAGCATTCTGTAAAAAGCTCGCTGAGCTTTCCGTTGAGAAGGCTTACAATGCTCAAATGCTCGTCCAGAGAGGCTGTGCGGATCTTACCCAGAGTAATGGGATCCCACTTTCCTTTCAGGATGTCCTCCACTTTATAGTCCGTTCTGTACTTATAATAAAGAGCCAGATAGCCTGCAAAATCCTTCGCGATCATCCTGTGCTGAATGTACTGACTGACCACCTCACGGTCTACGGTTTTTCCAAGGATCTCATAAACCTGGATCAGACGGGAAAGATCCTCCCAGCCTCTGGCTGTGGCAAAGATCTTTCCGTCTACGGTATTCTCCACCCTGTAGAAATTTTTTCTGCGAAGCTCCAGATAGGAGATCACCGCCGGATGAATTCCCTGCTGATAGGCGTATTCCTTCCATACATCAAAGTCTGCCTCCACATCGATCTTCTTGATACGGTCCAGAGTGACCACATCGAATTCCCGGACGGATTTGTTATATTCTGGCGGGTTGCCTGCTGTGACGATCACCCAGCCTTCCGGCACCTTCTGGTTTCCGAAGGTTTTTCCCTGAAGGAACTGCAGCATCATCGGTGCCAGTGTCTCGGATACACAGTTGATCTCATCAATAAACAGGATTCCCTCTCTCAGGCCTGTTTTTTCCATCTTATCGTAAACGGACGAAATGATCTCACTCATGGTATATTCTGTGACAGAAAATTCTTCCTCACCGTAATTCTTTTTTACAATAAAAGGAAGTCCCACAGCACTCTGCCTGGTGTGGTGGGTAATGGTATAGGAAACAAGAGCAATCCCGCATTCCCTTGCTATCTGTTCCATAATCTGCGTCTTTCCGATTCCCGGAGGGCCCATAAGAAGGATCGGTCTCTGTCGGATCGCCGGGATCCGGTACTCACCGAATTCGTCCTTTGAAAGATATGCTTCTATGGAATCTCTGATCTCCTGCTTTGCTCGTTTTATGTTCATGGTTTTTCTTCTCCTTACAATTCTTCCTCCGTGATCACCAGCTTCATGGCCCAGGCCGGGATATCCACATCCTCAGGCTCCTGCTCCATAAATACAAATGCTGTCCGGTATGGCGGCATCTTTGCCGGAAAAATACCGTAACCGTCTGTAAAATACACCAGTCCCTTCAGATTTTCAAACTCACGTTTTTCCATCAGCTCTTCCACATAAGCAAAAGCCGGACGGAAATCTGTACCTCCATCACCGTAAAGTTCCAGGCTGTCCATGTAATCCTGCAGTTCTTCTCTGCTGGTGATCTTCACATCCGAATGCACCTTCTCATCACACTGGATAATGTGTATATTTACCTTCTGGAAAAAATTCCCGCTGTCGCTTAAGATCCCATAGGTTTCCTCCAGAAATCTCTGTACCAGTTCTCCTGAACAGGACATGGAGGTATCGATCACAATGACAAATTCCGAAACTTTTTTCACTTCTCTGGTTTCCAGGGGTTCGATCAGCGGCATATTCCCGTAAAGGGAAAGCCCGTAGGTATAAAAATTATAATCAAAGCTGTCCGGATCTACAGTCAGTTCTTCCCGAAATACTGCAAACTTCCGCAGAAATTCTCGATAATCATATCGTTCCCGGTTCTCTATTTTCAGCTGGTCCAGAAAATCTCCGTCCTGCGCTCCTGCCTCCCTGGAAAAGGTCTCCAGATCTGTCTCAATTCCTTCGCTGATATCTCCCCATTTTTTGCTCATCAGGGGATTGGGTTTCCGGTCGGGCTGCTGGTTTGCCCAGTATTTATGGTCGTCCACGTAGAACTCTTTTTCAAGCTGTGCCAGTTCTTTTTCCTTCAGAAATTCTTCTTTCAGAATCTTGTAGATTCTCTCTGCATTCAGCGTCTTCTTTTCCTTTTCCAGAAGACGGTAGGTTTCCCTCCGGAGAAGACTTCTGGAATATCGGACTGAGCGGTGATAGATCCCGTCGATCATATGCTCCACTGCAATATCGCAGCTTAAATTCCACAAACGCTTCTCTATTCCCGGCTTCCCAAAGTGCCGGAAAATGCAGTGAAATACCATATGGAGATATCCTCGATTCACAAGAATCCTGTTTTCTTTATAAAGCCCGCCAAGCTGTGCCGGATGGAAGTACATCACAGCCCCGTCTGTTCCAAACGGACTGACCGAACCATCCATCTGATAAATAAAGCTGCTCAGCGCCACATCCAGAAAACGCATACCAAGATACAGCTCGTCTCTTGCCGCCCGGAGAATGCTGCTGCCGATATCTTGGAGACGCTGGGCTGCCTCCTGGGGATTGGATCCCTGACCGGGCAGGAAGTTATTTTTATTGTTTTCAGTTGTTTCTATATCACTCATAACTGAAACTTCTTTCTCCTTTTAACAGGGCACCTCTCATTTTCTGTCTCCCCGGCCACCTTCTGCTCTTCCTTCAGCATCCGGCTGCGTTCATTCATCAGAAATGCGGAAATCTCCATATCCTTCTTCCCGGACGCCACATCAATACTATGTTCCAGGCCCTCTCTGTTCCAGAGTTTTTCCCGAGAAAGCAGCTCCAGACCATTTAAGTTTCCGCTTTCCACCAGAAATTCCCCGATATCCTTAAGATTTCCCCGGATATAATCCTCATACTGCTTCTTCGCCTTTTCACTGAGCTGCCACGGATAACGAAGCCGCCCAAAGCTCATATCAACCAGAACCTCCAACTTATCCATTACCACTGCCATATCAAACAGGCTGTCATACTCTGCGAAATCCAGTTCTTTGCTGTAGAAGCATTGCCGGTAATTGGTCCCTGAGCCATGATACTCCGTAAACAGAATTCTCGCAGGCGTATTCTCCACCGCCTCATCATAATGCTCCGGAAAAACCATATGCGCGCGTTTTCCACCTACCTCACCATTTTCATACAGAAAATCCACATCGATCTTCTGCCACAGCTCACCGAGGATCTCCTTTGCACAGGACTTGAACCCTTTTTTCTGATGGATTACAAGCTCCTTCAGCCCGCTGCAGCCCGTAAACGCCCCGGTTCCCACCTGCATCAGCGTATCCGAAAATTCCAGCCGTTCCAGTTTTTTGCATCCATAAAAAATATATCTTCCGATTTCCTTCAGTGTATCGGGAAAAACGATCTCCTGCACTTCCTCCCCGGCAAGAAGTCTCTCTTCTCCGAACGAAATTACATCTTCGCTCTCCCAGGTTTCTGTATCTTCTTCTCCATCCTTGTGTGCGGAAAACGCATACGGCGCCGCACTGACTACCGGAAGGCCATTGATCTCTTCCGGCAGCACGATCCGGTCATCGGTACCATAACACCGAACGATCTCTATTGCATTATTTTTAATTCTGTAATGTATTTTCATCGTACACTTTCTTCCCTATGTCACAATAATAAAAATTTCTGTTTCCTATTGTAGACTTATTCCAAACAAAAAACAACCCATCGGACCACTGATGGCAAGTCAGTATCCTGCGGGTTGTTCGTTTCTTTTATCATAAGGTTGGAGGAATTGCTATATTTTTATCGGTCTATACTTTGAGTTTTTTCTCTTCAGGATTTAAAGTTTCCTGTAAACTTCCATACCATATCCGGCTGTTCCGGAAGATAGGTAACGTTAGGTCTCCAGGTCGCGATCACGGTATCTTTAGAATTGACCCAGAAGGAATACTCTTCCCTGTAGGAAGTGTTGAGCAGTCCCACAGACAGATATAACGTTTCCTGATCCATTCCATAAGCAATGCTGTGATATCTCTTTGTAAAATCATCCGGATAAAGATCGTTCTGTTTCCAGCTCTTAAATCCTGCATAAGCAATCTTTTTCTCACCCTGGACTATCATTTCCAGACGCAGTTTACATCCTTCCGGAATGATCTTTGCACTTTCAATGTTTCTCGGATTTTCTGTAAAAATAATCTCCCGGTTAAATAATCCACTGAGTTCTTTTTCCGCAGTTTTCAGTCTGCCTTCCGGCTGTGGCAGAGAAAGGCTTTTTATTTTTGCTTCCAGATATTTCTCTCCTTCTTCCCGTTTTTCTTCCGGGCAAGGTATGGAAACTGCTTCCTTCATATATTTAAGGCAGATATCTGCCGCAAGATATTCTCTCGCACCTGCGGTAATGCCAATGGCAACCGGAAGTTCCCGGAAGCACACCAAATACTGTCCAAATGCTCCTTCTGCCGCAAAGATCTCTTTTCCTGCTTTGATGTGATATGCATAATGAGTCAGTGCTTTTTTCTCATCTCCGGGAATTACGACTCTTGACTGTCCCATCTCTTCGATCCACCACTGTGGCACCAGCTGCTCACCCTTCCAGTTTCCTTTCTGGAGAAGGAGCTGTGCCAGTGTGGAAATCTGATCTGCGGTCAGATACATGCCCCAGCCGCCGGTATTATGTCCCTCAGGACTTGTAAGCCAGTTGATCTTTCCAAAACCAAGTTTGTCAAAAACACGTTTCTGCATAATGGACAGACAGTTTTCACCCATAACTTTGGTCACGATCCTGGAAAGTGTATAGCTGCATCCGGAATCATAATGAAAAACTTTTCCGATATCTTCTTTCAGCTTAGGCTGTCCAAGCCAGTTCTTCTCCCAGTCTTTTTCCAGTCTGGAAAACCATACATTATTACAGCATTCCGGGGAACCGGCCTGCATGGTAAGAAGATCATATACGGTAATATTTTCCAGGGCTTCATCATATTCATCCGGAAGATCTTCTCTCACATAATCCAGAAATTTATCCTCCAGATGAAGTTTTCCCTCATCCACCGCAAATCCAACACAGATACTTGTTCCGATCTTTGATAAAGAATGCAGCATCTGCGGCTCTTCCATTGAGAAAGGTGCCCAGGCTCCTTCAACAACCTTTTCTCCTTTATACCGTACAGAAATACTGTGTAATTCTACGGTGTTCTCAAGTTCCTCAAGCATTTTTGCCAGCTTGAACGGATTTAATTCATTCATTTTTTTCCTCCTCTGCAGGCTGCCATATGGATGTCTCGATACGGATTCCACCTTTTCTGGTGAGATATACACCAATCAAGATCAATGCAACCATAACTATAACAGCAGATACTGCATATACAAGTTTAATACTGAAAATTCCTTTTATAAAAATAATCGTGTAAATGATGATACTGATGGTACAGAATACGTAAAGTCCTGCACTGGAAAGGTGAAATTTGTTCTTCTTCCAGGTATCCGGATATTTCTTCGGAAGACGTGAAATTGCATACACAACTGTAACATTCATAAAAAATGTGATCACCTGGAAAATATTTGTGATCGTCACGATACTCATATCAAAAATGATCGGAAGCAACACTACGATCAGTGTGTAGGTATAGATCAGGTACGGCGCTCCGAAACGGTTTTCCTTCAGAATTCCTTTCGGCAGCCATCCATCCTTGGCAGCCTGAGCGATCGGATATCGTACATCATTAAATACACCATTCAAAGTAGTGATGATTGCCATGATCGGTCCGCCGATCATAAAAAGTTTATACACAATACCAGGAAGGATCTCCTGTGCTGCCGGAAGGATTGTTTCCACACCTGCAACCTCATCGTGAGGAAGCACCCCACCTGTAACCATCGCAAGGCCCACATAAATAAAAAGCAGACATGGCACGCAGGACATTGCCGCAAACGGAACATCTTTCGTTGCTCTTTTCGCGTCTTTACCATACCACAGAACATTGTAGTAACCATTTGCGGAATTGATAAGAAGAAGTGCCGCCAGCATAAAGCCTTTAAAGCCGCCGGTAAACATCTTATCTCCTGAAAAATTAAAGATCGGCTGTCTGATCTGTGTAAGTCCGAAAACAACATACAGAACCATTGTGATCAGAAGAACCGTTGATAATATCTTGCTTACCTTTGCAAAAATATCCATTCCCAGAAGATTCAGAACAAACAGGATAACAACACCTGCGATTGCCAGTGCTTTCACTGTAATTCCCGGGAGGAGATTATTCAAATACAATCCCAGTGCCAACGCAAAAGAACTGTTGAGGATCGGCGTTACCAGTTTCGTATAAGCTACCAGACCTCCGGTGCTGACTCCGGAAAGGTTCGTTACGATGGAATACGGGCCTCCTGCCACGCGCATGGTCCCACCAAGAATAATATACGGAAAAACCATAAAGAATCCCATGACAATCGCTGTCAGATAAGCAAGCCATACAGAATAACCGGTATAAGCCATTGCCGGTCCGATCAGAGTTACCATTCCGGAGCCGATTACCATTCCTACTGCGATCGCAAAAAGATCACTACGCTCAAGTATACCCGGTTTCGGTTCCGGCTTGTTCACAATTATGTTCTTGTCGTTCATTTCATTGCGCCTTTCTTTACTTTTTTACTTTTTATTTTTTATTTTTTATATTGTATACATAAAGAATAGTGAAAAACGCCGTAACTGTCAATAACAATTAACAATTTCGGCGTTTTGTAAAAATTATCTGTTCTGTTTTTGTATACTTTTTACAGAAAAATGGTGATTTCTACAGCCTAATTATACCGTTGCACAAAGTTCTCACAACTGCTTTTTATATGTTTCTGCATACGCAGATAACATTCCATAGAATCACCTTTTCGAATACTTTCTACAATTTCCTCATGCTCTTTCAGAGATTTTCTTACGTACTCTTCTTCATTTACCAGTACGCCTCTGGACAGTCCGTTCCACAGTTCTGACAGCATATTTTTAAGTTTATCATTTCCTGCTGCTGTCCATAATTCCATGTGCAAAGTCTGATTGAGACTTGAATAACTTTCAAAATCACCTTTTTCTATCTCTTCTCTGGAAACCTTGAGGATCTGATCAATCCTCTGAAGATCGATCTTATTTTCACAACACAAAACACAGGCTTCACTTTCCAGTGCCGCCCGCACCTGAAAATGTTCGCGGATCGTTTTTTCATTCACTCCAAGAACTACTGCACGTTTATTTCGCTCCAGTTCCAGAAGTCCATCTCTTGCCAGAATCTGAAAGGCTTCTCTTGTAGGTGTAATGGACACTCCAAGTTCCTGCGCAGTACTTTCCAGTGTCAGAATTTCCCCCGCCGGAATTTTTTTTGAAAGAATTGCCTCTCTGAGATTCGCCGCAATCTTTTCTCTTATGGGTAAAGTCTTTATTGGTTTAAGTCCCAGCATGTATATACTCCTGTTCTTATAGATCTTTTTTATTTAGATGAATATTAACAGTATTCTATTCTAGCGTATTTTTACTGTATTGTAAATTCCCATTAAGACAGGTACCCACATTCTTGCAGGAGACTTAACTGACTTACACATTTTATATACTGGCTGAACTCCACCTTCTCCTTATTCGGGCCTTCAATAGTAAAAAATTTCACGCCATTCTCCCAGAACGGCAGAAAATGCACCTCGTCATTGGTGGTATTCAGTCCTGCTGCTGTCACCAGCTCGTGGACTTTCTCCACATCCTTCACATCAATGGCAACATGGTCAATGGCGCCGGATTCCATTTTTGCTGCTTTGTTCTCGTAAGTCTCGATCACAAGATTTCCAAGCTTCAGGAAAGCAACCTTCTCATTGGCAGCCTCGTTCACCGTCTGGAAAGCGATCTTAAATCCCAGTGCCTCATAAAATTTAATGGTTGTCTCAATGTCATTTGTCGGCACACCTACGTGCTGAACTCCGTTCATCTGATCTTTTAAATTCATTTCAAAACTCCATCCTTTCATAAATCTGACATGCTCATAAACACAATCGCTTCGCAATTTAGATTCAACTCTGCTACAGTTTTATGAATACGATCACTCTGCAATTCTGCGTTCCACCTGTGCAAGCTCCGGCATTGCCGGGATCGCACCTTTTTTCTCCACGCAGAGACTGGCCACTGCATTGCCGAAACGGGCAAATTCCTTCAGATCCTCCTGGGTCAGCTCGTCCAGATGTTTCTCTGCTGTGCTGACTTTGTACAGGAAACCGCCCCAGAAAGAATCTCCGGCTCCGTTCGTGTCTGCGATCTGTTTCACTGCAAATCCCGGTACCATACAGCCGCCATCCTTGCCGTAAAGATATGCTCCTTCGCCGCCAAGTGTAACTGCCACAACTTTCACGCCCTGGCTGTACAGTGCTTCTGCTGCTTCCCGGACATCCTTATGATCTGTCAGAAGTTCTGTCTCTTCATCCGAAATCTTCATAAGATCCACATAGGGAACCAGGCTTCTCATATGCTTCTTCGCTGTCTTTTCATCCGGCCACAGAGATGCACGGTAATTGGGATCGTAAGAAATCACGCTGCCCTTGTTTTTTGCTCTTTTTACCGAATAAAACGTGGTATCTCTTGCAGGCTGATCCGTCAGGGACAGGGATCCAACATGAAAAATATGGGTATGATCCAGCACATCCACATCCACTTCTTCCTTCTGGATCTTCGTATCCGCTCCCGGTTTTCTTGCAAAAGAGAAAGTCCTCTCTCCAGTCTCGCTGACTTCCACAAAAGCCAGTGTAGTAAAATAATTTTCGTCCAGGAGCATACCCTTGGTATCCACGTTTTCTTTCTCAAGAACAGATTTCAGGAACTTTCCGTGCATATCTTTTCCTGCTTTACCGATAAATGCAGTATGAGCTCCCAGTCTGCTGGCTGCAACTGCAACATTGGCTGGTGCACCGCCCGGATTTCTGGCATACAGCATCTGTCCATCCTCATTGATATCCTGAGATGTAAAATCGATCAGGATCTCACCAAAGGTTGTGATATCATAGATGGATCTTTTCACAGCATCTCCTGTGTCCACAATAAGGTTCTGATCAAGCAGCTGAAAAAGGATCTTCTCGCATTCTTTCTCATTATCTGTATGTATATGAAGCTCTCCCTCGTCAAACTCAGGCATACTTAAGACACCAAGCATAGACTTCGCATTTACAACATAACGGCCATAACATAATTCTACATCATAGGGGATGGATTCTGCAATACTTACCAGCTTTCTTGCATTCTGCATTGTGCCTAAAATTACTTTTACTATCATTTTTGTCTACTCTCCTATGCAAAATACTTACATAAACCGTTCTCGTAACCCTGGTTTTATTTTACATATTTATGAATAGTTGCCTTTACAGCTCCGGGTCCTGCGATCATCTCACGGAACATATCCTCGATCTTCTCTCCGACACCATCTTTATAAAGGTCTGTGAAGAACAATCTCTCATTGGAAAGGATTGGCTTCAGCTGATCCTTGAAGGTTTCCGGTTTTCCGATCACGATATCGCCAAGCTGCTCTGTGATCTCCTCATTCATCGGGTCCGGTGCAAGCTCAAATTTGTTTCCTTCATCATCTACAGCCAGCATGTATCTCAGCCATCCTGCGATTCCAAGCGGGATTGCTGTCAGCCTGGAAGCATCTCCAAATTTCTTCACATATGCTTTTACAGTCTCACCGAAACGGATACCTACCATCTGGGACACATCTACAGCCAGACGAAGGTTGGTATCTCCAAGATACTCATTCGGGAAACGGTCATTAAAAAGCTCATCCACAAATGCCTGTGGGGAAAGGATTCCAGGATCTGCAACTACCGGAAGTCCCTCGTCATAAGCAACCATACGGGCCATTTTCATCATATCTTCGTTGGTGTTCAGCATATGTGCAAACAGATCATAGCCAAGTACCACACCAAGAGGGCCGGTTGCGGAATGTACAGGATTCAGGCATACGGTTACTTTCATTCTCTCGGAAAGATTGACGGTATTTCTGTCCGCCATGTATACGCCGAAGCCTTTTTCCAGAGCAGGGCGTCCGTTGGGGAAGCTGTCCTCGATAACAAGATACTGTGGCTTCTCAGCATTAACAAATGGTGCTATGTATGTCTTCTTTCCTGTGATCACCGGCTGCATGTCTTCAACGCCAAGCTTCTCAAGGTCTGCTGCGATCTGCTCGCTTGGACGAGGTGTGATCTTGTCGATCATGGTCCACGGGAATGCAACCACCTTCTCGTCCGTTACATAATCTACGAAGCCATCATCTACGAAGCCCGCTTTATGCCATTCCTCTGTCATAGTCAGCACGGACTCACGAAGCTTGGCGCCGTTCTGTGAGCAGTTGTCCATGGATACCAGGGCGATCGGATATTTCCCTGCTTTATATCTCTCATTCAGCATAGCCACAAGAACTGCCATTGCTCCCGTTGCCTTATCCGGTCCGTTCTTAATATCTGCTTCCACAAACGGGAACCATGTTCCGTCTGCTTTCTGGAGTGCATAACCCTTTTCTGTGATAGTGAAGGAAACCAGCTGCAGGGATTTAGCCGCAAAAATTTCTTTCAGGCGGTCCCATTGTCCAGCATCAGATGACTGTGCTTTCACTGCTTCTGCAAGCGCCCCAAGAACTTTGTATTCACGGGTTCCATCACCGTGGAGAATGACATTTAAGCCAAGGTTGTCATATGGCGCGTAAATCTTATCTACTACATCATAATCAAAGGTCTCTACACATGTGATGCCTCTGTCAAGAACTCCCCCTTCCAGAAGACCATCTGCAATACCTCCGATAAATACACGGAAGATATTTCCGATTCCGAAATGTACCCAGCCTGGCTCCTTCTTCGCTTTCTCAGTAACTGCCTCTACATCGTATCCTGGAAGATTGATGCCTGCTTTCTCCCATGCTTCACGCTCTTTGATTCCTTCTCTTGTTAATTTCATGATAGAACCTCCTTTTTTTCGTTCATTTCGTTATTTATGTCTTTTACTTATGTTTATGTCTTAACTGTAAGTAGAGTATAAAACTTTCCTTTTTAAAAATCTATTGGCAAAGCGTCTAATTTTACTCTTATTTTTTTGTTTACTTTTACCCGTTCTCCCCTACATTGCATTTCCCGCAAATTTATACTAAAATACATTTAACAAATGTAGCAAGAATTCTCCCACCTCT
>OLSF01002645.1_pt1 | contig 13434 bp, 10 predicted proteins | sample 1672301 | NCBI WGS metagenome assembly OLSF01 (sample SAMEA3136669, study PRJEB25190) | human gut metagenome | biome: human gut; feature: human-associated habitat; material: faeces | place: Austria | collected 2013
ATGCTCATCTCGTCGCTCAGGCGCTCGTCGAACGCAGTACCCCAGATGATGTTGGCATCGGGATGAGCGCTCTGGGTGATCATGCTGGCAGCGGTCTCGACATCCTCCAGGCCGATGTCGGGGCTGGAGGTGATGTTGATGATGACGCCGCGTGCACCGGCAATGCTGGTCTCCAGCAGCGGGCTGGAGATGGCAGCCTTAGCGGCGTTCTCGGCCTTGCCGGCGCCCTTGGCAACGCCGACGCCCATGTGGGCAAAGCCGGCGTCCTTCATGATGGAGCGGACGTCCGCGAAGTCCAGGTTGATGAAGGCAGGAATGTTGATCAGGCTGGAGATGCTCTCAACGCCCTGGCGCAGCACGTTGTCAGCGGCCTCGAAGGCGTTCATCAGGGTGATCTTCTCCTGGCTGATGAGCTTCAGGCGCTCGTTGGGAATGACGATCAGGGAGTCAACGTGCATCATCAGGGAGGCGATGCCCTGCTCGGCCTGCGCCATCTTGCGCTTGCCCTCAAAGGCGAAGGGCTTCGTGACGATGCCGACGGTCAGGATACCCAGGTCATGGGCCGTCTCGGCCACGACAGGGGCAGCGCCCGTGCCGGTGCCGCCGCCCATGCCGGCGGTGATAAAGACCATCTGCGCACCCTTCAGCGCGTTGGTGATCTCGTCCTTGCTCTCCTCGGCGGCGCGCTGGCCGATCTCCGGGTCAGCACCGGCACCGCGGCCCTTGGTCAGCTTGGCGCCAAGCTGGACCTTCTGGGTGGCCTTGGAGTTGAGCAGAGCCTGCTGGTCGGTGTTCATCGCGACGAACTCGACCCCGGACAGACCGGACTCCACCATGCGGTTGACGGCGTTGCCGCCGCCGCCACCTACGCCGATAACCTTGATATTGGTTACATTTTGCATTTCTTCGTCGAGAACGAATGCCATGAGTGTATCCCCCTAAAAGTGATGTTGTGAAACCGGATTCCTGGGGTGCACCCACGCATGGGCACACTAATCCGTGATTTTTTACATATAACTGTTTATAAGAATAGCAAATTTTCCGCGCAATTTCAATACCTTAGCGAGAAATTCATAAAAAAATACGGCCTGCCCTGCCCTTTTGGACAACGCAGGCCGCAGCAGCGGATGGATTTTTGGTGGAAAGCGACAGACTTTGCATGAGAATGTGAAAAAATTGAGAAGTGGAGCTGCCATGATTGGCCGTGTACCGGGGCGGCTCCCCCGTAGGGGCCGGGCATGCCCGGCCCGGTGGTGTAACGTGAGCGGCAGTCTGCGGGCAGTCTCAGGAGATCTCTGCCCCCAGCCCGCGCAGTGCGGCGGGTAAATTTTCATACCCGCGGGGGATGTGCCCGGGGTCGCGCAGGCGGGTCTCACCGTCCGCGGCCAGTGCCGCGGCCAGAAGCGCCGCTCCGCCGCGCAGGTCGGGTGCGGTGACGTCCGTCCCGTGCAGGACGGCCCCGCCCGGGAGCGTCAGCTGCCGCCCCCTGACCGTGCAGGCCGCGCCCATGGCGGCAAAGCCCGCGGCACAGGCAAAGCGGTTGGCAAACAGGCTGTCGTAAATTTCGCTCGCCCCCGCTGCCGTCAGCAGCACGGCGGCGGCCAGCGGCGCAGTGTCGGTGGCAAAGGCGGGCCAGGCGTCGGCCCGCAGGTGCGCCCCGCCCCGCAGCGGCACGGCGGGGTCACGGGCCAGCCGCACGCAGTCTCCGACCCGGCTGACCTGCACGCCGGTCCCGGCCAGAAAGCGCAGAAATGAGTCATAGCTGGCCGGGTCGCAGCCCGCAATTTCGATCTGTCCGCCCGCGCACGCCAGTGCGGCGGCGTAGGTCGCGGCGGCGATGCGGTCCGGCAGCGGGCGGTGAAAGGCTCCGCCCAGCGGTCTGCCGCCCTGCACGGTCAGCACCGGCGTGCCCGCGCCCTGAATATCCGCCCCGCAGGCAGACAGAAACGCAATCATGTCGCCGATCTCCGGCTCCTGCGCAGCGCCGCGCAGCACGGTCTGCCCCGCGGCGCAGCAGGCGGCCATCAGCAGGGTCATTGTGGCCCCGACGCTGGGCAGCCGCAGTGTAAAATCCACCCCATGCAGCGGCCCCGTGCGCCGCAGCGTGACGGCGATGCCCTCCAATTCGACCTCGGCCCCCATGGCGGCCAGCCCGGCCAGGTGGATGTCAACGGGCCGCGGGCCGAGGCGGCAGCCCCCGGGCAGCGGCAGGCGCACATAGCCGACGCGGCAGAGCAGCGGCGCGAGATAAAATACCGAGCTGCGCATGGCCCCGGCCAGATGCTCCGGAATGTCGCCGCAGAGACGGTCCGCGGGACGGGTGCAGAGGTCCGCCCCGCAGCGCCGCACCCGGGCCCCGACAGCGTCCAGCAGCGCCAGGCTGGTGTCCACGTCGGCCAGACGCGGGACGTCCTGCAGGCGGCAGGGGCCGTCGCAGAGCAGCGTCGCCGCCAGCAGCGGCAGGGTGCTGTTTTTGGCGGCGGCAGGCCGGATGCTGCCGTGCAGGGTGCGTCTGCCGTGGATGGTGATCGTCTGCATGAGCGGGGCCTCCTAAACCTATGATATTGCCAGAAAGCGGGAGGATGCGCGGTAGGGACCGCATATATGCGGCCCGCAGCCTTCCGGCAGACAGCCGGCTGCCTTACACGCGCGGGCCGGGCGGCATTGTCAGTCAACGGGCTGCCGCATACGCTCCCCTCGTCCGGCCCTGCGGGGCGACCTTCCCCCAAGGGGGAAGGCAAGGGGTATCTCTACCCCGTTATATGCCGCGTTCCCTCCTGCTTATTACAGCAGCAGCGGCTGGATCTGCACGCCGCGCAGCGCGGCCTCTAATGTGTCGGGCAGGAGCGTGAAATCGCTTTTCAGGCTGCACGGCTTTTTGTAGCTGTCGTCCTGGCCGAAGGGCACAAAATAGTAGCTGCGCCGCTGCAAAAGCTGGCCCAGCGCCGGGGCACTGCCCGAAAGCCCATCGTTCGTGGACGGCGCGATAATAATGGGCCGTCCGCCGCGCAAAAGGCTTTTTGCGGCCAGCGTCACGGGAGTCGAGCTGATGCCTGCGGCCAGCAGCGCCATCGTGGTGCCGGTGGCCGGGGCGATGATGAGAGCCTCGGCAAGCCGCTGCGGGCCGAGCGGCTCAACGGCCTGCAGGGTCGTCAGCGGTCTGTGGCCGGTCACTTCATATAAGGTCTGCCGCAGGGCCGACGCGGTGCCGAAGCGGGTATCCAGCCCGGCGGCGCTGGCACTTAAAACGGGCAGGACGTCCCACCCGCGGGCAGTCAGGACACGCAGCTGGGGCAGCACCGCAGCAAAGCTGCAAAAGCTGCCGCACAGCGCAAAGGCGACGGTGCGTTTGGATTGGGTGGTCATGGGGCGGTGCTCCTTTCGTCGGGATCGCGTTCTTCCAGGATCGCCAGCACGGTCTGTGCAATCAGCGCCCCGGCTGTCTGCGGTGCACAGCGGCCCGGCAGGGCCAGGGCGTGCTCGGTGTGCAGACCCAGTTCCTCGGCAGCGGCAAAGTCGGTGCCGCCGGGCAGACTGGCCAGGTCAATGATGAGCGCCCCGCCCGGCAGCTGCTGCAGAAGGGCCCGGGGCAGCACCGGCGCGGGGACCGTGTTGATGACGGCGTCAAAGCCGGGCAGCAGTGTGGGCAGGGCCGTCAGGGGCGCGGCGCGGCACCCGGCGCAGCGGGCATTGGCGCGCTGCTCGGGGCTGCGGGCGGCCACGGTGACGCGCCCGCCCAGCAGCACCAACCGCCGTGCCACGGCGCGCCCGACGCGGCCATAGCCCAGCACGAGAAAGCCGCTCTCCCAGATCGTGCGCTCCCGCAGGCGGAGCAGCAGCTCAAGACAGCCCTCGGCGGTGGGCACGGCGTTCAGGCATTCCAGTTCGGGCCGCAGAAAATAGTCGATCAGCGGCAGCCCGGCCTCCCGCGCGGCCATCCGCACCGGCATCCCGGGGCGGCCCGCTAAGATCAGCGTCCCCTGCCCCGCACCCTGCAGTGCGCGGGCAACCTCGTCACTGACGCGCCCCTGGGACATGGGCAGCAAAATGTAATCGGCTGCGGCGGCATTGTCGGCGGCGGTCACGCCGTAACCCGCACGGCGCAGCACGCGCGCCGCCGCCTGCTGGCGGGCATCGTGCCCGACCACGCAAAATGTTTTCGGCATAGGCGCTCACCTCGGTTTGATTTGCGCCATACTATGCCGGGGCGCGTGTACCTGTGCCTTCTGCCTTCCCCATCGGGGGAAGGCGGCCCGCAGGACCGGATGAGGGCAGAGTGTGCCCTATTGCCAATTCACGGGCAATTGCGGCAGCTCTGCCCTCATCAGTCGCTTTCAGCGACAGCTTCCCCCAAGGGGGAAGCCCCGGCACGCAAAAAAGGCACCCACCTTTTCCTAAAAGATGGATGCCATTTTACTCAAGGCAACACCGCATAATTCCCGCCTGACGGCTTAAGCACCGCTCCGGCGGCTGCGGCACGGCATCTGCGTTGCCAAAATGCTCGATAATACACAAAGTATTATCTGCGCTTTTGGCTTAGCAGCTGCCGTGCCTCGCTCGCCGTATCGGCACTTAGAATTATGCGGTATTGCCTCAATAATATTTCAGCCCGTCGCACTGGCCGCGCCAGACGAGGAGCGGGTTGATGGGCACGGTGCCGATGCGCAGCTCGGCCACAACGGTCCTGCCGCTGGTGCCCAGCAGCTGGCCCTGCTTGACATCGTCCCCGGCCTCGACGTCCAGTGCGGTCAGGCCGTAGAAGATGCTCCTGAGGCCCGCGCCGTGGTCGATGACGACGGTGTAGCCGTAGCTGCCGCCAAGGTCCTCGGCCAGCAGCACATGGCCGCTGGCGGGCACGATCATAGAATCCTTCGACTTCTTCGGCTTGATGACGACATTTGTCGAGGTGCGCCCGCCGTAGCCGTAGTTCGTGCTGCGCTCGCTGTAGGAACGGCCCACGTACTCGGTCATGCCGTAGAGCAGCGGCGTGTCAAAGCTGTCCAGGAACGGCTGCACAAAGCCGCCCACGGCCCACTGGATCTCGCCGCCGTCAGTCGTCAGCAGCCTGCGGACGGCATCGGGGGCGTCGTCCGCGCCGATGTAAGGCGACGTCAGCTGGGACTTGGCGCTGTAATCCTTGTAGGAGTAGGAGGCCGCGCGGACCGACAGCGTCAGCGTTTCGGTATAACCGTCGGCAGTCACGGTCAGCTCGGTGTTTCCGGTCTCGGCGTTCCACGGGATGGGCAGGTAGCAGATCCAGCCGTTGGCGGCCCTGACGAAGCCTGTGCTTTCCAGCGGGCCCGTCAGCGTCGGCTCGGTCCGGCTCATGGTGCTGCCGACACGCACGGCGGCCACGCTGCCCTGCTGCACCGTCGGTGTGCAGAGCGTGACGGACGGCTTGATGCTGACGGTGAAGCGGAACTGCCAGGTCTCGGTGCCGGTGACGCTGGAGCTGTCCTCGGCGGCGCTGTCAGACGCGGTGACGACGAGTTTGGCGTCAAACGTGCCGTTCTCCGCAAACAGATAACTGCGGAAGCCGGTGACGCTGCCCTCGTACACGGTCTCCTTGTCGGCGTCGGTGATGGTCAGCTGGGTGCTGTAGTCGGACGGCGTCACGATAATATCCGGCGATGCGTCGGATATGGCATCCTCGAGCACAACGGGAGAGGAATTGAGCGTTTCGGCGTAGGTGCGCTTGAAAAAGCTGCCGACCACCGGCACGTGCCACTTGTAGGCCGTGGGAGCAAGCTCCTGGCCGTCAAAGGTGACCTTGACTTCGGGCAGCATGTCAGGCGTGGCGCTGCGGTAAAGCCATGCCACGCCGCCGCCTGCGATGATGAGCACGAACAGCACAACGAGGAGCAGCCACTTGAACATGCCGAACACACCGCGCCCGAGGGCCTGCGGGATCGTATCCTGCGGCTCGTCGTCCTCGTCGTCGTCGGCGCTGTCATGCTGCGGGGCCTCGGACGCCGGGGCAGGCTCGGCAGACGGCGCGGGGTCCTCCTCCAGCCCGGCCATGATCTGCGCAATCGAAAGCTGCGCCGTGCGGGAGATGTTCGCCATGCGTGCGGCCTCAGCGGCAAGGGCTTTATCGTTGGCAAGGTCATCGCTGAAAACAAGGCCGGACGGCTCGGCAGCGTCCTCCGCAGGGACGTCCCCGGTTTGCTCGGGCGTGTCGGTGACGGCTGTGTCTGCCGCGGCGGCCTCGGGGGGCGCTTCTGCCGCAGGCGTATCGTCGGCGGCAGGGGCGTCCGCTGTCGGTTCGGGCTCCGTCCCGGCGGGCTCGGCCCTTTCCGCAGGCTCGGGCGGCTCCGGGGTACTCGGGACGTCGGGCACGGTGGGTGCGGCAGCGTCCTCCCGGGCGGGGGTCTCCGGCGGTTTGGGCTTGCTTTCAAATTTTGGCTCGGCAAGCTCCGGCGCGGCGGGAACGGGGCTCTCCTGTGCGGGAGCCTTGCGCTCCGGGGTCTCGTCAGCCGGGGCTTTTTTCACCGTCTTAGCAGCCTTCGGCGTCTTGGACTTTGCGGTTTTTGTTGTCTTTGTGTTTTTTTTGGCCCGCGGCTTCTTGGGGGAAGCGGCAGGCTTTTTCGTGGTCTGCCCGTCTGCGGCGGGCGGCTCGGCGCTGTCCGTCGGCGCAGGGGGCGTGTCGGCGGCAGGCTGGGAGCTGGCTACCTTGCGGCGCCGGGGCTTCGGCTTGGGGGCCTCCTCCGGCTGTACCGCAGTAGATTTCTTATCTTCTTCCATACTCACACTCACTCTTTTAGGGACCTTTATGGATGCCCGGCAAAACGGCAGCGGCACGGCAGGCCGGGTGTGCCGTGTGCAGCTATTTTATTCAGCCTCGCGGAATTGCAGACCACTGTTTCCGTCCAGCGCGGTCTGCGGGTCAGTGGATTTGCTGCCGATGCGCAGCTCGTAGATCAGGTTGTGGGCCGTCCCGGCGGTGCCCAGCGGGTCGCCGGCGGACACACTCTGCCCGCGCTCCACGCCGACAGTCTCCAGCCCGTACAGGTAGCTCTTTACGCCGCAGCCGTGGTCGATGACCACCGTGCCGCCGGTCAGGGTCAGCGTGCCCGCAAAGACAACGTTGCCTGCCTGCGGGGCGGTGACGGTCTCGCCGTCCGCGGCGGCATAGGTCAGGCCGGTGGCCTGGCCGCTGCGCTGGCCGTCCACCATCTGGGTGACACCGTACTCCATGGCGACAGCGCCCGCGCTGGGGGCCTCAAAGCGGCCATTCCAGAGCTTGGCGGAGCTGCCCGTTGTGTACAGCGGCCATATAGCGTTGCGGAACTCCTCCCCGCCGCCGGTGTCCTCCTCGGAGGGGACGGTGACCGTATCATACATGGTGCGGGTGACGGTCAGGGTGATGTCCTTTTCCAGGCTCCCGCAGGTCAGGTGCAGCGTATGGTCGCCGCCCTCGGCGTTGTAGGTCACGGGAATATAGCCCATGTAGCCGCTGGCGGTCTTGCGGAACCAGACGGTGCCCAGATCGGTCTCCAGGCTCGGCTCGCCGTCCAGAATGCCGGACAGCTGCACAGCCACGATGCTGCCCTGCGGCGCGCGCTCGGTGCTCAGGGTGACCTTGGGGTTCATCGCCATCGTGTAGCCGGCGCGGTAGGCGTACCAGCCCACAGGGTCGCCGGGGTTGTCCGCACTGCTGTGGTGCGCGGTCACGATGATCTGATAGTCCCCGTTTTGTGTATAGGTATAGGTATTGCAGTCGGCCAGTGCGCCGGTCCAGACCGTGCCGTCGGGCGCGGTGATCTGAAGCTCGGCAGCGGTGACCCAGTCGGGCAGGACGAGCTGCGGCACGGTATCGGTGAAGGTGCCCAGCTTCTGCACGGTCAGGTTCGTCGGGCTTTCGTAGGTCTTGTTGACCTTATCGCCCAGCACCGGGATGACCCAGCTCCAGCCGTTGGGCTCGAGGGTCTGCTCACCGAAGGTGACGGCCTCCTGCGGCAGGGCGTCCGTCCCGGTGCGGCTGTAAAGAAAAGCCGCCGTTCCGCCCAGGATGGCGGCAATCATAACGGCGACCATCACAAGCCAAAGCAGCAGTTTACGCATATTGTGTTTTCTCCGTGGCAGTATGGCATTGCCAAAAAGCCGGACGCCGTCAGGTCGGTGCCCAGCCGGGTTGTGGTGGCAGAAAGGCTTCCCACGCGGGGGAAGCCTTGAGGATCATTTACTCCTTCTCCTCTGCGGGGGCGGAGGGGATGTTCTCGTAGGTGGTGGAATCCTCGTCGTCGTAATCGTCATCCTCGTAGTCGTCGCTGAACAGCAGGCGCTCGTACTCGTCCAGCTCCTTTTCACGGTGGTAGAGATAGAGTGCGGCGGCGGTCAGGGCACCGGCAGCGGCAAACAGGAACGCCAGAACGGCACCGAAGGTGGTTTTCTTCATCATAGTAGTTCTCCTTTTGCAAATGCTGCGCTGCAACGCAGCTTTCGTGAAAAACGCCGCAGCGGGCGTGCATACAAAGCAATAGTGCTAACCTTATTATACCCGACGCAGAGGGCAATTACAACCCGAACATTTGTAAAATATTAAAGGTATTTTTTTGCTGTTTTTACGCGGATCGCCGTTCACGGGTGCTTTGTAGGGAGCGGTCTTGACCGCTCCGGGGAAGTGCGCGGCTGCCATCCACTCCACGGGAGGGATAAATCCCCCCCCCTACGCAAAACAAAAATGCGGTCTCCGCGCAGGAGGCCGCATTTTTATACGATTTTCAGAACAGCCTATCCACCGGGTACAGCCCATCCTCGCTCATCTTTTTCAGGGCTTCGACCAGCTCGGGCTTGTCCTCGCGGTAGGTGATGCCGTGCCATTTGTCGGCACTGGTCAGCACATGGACATCCGCCTTGCCGGCCTCCAGCGCGTTCGTCACGACGGTGGGCAGGTAATATTCGCACTTCATCGGGTTGACGGGCAGGCTGGCCTGCAGGAACGCGGCAAAACCGGCCTTGGCCTCCTGCACGTAGGCGGGGGTGAAGCCCCACAGGTTCATCGAGACAACACAGTCGGCGGGCAGGTCGGCCCAGCTCTTGCCGCCGTCCTCGCTGTAATGGATGCCGTCGGCGTAGGGCTCGATGCAGGTACGCTCGGTCACGCTGACGAGGTTGCGGCTCTCGTCGGTCACGCAGACGCCGCGGCTGACACTGCCGTTGGCGCTGACCGTGTTGCCCAGCAGGAAGCCGACCATGGCCCAGGCGTAGCGGTCCCCGTCGGCGTGGGTGCTCAGGTAGTCGTAGATGAGCTTGAAGCCCTGCGGGCCGTAGTAGTCGTCGGCGTTGATGACCGCGAACGGCGCGTCGCCGATGGCCTCCTCGGCCACGAGGATGGCATGGGCGGTGCCCCAGGGCTTGACGCGGCCCTCCGGCACGGTGAAGCCCTCGGGCAGCTTCTCCAGCTGCTGGTAGGCGTAGCGGACCTCGAACCCGGCGCGCACGGCACGGGCACCGACGGCCTCTTTAAACGCCTGCTCGATCTCGTGCTTGATGATAAAGACGACGGTCTTGAACCCGGCGCGGCGGGCATCGTACAGGCTGTAGTCGAGGATGGCCTCGCCGGACGGGCCGACGGGGTCGATCTGTTTGAGTCCGCCGTAGCGGCTTCCCATACCGGCGGCCATGACAACGAGGATCGGTTTGGTAGACATAGGCTTTTGCTCCTTCTTCTAAGAGTGACTGCGCTGTAGGGGCCGGGCATGCCCGGCCCGCGCGTGTATGGCAGACGAACGCCCGCCGTAAAGCTGCGGGCCGCACATGTGCGGCCCCTACCGGGCGTCGCCACATTGATTTTTATCTTACTCTTTTTTTCTGCCACTTGCAAGCACCTTATAAAATTAGAAAAAACTGCGCAATTTCCGCAGATTGTGACCCGGTTTGCTATGGCAACTTAAAACAGAAAATGCTATAATGAGTAAAACTACAAAACAGGAGGGCTTTTTTCCGATGGAACATACCGGAAAACGTGCGCTGGTGCTGGCTGGCGGCGGGGCCAAAGGCAGCTATCAGATCGGCGTCTGGCGCGCTCTGCAGGAGCTGGACTGGACGCCTGACATTATCACGGGCGCAAGCGTCGGCACGCTGAACGGCTGCCTGTTCACGATGGGCAAGATCCAAGAGGCCGAGGACCTGTGGCGCAGCTTGGAAATTCACGATGTTCTCGAAGTCCCCGCAACGCTCAAGCCCGAGGAGCTGCGCGCGTTCTTCCTCGACATCATCCGCAGCGGCGGACTGAATGTTGAACCGCTGGCCGAGATGATCGACCGTCTGATCGACGAGGACGCCGTGCGCACATCGCCTATCCACTTCGGCCTTGTCATGACCGAGCTGGGCAGCCTGCGCAGTGTGCAGTGCCCCATCGAGGACATCCCTGAAGGGCAGTTAAAGGACTATATGCTGGCGTCCAGTGCCTGCTTCCCGGCCCTGCGTCCGCGGGAAATTGACGGTGTAAAGTACATTGACGGCGGCTGGCGCGACAATATGCCGCTGGATCTGGCCGCAAAAATGGGCGCAGCGGAGCTGCTCGGCGTCGATGTGGACGGCATCGGCATTGTACGCCCCAACACCACCGGCCTGCCGACGCGCATCGTGCGCAGCCATTGGGATCTGGGCCCGACGCTGGACTTTGACCCCGCCCGCGCCGGGCGCAACATCGCGCTGGGCTACTTTGACACGCTGCGGCTGTTTGGCCGCTGCGGCGGCACGGCCTACGCCATGCTGCCCGACAATGAGGAATTTCTGGCTCGCTTTGCCGAGCAATACCAAAAACTGCTGGCCGAGGTCTGCGCCCGCGCACCGGAAATTGACCTTGTGGAGAAAAACGCGCGGCAGCGCGCAAACTACCCGGCACCCTACGCACCGAACCCGAGTGCGCCCACCCGCGGCGCACTGGCCCCGCTGGAGCTGGCCGCCGAGCGCGTCGGCGTGCCCGAGGACATGCCCTACACGCCGAAGCTGCTGGCCGCGACCTTCATGGGCAGCTTTGACAAGGACCCGGCTGACCGCTTCCCCGCCTTGCTGGACGGCAGGGACAACACCCTCGTGACCGAGCGTGCCATCGCCGCCGCCGTGCCCGAGGAATTCGTGACCGCCCTGGTCAGCAAGACCCTGGGCGAGCTGCCGATTTTGTAAAAAGGCTTCCCCATTGGGGCCCCGCGCGTGTATGGCAGAGGAGCGCCCGCCGTAAAGCTGCGGGCCGCACATGTGCGGCCCCTACCGGGCGGTAATCCTTTAACGGGTGTCTGCGGCGAACCCGCCCCTCATCCGACCCTGCGGGAGGCCCCTCCCGGAGGGGGCCAAGAAGAAAAAAAGGAGGCATCCTATGCACACCTATACCGGCGTACCGGCGTCCACCGGCATTGTGGTCGGCCCGGTTGAGCAGATCGACCACGGCACCACCGGCCTGCACCGCATCGTCTGCGACCCGTTCCGGGAGCGTGCCCTCTACGACGTCGCCGTAGTGCTGGCCAAGGATGAGCTGCGCCGTTTGAGCCAGCGCGCCAAGGGGCCGGACGCGGATATTCTGCTGTTCCAGATCGCCCTGCTGGAGGACGAGTCCTTCACGAACGAGATCGGTGACTATATCGCCGCCGGTGCGGGCGGGGCTGCCGCCGTCGAGCGCGCCGAGCAGATTTTTGCGGGCCGCCTGAAAAACGTCGATGATGAATACATCCGGGAGCGCAGCGTCGATGTCTGCGACGTCTGCCGCCGCGTGGTGGATATTCTGGACGGACGCCCGCGCCGCCGTCTGCATCTGAAGCGCCCCAGCATCCTGGTGGCGGACCGCTTCTTCCCCAGTGACCTGTTCAGTCTGGACCGCCGCATGGTGCTGGGCCTGGCCAGCGACCAGGACAGCACGGTCAGCCATGCCGCCATCATGGCCCGCAGCATGGGCATCCCGGCGGTGGTACAGCTGGGCGGCGGCACTGCGGCCATGGCCGTGGGCCACCGTGCGATCCTTGACGCCGACAACGGCACGCTTATTGTGGAGCCGGACGGTGCGCAGATCGCCCAGGCGGACTGTAAAATTGCATTGAGCCGCCTGCACGGCCAGAAGCCCGACCCCGTGGCCGCCCTGCCCTGCCTGACGAAGGACGGCACGGCCTTCCGCCTGATGCCGACCTGCAACATCAGCGACAGTGACGTGCCCCATACGCGCGGTGCGGCGGGCATCGGCCTTGTGCGCACCGAGACCGCGATTCTGTACGACCAGAGCGACGAGGTGCAGACCACCCGTCTGCGCGAGCTGCTGAAAAGCGCCGAGGGCGTGCCCGTGCTGCTGCGCACCTGCGATACCCGCGCCGACGACGACGCCCCCTGGGCCGGGGAGACGCAGGACCGCCTGCGCGGCAACCGGCTGTTCAAGCCGCAGATCCGGGCGCTGCTGCGCGCCGCCACGGACGGCGACCTGCGGGTCGTGTTCCCGATGATAAAAGATGTGGCCGACTGGGACCGCTGCGTGAAGGAGGTCAACGCCTGCCGCGACGAGCTGCTGGCCGAGGGCCGCGAGACCGGTCCGATGATGCTGGGCTGCGTTGTGGACATGCCGTCCGCCGCGGTCATGGCCGGGGATATGATGGAGCACGGCGCGCAGCTGATGGCTGTGGATATTGAGGACCTGACCAGCTACACGCTGGGCCTTGTGCAGAATCCCACCGCCGCCGTGAACCAGCTGACGAACCCCGCCGTGCTGCGCCTTGTCAGCGGCATTCTGGAGCAGGCGCAGGAGCACGGCGCACAGGTCTACCTCTGCGGTATCACCGTGGCCGCCGTGGATGCCATGCCGGCCTATTTAAAGCTCGGCATCCGCACCTTCAGCGCCGAGCCCGCGGCGCTATTGCCGCTGAAGAAGCTGCTGATGGAGCAGGAGCTGACGCAGTAGCGCTGTAGGGGCCGGGCATGCCCGGCCCGCAGGCTTCCCATAAGCAGGGCGATTTCGCGAGGTGCAGGGCCGCACATGTGCGGCCCCTACCGGCAGCTTGTGGGGGAGGCATTCATGCCTCCCGTGTACCTACCGGCAGCACCAAACGCCCCGGGAGGGATGAATCCCTCCCCTACTACTTAAAAAATGAAAATGCCCGCCGTGTTCCCACGGCGGGCATTGTTCATGCGATCAATTACTGAGCAGCAGCCTTGTTGGCGCGCTTAGCCATGCGGCTGATCTTGCGGGCAGCGGTGTTCTTATGGATAACACCCTTGCTCTTAGCAGAGTCGATGGCAGAGACAGCAACCTTAACGACGGTCTCCTTGTCAGCAGCATTGCTGTCGATGGCAGCGTTTGCCTTCTTGACCACTGTTTTCAGGTTGGACTTGACGACCTTGTTGTGCAGAGCCTCTTTCTTGGCCTGAACAACACGATCCTTCTGAGATTTAATATTAGGCATTCGTTCCACCTCCTTGGTTCCCCATAACAGTACAAGTTATCCTACCACA
>OLSF01002658.1_pt1 | contig 13390 bp, 10 predicted proteins | sample 1672301 | NCBI WGS metagenome assembly OLSF01 (sample SAMEA3136669, study PRJEB25190) | human gut metagenome | biome: human gut; feature: human-associated habitat; material: faeces | place: Austria | collected 2013
ATCGCAATTCTTGGTATGGAAGAGCTTTCCGATGAAGACAAGGCAACGGTTATGAGAGCAAGAAAGATTCAGAAATTCCTCTCCCAGCCATTCTTCGTTGCAGAGACATTTACCGGAGTTCCGGGAAAATATGTACCTCTGAAAGAGACGATCCGAGGATTTAAGATGATCCTCGACGGAGAAATGGATGAGTATCCGGAGAATGCATTCTTCAATGTAGGAACGATTGATGAAGTCATCGAGAAGGCAAAGGCTGAAAAAGCAGAATAGAGGTGCCAGGTATGGATACATTTGGACTTAAAATCATTTCCAGTGACCGGGTATTTTATGAAGGACGTTGCAGAAAGATGATCGTGCCGGTACCGGACGGCGGTGGAATGGAAATTCTTCCGCACCATGAAGATATGGTGATCGCTGTGGTGATCGGTGAGGCAATGCTTCAGTTTGAAGAAGGCGAATGGGTGAACCTTGCGGTCGGAGCCGGATTCCTTGAGATCGTCAACAACCGTGTGACGATGCTGGTGCAGACGGCAGAGAAACCGGAGGATATCGATGCCAGACTTGCGCAGGAGCAGATGGAGTATGCAGAAGAAAAGCTTCGCCAGAAACAGAGTATACAGGAATATTACCGGACACAGGCTTCGCTTTCAAGGGCGATGAACCGGTTGAAGGTGTCGAAGCGAAAAAAATGGTAAATAGGAAACAAATTTATGTGGAAGCGCGTAATCTACTACAGATTGCGCGCTTTTTCAATACGGAATTTTTGACAAAATTTATTGGGAAAAATGGTACAATCTTTTACAAAATAAAAGTTCCGATACAGGGTAGTTTGTGGTAGAATATATAACAGTGTGCGTGTACTGAGAAAAAGGATTTTGAGGTGTTCAAATAGAGTGTATTTCATCATAGAAGGAGCAAAAACGTGGAAAAAGAGGAGTTTACGCAATTATTTAATTTCTTTCGGGAGATTGATAAGGAAAAATTTATTGGAAGGCAGACATATCTGACGGATGGGGTGCGTAAGGAGAATGACGCGGAGCATGCGTGGCATATGGCAATCATGACGGTTCTGCTTGCGGGATATGCCAATGAGAAGATCGATGTTCTTAAGACAGTGACGATGCTTTTGATCCATGATATTGTAGAAATTGATGCGGGGGATACCTATGCGTATGATGAGGAAGCGTTAAAGACGCAGAAAGCCCGTGAAGATGCAGCGAAAGAAAGAATTTTTTCTATTTTGCCGGAGGAGCAAAAAGAAGAGTTTATGGCACTTTTCAACGAATTTGAAGAGTTTGCCACGCCGGAGTCGAAGTTTGCCCATGCGATGGATAATTTGCAGCCACTTATGTTAAATAACAGCAACGATGGCGGAGACTGGCGAAGGCATGAGGTCTACGCAGAGCAGGTGTACGGCAGACAAAATAAAACACGCCTTGGTTCGGAGAAACTATATGAAATTACGAAACAGATTATCGAAGAAAATATTGAGAAGGGAAATATCAAACGCTGATGTTTTTTGCTAAAGTCTGTTGACTTTGGAAGTGAGGAAACAGCAAGTTGCTTTTCTAAATGCTAATATGCTGATATGATATTAGTATTGGAGGTGAAAACAATGGAAACAAAAAATGTGATATTAGAACTTCGTACGAAAAAGGGATTATCTCAGGATGAATTAGCTGAGAAGGTAATGGTTACAAGACAGGCAGTTTCACGCTGGGAAAATGGTGAAACTGTCCCCAATACAGAAACGCTAAAGCTTTTATCAAAGGAATTCAATGTTACAATTAATACGCTTTTAGGTGCTCCCAGACAACTGATTTGTCAGTGCTGTGGAATGCCTTTGGAAGATGAAATTGTTAGTCATGATAGGGATGGCTCTTTGAATGAGAATTACTGTAAGTGGTGTTATGCCGATGGAACTTATACCTACAGCAATATGGACGATTTGATTGATGTGTGTGTAAAGCATATGATAAATCAAGGCTTTACAGAAGAACAGGCGCGTGCTCATATGAAAGCAACTCTTCCGACATTGGATTATTGGAAGAAGTATGAACAGCTTAGCGATGATGGGCAGTTTGAAATGTTTAAGGAACAGCTGATAAAAGAAATCAATGAACTTCCTATTGAAGGAATGCCAAAGGTTGAAAAACTGAATGCATTGGTTGGGGCCTATGTGAATTTGGCGTATCCATTACCAAGTGGTGTAAGCGTAAAGTTCTTAAACGACCAGACAACATATCTGGGAAATCAGTTAGAATCCGAATTCGGTGATGACAGATGTTATGGTGTCTTAGCGAATATGGATTTTATAATGATTTGCACATATGAGGCAGAAGGAAAAAATCCAGAGCTGATTCTTTATAAGAAAAGATAGGTATTTATAGCTAGCCATGTTGTGGAAAAAGAAAATGTTGACTGTATTTGCTAATATAACAAATACAGTCAATCATTTTATGGGTAAGCGTTGACCGTAAAAAGAGTTTTAATAAAATAGGTCAAAAAAATAATGAAAATAAATGACTGTTTTTGTAATAATGTTAATTTCAGTCAACAAATAAATTGAAAAGGTTGACCTAAATTAGAAAAAAACGAAAACAGGTCAAATAAAAACGCAAATAGGGATGACTGTAAATGGAGTTTTTTGAAATCAGGTCAACAGGAAGATTGTTATTGTAGAAAAATTTATATATCTTATGATATTCTGAATTTTGAAATAAAAATATCGATGGATAATAGATGTTTGACATAATTCTAGTTTGATGTTAATATAGTGATAGAAAAAGTGCTACCGATAGACGGTTAGCCTGATATTATTTCGTCAAAAATAACTGCAAGTTCATCAGACTGGGCGGTTATTTTTGTGTTTTATCATTGCTCTTAGAACCAACGGTATAACCAAGAGCAAAGCAAGTAATACATAAGCTGATTATGGCTATAAAGAGTTCCGTTGTAAGCATAAGCACAATCCTCCTCATGAGATTTCCGCAAAGGATTTCTATGTAAACGCAAGCTAATACTCTTGCGACGAAGGCGAACCGCCTACCGAATAGGGTAGCACTAATGATAGTTTAACACACATGTGTATAGTAATCAACAATTGCTTTTTTATACACCTTATTATTTGATACAAACTACTCAACAAAAATATCGACCTTCCCCCCTTTTTATGTTATAATAACTCATTATGACTTAGGAAGGGGGCTTTTTGCATATGAACAAAGACAAGAAAAATGTTTGTATCGGGTTGTTAGCACATGTGGACGCAGGAAAAACAACGTTGTCAGAAGCCCTTTTGTATCAGGCGGGAGTGTTGAAAAATCCGGGACGTGTGGACAAGGGGGATGCCTACTTAGATACATTTGCGATGGAAAAAGAGAGAGGAATCACGATTTTTTCTAAGCAGGCAGTTTTTTCGTGGGAGGATATGCAGGTGACGTTGTTGGATACGCCGGGGCATATTGATTTTTCAGCGGAGATGGAGAGGACATTACAGGTTCTTGATTATGCCGTGTTAGTAATTAGCGGACCGGATGGGGTGCAGGGGCACACACAGACACTGTGGAAACTTTTGGAAAAATATCAGATTCCGGTTTTTCTTTTTGTGAATAAAATGGACCAGCCGGGAACGGAAAAAGAATTTATTTTAGGAGAACTTCAGGCAAAACTAAATTCTTCGGTGACAGATTTTTCAGAATTACAAAGTGAAGAATTTTATGAACAGGTTTCTCTTTGCGAAGAAGAAATGCTGAATCAGTATTTAGAAGAGGGAGAAGTGACAGTTTCGCAGATCGCAGAAAAAATCAGCGAGAGAAAGATTTTTCCTTGTGTGTTTGGTTCGGCACTGCGGATGGAAGGCGTTAAGCATTTACTGGAGGTAATGCAGACATTCCTTTTGGAGCCATCTTACGATGAGGTGTTTGGGGCAAAAGTGTTTAAAATAATGCGTGATGATAAGGGAGCCAGACTCACTTATGTTAAAGTGACCGGAGGGCAGTTAAAACCTCGTATGGAACTGTCCGATAAAAAGGGTGAGTGGACAGAAAAAATTAATCAAATCCGTGTGTACTCCGGAAGCCGTTTTGAGACTGTGGCACAAGCAGTTCCGGGTATGATTTGTGCACTGACGGGGCTTACAAAGACGTATCCCGGGGAGGGACTTGGTGCAGAGTTTGACAGCGGTGCACCGGTATTGGAGCCGGTACTGACTTACCGCATTTTATTTCCGGATGGAGAAGAACCGGCAAAAATGCTTCCAAAACTTCGTGAGATTGAGGAAGAGGAACCGGCGCTTCACATTGTCTGGAATGAAGAATTACAGGAAATTCATGCGCAGGTGATGGGAGAAGTGCAGATTGAAATTATTAAGCGGTGGATATTGGAGCGGTATGGTGTTTCTGTTACATTTGGAACCGGCAACATTGTTTACAAAGAGACGATTTGCGAGCCGGTCGAGGGTGTTGGGCATTATGAGCCGTTACGGCACTATGCGGAAGTTCACTTGTGGATGGAGCCGCTTGCCGTGGGGAGCGGTGTTCAGATTTCGACAGACTGCAGTGAAGATAAGCTGGACAAAAACTGGCAGCGGCTGATTTTGACGCATTTGGCAGAAAAAGAACATAAAGGTGTGCTTACGGGAGCCGGACTTACCGATGTAAAACTTACATTAATTGCCGGCAGAGCGCATAATAAACATACCGAGGGCGGAGATTTCCGTGAGGCGACTTATCGTGCCGTGCGTCAAGGACTGATGCAGACAAAATCGGTATTGTTAGAGCCGTATTATGAATACCGACTTATTGTGCCGGAAATGTCAATTGGACGGGCAATGACAGATATTGAGCGCATGGCGGGGAGTTTTACCCTGCAGCAGAATTTACCGCAGACAAATGGCGAATGTGCACAACCGATGGCAGTTCTTACCGGAGAAGCTCCTGTCAGTACCATGCGGGATTATACGCAGGAAGTCACCGCCTACACAAAAGGACATGGACAGTTGTTCTGCTCGCTTTTAGGATATCGTCCGTGCCACAATGCAGATGAAGTAATTGCCGCAAAACAATACGATGCTGACCATGATGTGAAAAATCCGAGTGGTTCGGTATTCTGTGCACATGGTGCCGGATTTTTTGTCCCATGGAATCAGGTGTTTGATTATATGCATATTGACACATCAAAACGGGCAAACAGAGATTCTTCTGAAATGGAAAATGACGTGACAGAGAAAAAAGAACCGAAAAAGCAGGAAGAAGAATGGCTGGATGTATCAGAGATTGATTCCATTTTGGAAAGAAGTTCTTTTGCCAATCGTAAGCAGGGGGTTGTTTCACACAAAGGAATTTCTGCAAAGCGGGTAAGTTCTGTCAAAGAAAAGCCGGTTGGTTTGTCAAAGCCAAGAAAAAAACAGATGCCGGATGTTAATTACCTGCTGGTTGATGGGTATAATATTATCTTTGCATGGGAAGAATTGAAAGTGCTGGCGCAAAGTGACATTGCGGCGGCAAGAGGAAAGCTGATGGATATCCTGTGTAATTATCAGGGTTTTCATAAATGTGAGTTGATTTTAGTGTTTGATGCATACCGTGTGGTAAATCACAAGACAGAAATTTTGGATTATCATAACATTCATGTGGTTTACACAAAAGAGGCGGAAACGGCAGACCAGTACATTGAAAAGTTTGCTCACGAAAATGGTAAAAAATATCGTATCACCGTTGCGACATCCGATGGGTTGGAGCAGATTATCATTCGCGGAGCCGGGTGCAGGCTTTTGTCTGCCAGAGATTTTGAGGCGGATGTGAAACGCTCAGAGCAGGCGATACGGGAAATTTTAAAAGAACAATAAGAATTGGAGGAATGACAAATGGCAGCAATTGAAATAACGAAGGAAAATTATGAAGCAGAAGTATTACAGTCGGACAAACCGGTACTGTTAGATTTTTGGGCATCCTGGTGTGGACCATGCCAGATGGTATCACCGGTAATTGAGCAGATTGGAGAGGAAAATGATTCGATCCGCGTCGGTAAAGTAAATGTGGATGAACAGGGTGAACTTACGATGCAGTTTCGTGTCGTGTCGATTCCGACATTGGTTGTTATGAAGGGTGGAGAAGAGGTAAACCGAATTGTTGGGGCTGCCTCGAAAAGCGAAATTTTAGCAATGCTGTAAAAGCAAAAGAAGGGGGAGTAAAAAATGACAGCGAAAAAGAAACGATTGCTTTTCATGGTGCTTGGCGTTTGTTTGTGTGCACTTATTGCGGTGTTGATAGGGGAGAGGGCAATATCAGACAATAAAAAAGAATACGCAGAAAGATGCAGTGAATTCGCTGGGATTTGGACAGATAAGGATAAGACGATATCTCTTGAGATACAGCGGGTGACAAGTGAGGCTATTTTCTTTTCTTTAGATGAAAAAAACAATCGACTGTTTTCTGGAAGAGCAGTAGGGGATGAAACCTATGAATTCACTTATAATTCGACGGGGAACATGTATCGGATGTCAATCCGGCCGGGAACGGAAAATAAGCTGACAATTCAGTTGTTAGACAAAAAGGTCAGATTAAATTTCCCGGGTGGAGGAATGAAAAAACAGAAACCGCCAAGATTTAATGGCATGCTGACGAAAAAAACGTCATTGGTGAATCAAAAGGCTTATTCGCTTTCCGGTTATTTGGGAACAAAAAAGGAGCCAGCGAGAGCATTGAATCGGTATTGCTCGTTTAGCCGGTTAGAGGATGGCACGATATGGCGGGTGCATACGCTGCTCGACGAAACAGGGGAATATTTTAAAACGGATTTATTGGGAATTACCATGAATTCAACATTGTCTGAGTGTAAGAGGACACTTGGAAGGATGATATCTGAGCAGACACTTGTTTGGAATGGAATCCGGAGACGGTATGAAAATGACAAGTATATCAGCACCATTGTGACCAATGAATTTGGTGTTATAATAGAGATGGATTGTCAGATCAAAAATCTGCCCGGAGCAAAGAGAGAAGGGGAATTTATTCTGAAAGGAAATACTTTGTACCGTTTTGCCGGAGACTATACGGGCGGAATTAAAATTACGATACCGTCTAAATGTAATCGGATTTCTTCGCATGCTTTTGATGCGGGGGAATATGGGTATTCACTCAATGCAAAGCGGAAATATACAAGGAACATTACAATTCCCAAAAAAGTATTTGTTGAGGAGGATGCGTTTGCAAATTGTGGTTCTCTTACGATAAACATTGCAGAGGGAACGACAAGAATTACGAAAAAAGCATTTGCTCATATGGTTTCAGAAGAGTCCATGGAAAATAAAGTTAAGTGGGTAGAGGTGAATCTTCCTTCTACCATCACGGTTGTGGAAGAGGGAGCGTTTGCTTTGGGAGAGTCCACAGGCAAACTGCGCGAATTCTGGCAGATATATTCCGGGAATTCAGAGAGCATACCGGTACATATAAATACCTTAAAGGTAATGGGCGAATTTACACTTACCTATATAGGAGATAATGCGTTTTGGGGAATTGATATGGATGGACTTCCACCGGGACTGACTTATCTGGGGATTAATTATACGATTCAGCTGCATCGTTCGGGTTATGATCCGAATAGTAAGCTTGCACTGCCGAACTCATTGAAAAAACTGAAATCTCATAACATTTATCTGCTGCATACTTTGGATAAACTGTATCTGCCGGAGAATTTGGAGATTTTAGAGGATGATGCAATTTTTGGAGACAATGTGCGGCAATTTGTATATAAAAGCAGGTTAAATAAGTTCAAACAGGAAAAAACATTTGGACAGTGGATTCGTTCGAATGATGGCAGTGCTCTTTACACAACGAATATGATAGAATATAATACGAGGTCAAATAAGATGGAAATGGCCTCCGGTGATTCTGAGAAACTGCCAAATAAATATTACGAGAAAAATAAAAAGAATCGTATTGTAGTGAACGTACCGGAAGGTGTTAAGGAAATTTGGGGAATGGCAAACCTTTCAACTTATTATAAGGTAGTGCTTCCGAAATCGTTAAAGAAGGTTCATATCAAAGGTGTTTTTTCAGACTTTACCGAGCAAGTAGTGTTCCGTGGTAATCATGTGCCGGAATTTACAGGGACAATAGATATTATTGAGGTCGAAAAATTTCAAATCCGTGTAAGAAAAGGACTGAAACAAAAAATGTATGAGGCACTGAAAGGTCATTTGATTATGCCAGAAGAATCAAAAGATTTGAGAAAATATATTACAACTTTTTGACAAAACAAAGAATTAAACTATAATAGAATGTTGGGGGATAATGAAATTTTGAATTTTAGACCCTGGGCAGTATAAGATAGAATGGAGGATAAAAAAGAAATGAAACAATTGGTAAAGGGAATTGTCTTTGCGGCAGCAGCACTTATGCTTATGCAGGCACCGCAGGCACAGGCAAAGGTAAAAGTAAAAAAGGTAACGGTAAAGAGTAATTATGGAAGTAGTGTCCATGTTGCGGTTGGAAAAAAAGTGAAACTTACAACGACAGTGAAAGTATCACCGAATAAGTCGGCAAATAAAAAGGTTTCCTATAAATCTTCCAATAAAAAGATTGCAACGGTTTCATCATCCGGATATGTGAAAGGAATCAAAACCGGAAAATGTAAAATTACTGTGACATCCAAAAAGAATAAAAAGAAGAAAGCAAAAATTACGGTAACGGTCGTAAAGAAAGTAACATCCGTTGCGATTGAAAAGCCGAAAAATCAGTTATATGTAGGAAACAGTCTGACTTTGAAAGCGACAGTAAAACCGGCAAGTGGAAGCTATAAAAAGGTAACTTGGTCATCTTCGGACAAAAAGATTGCGACAGTTACAAAAGCCGGTGTGGTAAAAGGAATCAAAGCGGGAAATGTCACAATCAAAGCAACTTCTGTGGAGGGAAGCAAAAAAAAAGCAAGTTTGAAAATGACTGTGATGGCAACCAACAGTGTCGGTATTGCCTCTGTGGAGGTGCTTAGCAACGATGTTGTCCGGGTATCTCTGGATAAAGCGAAGGCATTGACAAACAAACAATTCAAAATAGAAGGAAAGCGCTATTCTTATGGAACATATAACCGCACCTATTCCGTGTCAAATATTCGCAACTATGATAATCGTACCTATGATATTAAGCTGACGGATGATTATAGTGTAGAAAAGGATTCCTATGTCCGCGTCACAATCTCGGATTTGCCGGGTAATGGTGTAAAAACGATGGAAGCACAGGCACTGTTTACCAAATTAAGCGAGCCAAAAGAAGAAAAATGGCTTGGAGTCGTTGGTGATGAGTGGAATAAAACAGTGGATTTAAGCGAGTATGGCTGTGGAAATCTTTCCTATCAGATTACGGGCGAGATTCCGGGAATTACCCGCAAAATTAAAAATAATGAAATCATATTCTCCGGCACATTGACAACTGTGACTGTGGGAACGGATATTACCATTAAGGCAACCGATGAAATGGGAACGAAGTTCACAAAAGTGATTCATGTGTATGTTGGAAACGAGTCTGCTATCGTGGCGAAAGCAGAGGATATGACGGTTGTGACCGGCACCCAGTTAGATGCAGTTCAATTTCTTGAGGTCCTTGGCGGCAGTGGTTCTTACAACTATTCTGCAATTTCTCTGCCGGCAGGTTTGAAGATGGATGCGGAAACCGGAACACTTAGTGGTAAAGTGTCCGGTGTTGGCGAATACCATGTGCAGATTACGGTAAGTGATGAGAAAAATACAAACCGCATGGTTGAAATATCTGCTCTTATCCGGGTGGTTGACCAAAGAAGAGTTGCCGGTCTTGTAGTAGATGAGAAAGGAGCGCCGGTAGAAGGTGTTTGTATCGTCTGCGAGAATTTGACGGATGGCAGCGTTTTTACTTCGACAACGGATGAAAAAGGAAATTATGTTGTAAATGTCGGCGAGGGAACCTATCAGATTATAGCTTCGCTCGGCGAAAGAAAAGATGCCGTATACCAGTTTACAATTGGTTCCGGCGGAAGAGAACTTAATTTTACATTATAATAAATTGTAGTAGAAAGGAATTATTTTATGCTTGCAAAAATCGTAAGAGAATGTTATGGCAAAGAAATCAGTGAATGCGGGAAGGAAGAACTTTATCATGCACTGCTTACGCTGGTGCAGAAAAAGGCAGGGGAAAAGGAAGAGAATACAGGAAAGAAGAAACTGTATTACATATCAGCAGAGTTTTTGATTGGAAAACTGCTCAGTAATAACCTGATTAATCTTGGCATTTACGAGGAAGTAAAAAAAGAACTTTCCGATGCCGGTAAAAGTCTTACAGATTTAGAAGAATACGAGCCGGAGCCATCACTTGGCAACGGTGGTTTAGGAAGACTGGCAGCCTGCTTTTTAGATTCCATTGCGACGCTTTCTCTGCCGGGTGATGGTGTCGGATTAAATTATCACTACGGTCTGTTCCGTCAGGAATTTAAGAACAGAAAACAGATGGAAGAGCCAAATCCATGGATGAATAAGGACAGCTGGCTGATTCGCAGTGACAAATCTTTTACGGTTTCTTTTGGCGGTTTCGATGTGAAAGCATCGTTATATGATATTTTGGTGACCGGCTACGAGAGCCGGACGAACCGCCTTCACTTGTTTGATTTGGATTCTGTGGATGAAACGATTGTTCATGATGGAATTGAATTTGACAAGGAAGATATACGAAAAAATCTGACCTTATTTTTGTATCCGGATGATTCTGATGACAAAGGCCGTCTTTTGCGCGTGTACCAGCAGTATTTTATGGTAAGCTGCGGTGCACAGCTGATTCTTTCGGAAGCAAAGGACAGAGGCTGTAATCTGCATGACCTTGCAGACTATGCGGCAATTCAGATTAACGACACACACCCATCCATGGTGATTCCGGAATTGATTCGTCTTTTGATGAAAGAGGGAATCCCATTTGATGAAGCAGCAGAAATTGTAACAAATACCTGCGCCTACACGAATCATACGATTTTGGCAGAGGCATTGGAAAAATGGCCAATGTCGTTTATCGAAGAAGTGGCACCGGCGATTGTTCCGATTATTCAGAAATTAAATGAGAAGATAAACGCACAGTATCACGATGAAAAAGTAGCAATTATTGATGGAGAGAATCGTGTTCATATGGCACATATGGATATTCATTTTTCGCACAGTGTCAACGGCGTTGCCTATCTGCATACAGAGATTTTGAAAAATACGGAACTGCATAATTTTTATACTCTGTATCCGGAAAAATTTAATAACAAAACCAACGGTATTACATTCCGCCGCTGGCTGCTTCACGCAAATCCACTGCTTTCTTCATTCTTATCGGAAACGATTGGAGAGGAATACAAGAAAGATGCGGAAAAATTAAATGTACTTTTTGATTATCGTGATGACAAAGCGGTCTGCCGGAAATTATTAGAAATTAAAGACGCAAATAAAAAAGCACTTGCTTCTTATTTGAAACAGACACAGGGAATCAAATTGTTAGACAATGCGATTTATGATATCCAGATTAAGAGACTGCATGAGTACAAGAGACAGCAGTTAAATGCGTTGTATGCAATTCACAAATATTTGGAAATTAAGGCAGGTAAGATTCCGAAACGTCCGATTGTTCTTTTGTTTGGCGCAAAGGCAGCACCGGCGTACGTTATTGCCAAAGATATTATCCATTTGATTTTGTGCTTGCAGCGTCTGATTGAAAAAGACCGTAAGGTGAGAAAACATCTGCAGGTTGTTATGGTAGAAAACTACAACGTCACAAAGGCTGAAAAACTGATTCCGGCATGTGATATTTCGGAGCAGATTTCGCTTGCCTCGAAAGAAGCAAGTGGTACCGGCAACATGAAGTTTATGTTAAATGGTGCAATTACTTTGGGAACCGAGGATGGTGCCAATGTGGAAATTCATGAGCTTGTCGGCGATGATAATATTTATGTTTTCGGAGAGGACAGTGATACGGTAATTGCCCGCTATGAGCGTGGAGATTACTGCTCAAAAGATTATTATGAAAAAGATTCGGAGTTAAAAGAAGCCGTTGATTTTATTGTCAGCAAGAAAATGCAGAAACTTGGTGACAAGACGATGCTTACAAGACTTTATAACGAGTTATTGAATAAAGACTGGTTTATGACATTCCCGGATTACAGAGCGTATGTGGCAGCCAAAGAAAAAGCCTATGCGGATTATGAAAACAGGGAAGAATGGGCAAAGAAAATGCTTGTCAACATTTCAAAAGCAGGTTTCTTTTCCTCTGACCGCACGATTTCGCAATACAATGATGAAATCTGGCACCTGTCAGAAGGTACTAAGTAAGGAAGGAATATTTAAATAACCCCATCCCTGGCGTGTGTGGGGGAGAGAAAGATCCGTGCTGGAGTTTTTCAGCCGGATTTTTGTCTCTCTTGGGCTCATGGAAGGATATTTACTTAAAAGCAGGGCAATGGCACCGCTCACAATTGGTGTGGACATGGAGGTGCCGCTTTTCTTTGAGTAGAGAGAGCCGTTTGTTTTGTCGGGAGGGCAGCAACTGATAATATGAGAACCGGGCGCAACGACGTCCGGTTTTTTGATGCAGGAAAATGTAGGACCTGCGCCGGAGTGGGAGTCACCGGTTCTTTCGGCAAAATCATACGAGCCAACGGTGATAATTTTTCTGGAGTTGCCGGGGGCGCTGATTGTCTGCGGGTCAGGCCCCTGATTTCCGGCTGCCGCAATCACGATAATACCGGCATCCCAGAGTTGATTGACTTTGCGGACAAAAGCACTGTCTTCGGGATAGGCATGGCGGTCATTGGTGCCAATTGAGATATTAACAATGCGAATTTTTAAGCGCTCCTGATTTCTAAGAATCCACTGAAGCCCATTCATGATGTCGTGAATGGTACCGTTGCCTTTGTTGTTTAACACTTTAACCCCAATTAAATTTGCCTGCGGTGCGATGCCCTTGTATTTTCCATAAGAAATGGTTCCTGCTCCAGCGGCAATTCCCGCAACGTGGCTTCCGTGGCCGTTGTCGTCATAAGGCGCAGGCTTTTGATAGAGAGCATCGTACCATCCGGTGATGCGTGAGCGGTAATCCGGATGCGGAAAAAGCCCGGTGTCAACAATCGCAATCCCGATGCCCCTTCCTAAAATTCCTTGTTTATGCACTGCTTCTGAAAAAACCGCTTTACGAACTCGATTCATCTGCTAACTTCCTCCGTAACTGTATATTAGTAATGTATGCATTTTGTGCCGAATCGTGTCGATTCCTCAGAAAGATATCGTACGGGTTATTTATAAAATTCTTGGGTATTTCAGAATTCCGGTAATTTACGCTAGGAAAAAGTTTGACGGCTCATGGGTTTTGAGTACGTCAGCAGGAGGCACTGGTAGTTTCAG
>OLSF01002662.1_pt1 | contig 13384 bp, 11 predicted proteins | sample 1672301 | NCBI WGS metagenome assembly OLSF01 (sample SAMEA3136669, study PRJEB25190) | human gut metagenome | biome: human gut; feature: human-associated habitat; material: faeces | place: Austria | collected 2013
TCCGATCTTGTTTTTCTTTTGTAAAAGCAATATCATTTAACACTGCTTGAATATAAAACCCGGTTCCGCCGACAAGAATCGGAATCTTCCCACGATTATAAATATCTTCCATAATTTCCTTTACGCGTTTTTGAAAAATCATCACGTTAAATTCTTCATCCGGATTCCATTCATCAATCATATAGTGCGTAACGCCCTGCATCTGCTCTTTTTTAATTTTTGCAGTTCCAATATCCATCTGTTTGTATACTTGCATCGAATCAGCCGAAATAATTTCACCGCCTGCCGCTTTTGCCAGCTCAATGGATATTTCCGTTTTCCCGACAGCGGTTGGCCCTGTCAAAACAATAATTGGTTTTTTCATATCCATACACTCCTTTTTGACATTCAAAGCACACGTTTGAATTTTTTTTCAAATTCATACTGGCTCATTGCAATCGTTGTCGGTCTTCCATGGGGACAATGATACGGCTGATCCATCTGTAACATCTGTCCAATCAGCTCTTTTGCCTCTGCGTAAGACAACGTATGATTGCCCTTCACCGCCGCCTTGCATGCCATCGTAGCACAATGGTCGATTACAAATTCCGGTGCCGATTTCATATTTTGATTTCTCAAATTGTCTAGCAATTCCAAAAACAACTGTTTCGGCTCTAAATTCAAAAAGTCAGCCGGCACACCGGTAATCAAATACTCTCTGTCTCCAAACATTTCCCAGCAAAAGCCAATAGCGGTTAAGGTCTGTGCATTTTCCTCTAACACTTCAATTTCCCGTCCTGACAGCGACACAACAATCGGCGCAATCAAATTCTGTGTCAGCGGTTTTTTATCCTTTAACTTTTTCATTAATTTCTCGTATAACACTTTTTCATGAGCTGCATGCTGGTCAATAATCAATAATTCTTTTTCGTATTCCACAAGCCAGTAGGTGCCGAAAACCTGTCCGATAATCCGGAAAACAACACTCTCTTGCTGTTCTTCTTTCTTAAAATCTAATTGCTTGTAATCTTCTCTTACAATTGATACATTCTGCTTTCCGGAAAATGGTGCACTTTCATACACAAATGGTTTTTCTTCCATCTTTTTCTCCGGTTGTGCGCGCATACTCCACTCTTTTTTTCTTTCATATTCAAACGGCTCCGGCTGTTTTTCAATCGGCTTTTCTTCTACCGGACTTTGCTTCTCTTTTTCATCCAGTGTGACATCCGGAATTAAAGTACTCTGCTTCAATGCCTCAGTAACCGTGTCTCTCACAAGTGATAAAACTTCCATCTGATTTGTAAAGCGGATTTCCATTTTGGTCGGATGGACATTAACATCAATAAAAGAAGAATCAATCGAAAGCATGAGTACCACAAACGGGTAACGGTGTCCCATAAGAAATCCCTGATATCCCTGCATGGTTGCATTTGCCAAAATCGGACTTTTGATATAACGCCCATTTACAAAGTAATTCATCATCGAGCGGTTTCCCCTTGATAAAATCGGTTTTCCAATAAATCCTTCTAAACGCATGCCATCCTGTTCTTGACAAATCGGTATCAGTTCTTTCGTAATTTCTCTTCCGTAGTGATAAAAAATATTGGTCTTTACCTGTCCGTCACCACTTGTCTGAAATTTTGTTTTCCCATCTACAATAAAAGAGAAACGGATATCCGCATGAGCGAGTGAATACCGCTGCACCAGTTCATGAATATAGTTTCCCTCAGTTGTTTTTGATTTTAAAAATTTCCTTCTTGCCGGTGTGTTATAAAACAAGTTTCGTACCACAAAAGTAGTTCCTTCCGGGCAGCCGACTTCCTCACATCCGGTCTCTTTTCCGCCCTCAATGGAATATCTGGTTCCTACAATGTCTTCCTTTCTTTTTGTAATCAATTCAACCTGAGCCACCGCCGCAATACTTGACAATGCTTCACCGCGGAATCCAAGACTTGTTACGGAAAGTAAATCTTCAGTATTTCTAATTTTGCTTGTCGCATGGCGTAAAAACGCCGTCGGAATTTCCTCTTTTGCAATACCTGCACCGTTATCCGTGATACGAATCATGGAAATTCCGCCTTCTTTTATTTCGATTGTAATGGCGGATGCACCGGCATCCAAAGAATTATCCATTAATTCTTTCACAACAGCCGAAGGACGTTCCACAACTTCGCCTGCCGCAATTTGATTTATCGTTTTTTGGTCAAGAACTTGAATCATGACATCCTCCGTTTCTTTTTACCACTGTTCTTTTAATTTATTCTGCCACTTGTAAACTAAATTCATCGCATCCATCGGTGTCACATTGGATAAATTAATATCACGCAGTTCAAACAAAATGGCATCCGTCTGATTTGTCGTCTCCATCGTATCAAAAATGGAAAGCTGCGTCATGGCTTCCGTGCCGCCTTTTAAATCTTTCTCACTTAAATCCGTAAGTTTTGATAGATTACTATTGGCATCTTTGGCCTCCAACAAATCCGCAATTTCCCTTGCACGGACTAAAACTTCATCCGGAACACCGGCAAGTCTGGCAACCTGAATACCATAACTGCGGTCAGCACCGCCCTTTACAATTTTGCGAAGGAATACAATATCCTCTCCATCCTCTTTTACGGCAATACAGTAATTCTGTACGCCTTCTAATTTGCCCTCCAATTCCGTCAATTCGTGGTAATGTGTGGCAAATAACGTTTTTGCTCCAATTTTTTTCTTATTTACTATGTGTTCAACAACCGACCATGCAATACTTAGTCCGTCAAAGGTACTGGTTCCGCGGCCGATTTCATCTAAAATAATCAAACTGTCTTTTGTTGCGTTATGTAAAATATTAGCAACTTCGGTCATTTCCACCATAAAGGTGCTCTGCCCGCTCGCCAAGTCATCCGATGCCCCGACACGGGTAAATATACGGTCAACTAAAGATAAATCTGCTTCTTTTGCCGGAACAAAGCAGCCAATCTGCGCCATCAGAGAAATCAATGCTGTCTGACGCATATAAGTAGATTTACCTGCCATGTTTGGTCCGGTAATAATCACGACACGATGTGTATCATCATCTAAGTAGGTATCGTTAGCAATAAACATATCCTTTGTCATCATCTGCTCAATCACCGGATGTCTGCCTTCTTTAATCGTAATGGAGCCATTGTGATTAATGGTTGGCCGTACATACTGATTATGCTCTGCTACATACGCAAGAGATGCTAACATATCCAAAAAGGCAATCACCGATGCCGTATCCTGAATCCGCTTCATCTGCCCAAATATTTTATCCCGCAGTTCGCAAAACACCGCATATTCCAGATTATAAAGCCGGTCCTCCGCCCCCAGAATCACATCTTCCATTTCTTTCAGTTCATTAGTCGTGTAACGCTCCGCATTTGTCAATGTCTGTTTTCGAATCCAGTTTTCCGGCACCTGGTCAAGAAAAGATTTTGTGACCTCAAAATAATATCCGAAAACTTTATTATATTTAATTCTAAGATTCTTAATTCCTGTATGTTCTTTTTCTTTTGCCTCTAAATTTGCCAGCCAGTCTTTGCCTTCGGTTTTTGCCTGTCTGAGCTTATCAATTTCTTCATGATAACCGTTTTTAAAGATACCGCCCTCTCTTACCGAAATCGGTGGTTCTTCCTCAATTGCCGAATGAATCCATCCGTAAATATCTTCCAGTGCATCCATCTTATCATATAAGTCTTTAAAAAGCGGCGCTTTAAAATTGCCAAGAAGCATACGAATCGCCGGAAGCATTTCCAAAGAAGATTCCAGTGCTATCATATCTCTTGGATTTACAGTACGGTAACTGATTTTGCTCAAAAGACGCTCTAAGTCATATACCGGATTCAGATATTCACGAATTTCCTCTCTGGTAATAACATTCGCATTTAATTCCTCAATCGCATCATAACGCGCAAGAATCTCTTCTTCCTCAATCAAAGGCTGTTCAATGGAAGCACGCAATTTTCTGGCACCCATCGCTGTTTTTGTCTTATCAAGCACCCAGAGAAGCGAACCTCTTTTCTGCTTTTCACGCAGTGTCTCCACCAGTTCCAGATTCCGTCTGGTATTTCTGTCTAAAAGCATATACTTGCCAACATGATAAGGCTGCAAATGTGAAATGTGCTCTAGGGCACACTTTTGCGTTTCTATCAAATACATCATGACGGCTCCTGCCGCAATCATGCCAATCGAGTATTCCTCTACCCCCATGCCGTCTAAACTGCTTACATGAAAATGACGGCACAGAGCCTCCCGGCAGCTTTCTTTTTCAAAGTAGCGCGGTTCGAGTGCCGAAATGGTAATTCCAAGCCGTTCACTCAAATCGGTCAAGTCAACACCGGATATGTAAAAGGAATCATTGCAGATAATCTCGGCCGGCATAAATTTATTTACTTCATCCAAAAGTTTACTTACCGACTCTACTTCGGTAAGCATATATTCTCCTGTTGTGACATCTACAATCGAAATGCCAAAACTGTGGTCAACCGAAACAATTCCCATCAAATAATTATTTCTGGTTTCATCTAAAGAACCGGTAAAACAATTGGTTCCCGGTGTAACAATACGTGTTACTTCCCTCTTTACCAAGCCTTTTGCCAGTTTCGGGTCTTCTACCTGTTCACAAATCGCTACTTTATAGCCCCGCTCTACCAAACGGTTAATATATGTCTCCGCAGAATGAAACGGGACACCACACATGGGTGCCCGCTCTTTAAGACCACAACTCTTTCCGGTCAGGGTTAATTCAAGTTCTTTGTGTGCACATATGGCATCATCAAAAAACATTTCATAGAAGTCACCTAACCGGTAAAAGAGAATACAGTCTTTATATTCATTTTTCGTTTCCATGTACTGCTGCATCATTGGCGTTAACTGTTCCATGGTCTTTGTTACCTCTTTCGCAATATTCCAATCTATTCTGTTGTATTAGCAGTCGGCTCTGAAGTCGGTACCTGAGTTGGTGCTTCTGTCGGTGCCTGAGTTGGCGCTTCTGTTGGTGCCTGAGTCGGTGCTTTTGTAACAACAGTACCTGGCGTTTTCGTTGCTTTCGGCATCTTCGTAGCCTTTGGCGATTTGGACGCTTTTGGTGTCTTCGTAGCCTTTGGTGCTTTTGTAGCCTTTGGTGTAGCCGTTGTACGAACCGGTTTCTGAGTCGGTCTTGGAGTAACTGTCTCAATCGGTTTTGGTTTATCAACAGAGAGATACATCGCATTGATATAACCTTTCTGTCCATTATATTCAACTTCCATCCATTCTTTCTTCTGCAAACCAGAGAAAGTCAGTTTTGTCGATTCTGGAACTTTTGCCACAACACTTGCCGTCAAAGACGGTTCGGAACGCATATTAACAGTCGATGTCGTATAACCTTCCGTTGCCTTTGCCAGTTCCTCATCCACCTGTGTATCGGCATCATCTTCACGAACCATCGTATTTCCATCCGGTGTCTGTGTTGGCTCCGGACTTTCTCTTACCGTAACAGCACTGTCCGATACAGCAGAAGCATTAGCCTCTTCATCTGTAACCGTATTATGATTAAAGAAAGCAACCGAAATATAATAGCCAATTCCAATCACTAACGCAAGTGTAAGTACCACGCTAATGCCAAACATACTTGTCTCAAATACTTTATGTTCTGAACTCAGCATTCTGCTAAAAAAGCCTTTTTTCTCGTTTTTCATTCCCATTTACACTCCTTATCTTGAATATCTTTGTTTATTATAACCATTCTGTCGTCATTTGTCTATGATAAATTCCATTTTTCGCAAAAAAGCGAACATTCGTTTGACACATATAATAAATTGTGATATATTTAAAAAGCAAACAATTGTTTGTATTTTACTAATTTTTTAGGAGGTTTCTATGGGAAATGGCAGAATATCAGCAAAGCAGGCTGAAATATTAGAATACATAAAAGCACAAATTTTAGAAAAGGGATATCCACCGGCAGTACGGGAAATTTGTTCAGCTGTTCATTTAAAGTCAACATCCTCGGTACACTCTCATTTGGAGACATTGGAAAAGAATGGTTATATCCGCCGTGACCCGACGAAACCACGTGCAATTGAAATTATAGATGATGATTTTAATTTATCCAGGCGCGAAATCCGCAACATTCCATTGTTAGGACATGTTGCCGCCGGTGCCCCATTATTTGCGGAGCAGAATATCGAAAATTATTTTCCAATGCTTGCAGACCAGCTCCCTGCCGGTAATTTATTTATGCTTGATGTCCGCGGTGAAAGTATGATAAATGTCGGTATTTATGACGGTGACAAAATCATTGTGCAGCAGACTCCTACTGCCAAAGACGGCGATATTGTAGTTGCATTAATTGATGATTCCGCCACGGTAAAAACTTACTACAAAGAAAGCGGACGTTACCGTCTCCAGCCGGAAAATGATTCTATGGAGCCAATTTATGTAAACGAAGTAATCATATTAGGAAAAGTAATCGGCTTATACCGCTTCTTCTAAACTTATATCGCAAAAACAGAGCATATAAAATCTTTTTATTGCTCTCTCGAACAAAATGCAATAAAAAATTTCCATGTGCAAGAGGCTTATAATGCGAAGCGTTATCTTATCTCTTACGCATGGAATTTTTTTATAATTCTTCTCTTGATATCTTCTTTCCATCTTTCCAAATTCGCTCTAAATCATAAAACAAGCGGTCTTCTTTGGAAAAAACATGAACGATTACATCACCATAATCCATCAAAACCCAGGAAGAATTTTTATTTCCCTCAATCCTCTTGCTTTTATAGCCGGCTTCTATCATTTTTTCCTCGACTAAATCCGTCATGGCATTTAACTGATTCTGATTTCTTCCATTTGCAATTACCAGATAATCTGCAATTACCGAAATTTCATCGACTTTAAGTATCTCAATGTCCTCTCCCAGTTTTTCATCTAAAGCATCATAAACAATCTGTACCATTTTTTTCGACTGATTTTCCATCTAACGTTTCCTCCTGATTCTATTTTATTGTGAAATAATAATGAAACGCTTCCAGTGACATTTCATCAATCGGCATCTGATTCTCTTCTAAATACGTTAATGTGTTTTTTAAAATCATACCGGTTGCCTGATTCAAATCAAAAAAGGCTGTCCTTCGAATTCTTTCAAGCGGATATGGTTTGCAGTCCATATCACGGTTTGGCTCAATATAATCCGCAATGTAAATTATTTTCTCTAATGTCGTCATCTGCGACTTGCCGGTTGTATGACAGGCAATGGCAGAACAAATTTCATCATCCTCTATACCATATCGAAGCACCGCTAATTTAGCACCTAATTTCCCATGAATTACAGCAGGGGTACTTTTTTCGGACTCAGACAATGGAATTTCCAGTTTCTCACATAAGACAAACATCTCTTCATTCGTCAGATATTTCGCACAGTCATGCAAAAGACCGGCTAATTTTGCTCTTTGCAGTGAAACATCATCATGCATCATGGCAAGATTTGCCGCCATATTGGCAACTCCTAACGTATGAACAAATCGTTTCGGCCGAAGCGATGCCGCTAAGCAGTCCATCTGTTCTTTTTCGTTTTTAGGTATTACAAAACTAGAGTCACCATATAACCGGTGCATCTGAATATAACGTACCACAGGCTCCGGACAATATCCGATAATTGACTTTCCCTTTTTAATACGTTTTCGGATTTCATGTGAAGAAATTGACATGGCAGGTATTTTCAGTGGGCGAAAATCTCCATCTAACCGTTCACTTAACTGCTTGCAGTACTCTTTCGTCTGCTCATAGGAAATCTCATCCCGTGAGGCAGCCAATATCGTACACAATTTCACAATTTTTTCCGGATGATACCACTGTTCAAACTGCGCTAAAGAGTCGCCACCCATAATAAAATAAAAGTGCGCATCTTCCCTTTCTTTCTTTAATTCTACAAGTGTATCATATGTGTAGGTTTTCCCCGCTCTTTTATATTCAATATTTGAAATTTTAAAATGCGGGATTTTGTCAATCGCAAATTGAACCATACGTTTTCTATGTTCTTTTTCTGCAATCTCATCCTGATTTTTGTGCGGTGGTTTTGCTGATGGCATAAACCATATTTCATCCAATTTATATTGTTCATACGCAGCCTGAGCCATCATCAAATGAGCATTATGAATCGGATTAAATGTTCCGCCCATGATTCCGATTTTCATTCTTTTACCTACTCCTTTGTATTTTTCGCCTTTGGCAGTTCAATTTTTTTCTTTGTTTTAGATTCACGATATAATACAATTTTTCTTCCGATTACCTGTACTACATCCGAATGAGTCCGTTCTGCCAACAGTGCTGCAACATCACCGGGCATTGCCACACAGTTTTTTAATACATTAATTTTGATTAATTCTCTTGCCTCTAATGCCTGTTCTACCGATTCTGTAAGTTCCGGTGTGATGGTTGCCTTGCCAATCTGCATGATTGGTTCCATCTTCATTGCCAGGCTTTTTAAATAGGCTCTTTGTTTGCTTGTCATTTTTTCCTCCTTCTCGCTTCGCATTGCTTTCCGCAACGCACCTCGATTCCGCTTCGCTTCATCTCGCGCCTCGCTGCTTTCCGCAACGCACCTCGATTCCGCTTCGCTTCATCTCGGTCGCGCTACGCGCGACATACATCTGCGCGAATACACTTATTTGCAAGCGAGCTTGCATAAGTGTATTCGTGCAGATGTGCGTTGCTTTGTAGTTATCGCATAAATTCAAATTGCCAGCCGTACATTTTTACGGTGTCGCCTTCTTCGATTCCAAGTTTTTCTAATTCGTCAAGGATTCCGTTTGTTTTTAAGAATTTTTGGAAGAATTCAAATCCTTTTTCGGAATCCAGGTTTGTATAACCAAGCATTCTTTCGATACGAGGACCTTCAACAATGTAAAGTCCTTCTTCTTCCTCGCTTTTTTCAACCGTATACGGTTCATTTGAGAAGTCCGGTTCTTTTATCATGTATTCTTTTTCAAAAACGACCTGTTCTTCTTTGACATGGTCAAGCATGTCCTTTACATGATACAACAAATCCTTTACGCCTTCTCCACTGACAGCAGATATCGGAAATACTGAAATTCCTTCCGGTTCAAATTCATCCTTGATTGCCTGCAATACTTTTTCACGGTCTTCACCATAAAAGCAATCGATTTTGTTGGCAGCAATGACCTGCGGGCGCTTAGCAATTTCCGGATTATAAGCTTTTAATTCCTCGTTAATGGCATGAATGTCTTCAATTGGGTCTCTGCCCTCTGTGGATGCTGCATCTACCATATGAATGAGCACGCGGGTACGTTCAATATGGCGTAAAAATTCATGTCCTAATCCAACACCTTCTGAAGCTCCTTCAATCAATCCCGGAATATCAGCGATAACAAATCCATCGGCACCATCTAAATCAACCACACCAAGATTTGGATTCAAAGTTGTAAAATGATAATTTGCAATCTTTGGCTGTGCGTTCGTCACTCTTGATAAAAGGGTAGACTTTCCGACATTTGGGAATCCAACCAAACCTACATCAGCAATAACTTTTAATTCAAGGATAACTTCAAGTTCAATACCGGGTTTGCCCGGCTGGGCATACTTAGGCACCTGCATCGTAGGTGTTGCAAAATGCTGGTTTTCCTTTCCGCCGTTTCCACCTTTTAGTACCACTTCTCTATTATTTTCGTAGGACATATCGGTAATTACCTGTCCCGTCTGTGCCTCACGTACAATTGTACCTGCCGGCACCTTTACGATTTTATCTTCTCCATCAGCTCCGTGACAGCGTCTTTTGCCGCCCGGCTCTCCGTCTCCTGCAAAATATTTCCTCACATGACGGAATTCGTTTAACGTATTAATGCCCGGGTCAACTTCAAATATCAAATCACCGCCGCGGCCACCATCGCCACCATCCGGTCCACCGTTAGCAACGTATTTTTCACGGCGGAAACTAACATGACCGTCACCGCCTTTTCCGGAGCGGATTGTTATCTTCGCTCGATCTGCAAACATACTTTTTTCCTTTCTATGAACGAATAAGGGGCTGCACATAAGGCAGCCCCCTGACAAATCATTTCGATTTTATTTGCTTAGATCGAAATTATTTGTCTTCTACTGGATATACGGAAGCCTGTTTCTTATCTCTTCCTTTTCTCTCGAAACGAAGAACACCGTCTACCAAAGCATACAATGTATCGTCTCCACCTTTACCAACATTAACACCCGGATGAATCTTGGTGCCACGCTGTCTGTAAAGAATATTTCCAGCCAAAACAAACTGTCCGTCAGCTCTTTTAGCGCCTAAGCGTTTAGATTCGGAATCTCTACCGTTCTTTGTAGAACCCATTCCTTTTTTATGAGCAAACAACTGAAGGTTCATTTTCAACATGGTCTTTTCCTCCTAACGATTAATAATTTGAACATACTTCTTTCCATATTCTTCGGCAATATGTTCGATTCCTAATAGCATAGACTGTAACAATAACTGTGTTTTCTCCGAAATTTCTCCTGTTAAATCAAAAGAAATCATTCCTCTTTCCTCATCCATACCCTCCGAGAAGGAATCCTCCGTAAATTCTTCAATTGAATTTACACAGTTAATGGCGAGAACAGAAATCGAAGCACAAACAATATCACTGCCCCGGTCCGCGTATCCGGCATGCCCTTCCATATGAAAACCCGTTATGTTCCCATTCTGCTTTTTTACAATTACCTGAATCATAGATTCACCTGAAAGATTAAGCGTTAATCTTTTCGATTTTTACCTGAGTAAATGGCTGTCTATGACCATTCTTTTTGTGGTATCCGGTTTTTCTCTTATAACGATAAACAATAACCTTTTTACTTTTGCCTTCTGCTACTACAGTTGCTTTGACAGAAGCTCCGTCAACAGTTGGAGTACCAACTTTGACATCTTTGTCACCAACTAAAAGTACCTGGTCAAAAGTAACTTCGGAACCAGCTTCCAAACCAAGTTTTTCAACTTTGATTACGTCGCCTTCTTCTACTTTATACTGCTTACCACCGGTTGCTATAATTGCGTACATATAGCACCTCCTAATAAAATTACTCGCCAACTATGGTGCCTGTCTCATGAAAAATGGACAGAACTATAACCTCGTTGTGCGGCATACGTTTAACAGTATAGCATGACCAATCACACTCTGTCAAGTATTTTTCATGAACATTTGACGCAAATATGAGCCATATATGATAATGTCCTAATATACCACAAAGGAAAATGTCCCAGTGTGGTATGATACTTCCATCAACAGATGGAGGTGACTATTATCAGAAAGGTGAATTTATCAATGAACGAACAAAAGAAATACGAGGTAATCAAATCCTTAGCAGACCATCCGACACCAAACAAACAGCGGGCTGCCCTTACTCTCGGTTGTACGGTAAGGCATGTCAATCGAATGCTCAAAGGTTACAAGGAACAGGGCAAAGTGTTTTTTATTCATGGTAACAGAGGGCGAAAACCAGCTAATACAATCCCCGAAAATACACGCCATCTTATTGTGGATTTATATCGTGCAAAATACTACGATGCGAACTTTGAGCACTTTACAGAACTATTGGGAAAACACGAGGATATACATATATCATCATCCTCTGTTATGTCTATCCTTGAAGCGGAGTACATCCTTTCACCAAAAGTTACTAAAGCCAAGAAAAAGAGAGTCAGGGAACAACTAAAAGCCGATAAGATAGCCGCCAAAACACAAAAGGAAGCGGATCAAATACAAACAAATCTTGTTGCTGTTGAAGAGGCACACTCAAGACGTCCAAGAGCCGCTTATTTTGGCGAATTAGAACAGATGGATGCAACTCCATATGAATGGATTCCAGGTCAGATATGGCACTTACATCTGGCTATTGATGATGCAACTGGACGTATCGTCGGCGGGTGGTTTGATACACAGGAAACATTAAATGGCTACTACCATGTGTTTTATCAGATCTTGACTACATATGGTATTCCCTACAAATTTTTTACGGACCGCAGAACAGTATTCACCTATAAAAAGAAAAATTCCCCGTCTATCGGGGAGGATACCTATACCCAGTTTGCCTATGCCTGCAAACAACTTGGAGTTGAACTGGAATCAAGCAGTGTTCCACAAGCCAAAGGACGTGTAGAACGTTTAAACCAGACGCTACAGTCGCGCCTGCCAATCGAATTAAGACTTGCAGGCATAACGACCATAGACGCTGCCAATGAATTCCTAAACTCCTACATAAAGGAATTCAATGAGAAGTTTTCCCTTCCCATTCATGGTATCAAGTCTGTGTTTGAAATGCAACCGGAAAATGAAAAAATCAACTTAATTCTTGCCGTTTTATGTGAAAGAACGGTAGATTCCGGTCATTGTTTAAGGCATTCCAATAAGTACTACCGTATGCTTGACAGTAAAGGAATTCAAGTCCATTATCGAAAAGGAACAAAGGTGATGGTAATCCAGTCATTTGACGGTAATCGGTACTGTTGTGTAAATGACAAGGATATCTATGTTTTGGAAGAAATACCAGAGCATGAAGCAAAGTCAAAAAACATAGACGTGGATTATGCTCCGCCAAAAACAAAAAAGCGCTACATACCACCAATGAATCACCCTTGGCGCCGACAACACTTTGGAAAGTTTGTTAAACAGCAGGAACATCATTGGGATGATCCTGAATTCCAGATTGCATAGGGAGCGGAATATCCTTTGGAAAACGTGGGCAGAGCCCACAGAGCAAAACAGGCCCCAGCAAAAAGCCGGGGCTAATAATTCAATTATTTTGGGACATTTTCAAAAATGCTTGACAGTATTTTTCATGAACATTTGACGCAAACGAAACCAGCCCAAATTTATTTTTTGATCTTAACTTTCTTGTTCAGTCCTCTGGCACGAAGTACCTTTTTATATGCTTTATATTTACTCTTTGGCACTTTAATAACTGTCTTTTTTCGGATGCTCTTAAACGTTTTTTTAGCAACCGTTTTCTTTGTCAGTTTCTTTGTTTTGATTTCAAGCAGAGTCAGTTTTTTGCAGTTACTAAAGGCTTTTTCTCCAATGGAAGTAACATCGTACTCAACCCCCTGAACGGTAATGCTCTCAGGAATGGTGACTTTTTTCTTCTTTTTGTTTGTATAGCCTGTAAATTCAACCGCAGAGCCCTTTGCCTTTGATTTCGTTACTCTGTATTTATTTCCTTTTACTTTCAGTATTGCACCGACTTTTTTCGGTACTGTCTTTTCCCCTTCAACGTTCGTCTTCGTGTTCTGAGAATCTGTTGTCTTGTCCGGTTTCACAGTTGGCGTTGCGGCTGGTTTAGCAGTTGGCGTTGCCGTTGGTTTGTCGGTTGGTTTTGCAGTTATGTAATTGTAATTGGACTCGTTTTATTTATTGCGATTTTTGATTATACACAATTT
>OLSF01002664.1_pt1 | contig 13380 bp, 12 predicted proteins | sample 1672301 | NCBI WGS metagenome assembly OLSF01 (sample SAMEA3136669, study PRJEB25190) | human gut metagenome | biome: human gut; feature: human-associated habitat; material: faeces | place: Austria | collected 2013
CGCCCTTCTTGGCCAGCGCGTTGAGGAATACGGGGAGCGTCGCCACGAGGGTCTTGCCCTCGCCCGTCGCCATCTCGGCGATCTTGCCTTGGTGGAGCACCACGCCGCCGAACAGCTGCACGTCGTAGTGGATCATGTCCCATTTCGTGTCGTTGCCGCCGGCGAGCCAGTGTGTCGCGTAAACGGCCTTGTCGCCCTCGATGGTGACGAAATCCTTCGTCGCCGCCAGGTTGCGGTCGAAGTCGTTTGCCGTCACCACGACCGTCTCGTTCTGTGCGAAACGGCGCGCCGTGTCCTTCATAATGGCGAATGCCTCGGGAAGGATCTTGTCGAGCACCTCCTCGATTTTCTCGTCGATGCGCTTGGTCGTTTCGTCGATCTCCTTCGAAATTTTCTCCTTCTCTTCGAGCTGCGTTTCGGGCTTTTCGAGTATGGCTTTCAGCTCGACGATGCGGGCCTCGTCCGCGGCGATGAAGTCGGCGATCTGCTTTTTCAGCGCTTCGCTGTGCGCGCGCAGCTCGTCGTTGGTGAGTTTCTCGATCGAGGGGTAGACGGCCTTGATCTTCTCCAGATAAGGCTCGATCTGTTTGCGGTCCTTGTCGGCTTTCGAGCCGAAGAGGGCTTTGATTATACTTGCAACTATATCCATAATGCGTTTATTGTTTTCTCGGTTCGGGTTCTAAATCTTACAAAGATACTCATTTTTTGCGATTTGTCAATCTTCGGCGAGGCTTTTTGCGATCCGCCGTCCGACGGGACACTCCGCGCAGCGGCGTGCGGCGCAGTATTCGGTGGCCAGTTGCAGCAGGGCCTGCGATTCGAAGGCGTTGCGCGGACGCACGCCGGCGGCCTGCCATGCGCGCATGTAGCGGTTGTCTTCGGCCGGCAGGCGTTCGAGGAGCGTCAGGGCGCTGTCGCGCAAACGTTCGCTGCCGGTGTAGCTTCCGTAGGCGAATTGCAGGACGGCGACGAGGTTGATTCCGATGATGTTGGCCTTGAACGCCCCGATGCGCTTGGGACTTTCGTCGCTCTCGGCGCCGGGGACGTGGTGCGTGCGCCAGTAGGAGGGCGCTTCGATGCAGAAAAGCCGCCGGACGTCCTCCTCCGTGCGGCAGGCCATGGCACGTTCCATGATGAACTCGTCCTGCGCGAAGAACTCCGCGGCCTGCGCCAGCCGCAGCACGGGGTGGTTGGCCGGACGAATCTCCGTGAGCACCCACTCCGAAGCGTCCGTCGCCTCGATCCCGTATTTGGCCGCGAGGTACTCGAAACTGCGCCGCAGATCGAGCGTGTAGGCATCGCCGCGGTAGAGTTCCAGAAGCCCCGAGGCGCCGAGAAGCATCGCTTCGACGGCATGCGGGGCGAGCCGTTCGCGCAGCACGATTTTGTAGGGGACCTTCCGGGCCAGCCGCAGGAAGGCTTCCTGATTCTGACGGTCGCCCAGCGTGCGGAAATAGAGCAGGTAGAAAGTCTGGTTCCAGTTCCCGTCGGCTTCGCCGTGCAGGGTCTCGACCGTGCGCATTTTCCGTTGCAGGCGGTCGAAGATCAGCGCCGTGCAGATTTCGGTGCGTTGCAGTCCGTCGAGCGCGGCCAGATAACCGCCGCAGGCGTAAGTCCCGGCCCCGGCCCGCAGCCGTTCGATCGTCCGTGCCTCCGCCTCCGTCATATCAGAACAGGTTGAGTTCCAGCAGGGCCTCTTCGGACATCATGCTCTTGTCCCACACGGGGTCGAACGTGAGGATGACGTTCACCGATTTCACGCCCTTGACCTTGCCGACCTGTATGTTCACGTCCTCGACCAGCATGTCGGCCATCGGGCAGTTGGGGGCCGTGAGCGTCATGCGGATCGTCGCCACGCCGTCGGGCGTGTAGTCGATTTCGTAGATCAGCCCCAGGTCGTAGATGTTGACCGGGATTTCCGGGTCGTATATGTTCTTGAGGGTCGCGACGATGTCCTTTTCCACCTCAAGTATTTCGTCAGGTGACATACCCTAATTGTGAATTATGAATTGTGAATTATGAATTGCTTTTGGCCTGAAAAGCCAAAGCGTACAACCGCATCTGCTTGACCATCGCCGCCAGCCCGTTGGCCCGCGTGGGCGAGAGGTTGGCCGCAAGTCCGATGGCGTCGATGAAATAGAGTTCCGTATCGAGAATCTCCTGCGGCGTGCGCCCGTTCAGCACGCGGATCAATAACGCGATGATGCCCTTGGTTATTATGGCGTCGCTGTCGGCCGCGTAGTACACCCGGCCGTCCTCCAGCTTCGCATCCACCCACACCCGCGACTGGCAGCCCTCGATCAGGTACCGTTCGGTGCGGTGTTCCGGGGCGATGGCCGGGAGCGTCTCGCTCAGGCCGATCAGGTAGTCGTATTTGTCGAGCCAGTCGTCGAATACGGAAAACTCTTCGATGATCTCGTCTTGTATGCTATCCATGGTATAACGTTTTTTTTATGGTCGTTTCTCTTCCGTGCGTCGTTTGCCGGTCTGATTCCATTCCGCCCCCCCCCTCCCTTGGGAGGGACTTGTCGCATGCGACCGGGTTTCGGTCGGAATTACGCCTCGTTCACTCTGCAATTTCCTCTAAAACTCCGCCCTCCGATGCCGCCGGTTCGCGAATGCCCGCCAGACGCGCCAGCGTCGGAGCCACGGCCGTCATGTCCACGCGGCGGTTGACCCGCTGCATGCCTGCGCCCTTGCCGTAGAAGACCAGCGGCACTTCGGTGTCGTAGCCGTACATCGACCCCGACATCGACCAGCAGCGTTCCTGCTCCTCGATCCAGCCGGGCATCAGGTTCAGAATCACGTCGCCCGAACGGCGGGGATAGAAACTGTTCTGCATCCGGCGTGCATAGCCGCTGCCGAAATAGCTCGTGCGCATGGCCGTGGCGGCCAGCGCGTGGGAGATGCCGCTGAACTGCATGGCGAAGATGGCCACCTCGTTCTGCACCTCGGCGAGGTTCAATCCCCGCTCGTAGATCAGGTTGTGGTTGAGCCACAAACACTTGTCGCTGTAATCCACCACCCAGTCGCCTACGCCGTAGCGGACGTTCAGGAATCCGTTGACGATCACTTCGAACTGCCGCGGGTTGAAGCGGTCGGCCTCCTCGGCCCCGGCGTCGAACGCAGGGCTGGTCCCGTGGTCGGAGGTGAGCACCACCGTCACGCTGCCGTCCTTGACCTGTGCGAATACGAAGGTCAGGAAGTCGGCCAGGTCGCGGTCCAGGCGGTAGTACATGTCCTCGACCTCGATTGATTCGGGCCCGTAGGCCTCGCTGATGCGGCGCGGCGAGTCGAGGCAGACGTTCAGCAGGTCGGGGATCTTGTCCTCCCCGAGGCGGTATTGCGCGATGGCCTGTTTGGCCAGCCCCAGTACGGCCGTGTTGCCCGCCGGGGTGTAGAGCATGCGCTCGAAATCGCTCCGCAGTTTCAGACGCCCCGAGCCGCTTTGGTCTTTGTCTTTCTTGCTCTTTCCGCTCAGCGCGATGTCGTAGTTGCGGGTGTTGAGGTAGCGGCCGCGTTCGAGGAGCGTGCGCCACTCGCCCGAGATGTACGAAAGGTTGTAGCGTTCGCGGTTGCTGCGGGCGATCCATTCGGGCACTTCGGCGGCGTAGTAGGGCGAGGTCACCCAGTCGCAGCGCGCCGAGTCGAGCCAGAACACCTCTCCGCCGTGCCCGGCCGTCACCACGGCCGAAACGGCCTCCGGGGCGATCGTGACGGCGCGGCTGCCCGGGGCGTGCCGCAACAGCGTCTCCGCGAGCGTCGGGGCGATCAGGTGGTAGGCGCCGGGACCTTTGCGGCCTGCGGTCAGTTCGACGGTCCGGTTGGTGGTGTAATCCACCCAGCGTGAGCCGATCACGCCGTGGGTTGAGGGCATGGCCCCCGTGGTGAGCGTGGCCAGCGAGACGGGCGTAGTGGTCTGCAAATAGTCGTAGCGGCTGTCGGCATAGACCGTGCCGCCCTCCGTGAGGCGGCGGAAACCGCCTTCGCCGAAGTTTTCGGCGTAGCGGTCGAGGTCTTCGCCGCGCATCGAGCCGACGACGATCTGGACGATCAGCCGGGGCTGTGCCGCGGCGCTCTGAAGCGCCCCGAGAGCGGCTATGGCGTATAGGAAGAATTTTTTTGTCATCTGTGTCGTGAGTTGGCCGCAAATTTACGAATTTATTTCGAGACATCGGCGGAAATAGGCCGTTTCCGACTGAAAATCCATCTCCGGAAGTGCGGCGATCCGTTCCAGCTGACGGCGGCAGAAGGCGCGGTGCGCCTCGCCCTGCGGGTTGCGGGGGCGGTGGGCGGCCGCTGCGACGATGGCTTCGGCCTCCGGAAGCAGGCGCAGGGCTTCGTCCGTCAGGACCGCCGGGGCGAATTTCTCCCAGACGTAGGCCACGGCCTGCGGCGCGGGGTGCACCAGGTCGTCGGCGTAGAAGCGGTAGTCGCGCAGGTCGTCGGTAAGTATTTCGAACGCAGGGAAATACGCCGAGCACTTGAACCTTTCCGTCAGCTGCTCGGCGGCCAGCCGCAGCGTCGCCTTGCTCACGGCGTTGCCCGCCAGGGTGTCGCCTGTATGCCGTACCGGGCTGATGGTCAGTATGATCTGCTTTCCGGCGAGCGGCCCTTCGATCAGCTCCGCGAACGTCTCGACGATCTCCTCCACCGAAAGCCGTCTTCTGGAAAATTCCGCGGCGGGCCGGCGGTGGCAGTTGGCGACCGCTTCGCCCTGACGCTCGTAGACCCATGCCGTGCCGAAGGTGAAGACGATGCGGTCGGCCGTGCGGAGTGCGTCGGCCCCGGCCTGCCGCGCGGCGTTCATTTTTTGCAGAGCTTCGTCGGCCGTCGGGGCCGAGAAGTCGCCGTGGAACCCGAAATGGTGCCACACCTCGCCGTCGAACCCCAGCTCCCCGCGCGTCACGGGCGCCGGGTCGGCATAACTGCGGATCGCCGCGGCGATGGAGAGCGGATTGAAAAGGATGCCCGAGGGGTTTTCCGCCACCCGGAATTTGGCGCCGGCGAGTTTTCGGGCGATGTGCGCGGCGAAGCACGACCCGAGCGCGAGCACCCGGTTTTCGTAGCCGATTTTCACCCCGAGGGATGTAATTTCGATTTCGGTGCGGAATTTCATGGCGTACAAATGTACAAAATTTCTTACCTTTGTTCTATGATTCTGAAAGCAAACTGCAAAATAAATCTGGGTCTCGACATCCTGCGCCGTCGTGCGGACGGGTTTCACGATCTGGAAACCGTCATGTTCCCCGTTGCGGGCCTTTATGATGAGGTGGAGGTGGTGCGCACCGCTGCGCCCGGCGCGGAGTTCCGCGCCGAAGGGCTGGCCGTGGACTGCGCTCCCGAAGAAAACATTTGTCTCAAGGCGTTCCGGCTGATGCAGCGGCATTACGGCGTGGACGGGGTGGCTATCCGCCTCGGCAAGCGCGTGCCTTTCGGCGCGGGGCTGGGCGGGGGATCGTCCGACGGCACGGCGGTGTTGCTGGCTGTCAACGAGCTGTTTGCACTGGGGCTGTCCGAAGCGGAGCTGATCGCCCGGGCCGCAGAGCTGGGCAGCGACACGGCGTTTTTCGTGCGCAACACGCCGCAGCTATGTAAAGGAAGAGGTGAGGTGATGGAGCCTTTCGCGTTGAACCTGAAAGGGATGACGCTTGTTATCGTCAAGCCCGGCGAGGGGGTTTCGACCCGCGAGGCTTATGCCGGGGTGCGGCCGCGGATTCCGGAGGTGCCGCTCGCGGAGCGTCTCGGGCGGCCTGTGGCCGAGTGGCAGGGGCTGGTGACCAACGATTTCGAAGAGCACATCTTCGCCGCGCATCCGGCCATCCGCGCCGCCAAAGAGCGCCTGCTGGCCGAAGGGGCCGTTTACGCCTCGATGTCGGGCAGCGGCTCGGCGGTTTTCGGACTGTTCGCGGGGCATGAAAAAAGCGAAAGGCTGTGCAGCCTTTCGCCTTTCGTATTCGGTCTGTAAACCGCTGCGCCGGGGCTTCCGGCGGCGGTTTCCTGCTATTTTGCCGGAAGCGAATCCGTGGGCTGCCGCGCCGCTTTGGTTCCGTCAGTTTCGCGCCCCGTCAGTTACTGTTCTGTCCACTTCGGTCCCATCCGCTTCGCACCCAGCCAGTTACGTCTCCGTCCGCTTTGCGCCCCTCGTTGAGGGCGTCGGCGATGCCGTCGGCAACGTGCTGCAAGGGGCCTGCTTCCGCCGTTTCCGGCTCTTCGGAGCGGGCGGCTCTATTTGCAGCCCGCCACGGGCATCTTGGCGATGCGCGCGATATGGCGTCCGCCTTCGAACTCGGCGGCGAAATAGGCGTCGAGCATCTTGACGGCTTCGTCGTTGGTGATGAAGCGCGCCGGGAAGACGATGATGTTCGCGTCGTTGTGGCGGCGGATCAGCGAAGCGATCTCGGTGTCCCAGCAGAGACCCGCGCGGATGCCCTGATGTTTGTTGAGCGTCATGGTCATCCCTTCGCCCGAACCGCAGAGCGCGACGCCGCGTTCCAGTTCGCCGTTTTCGATCGCTTCGGCCAGCGGGTGGGCGAAGTCGGCGTAGTCGACGCTCTCGGGCGAGTGGGCGCCGAAATCGAGCACCTCATAGCCCATGGCGTTGAGGTAACCCACCAGGAATTCTTTCATTTCATAGCCGGCGTGGTCGCTGGCGATACCTATTTTCTTCATCGTATTTCGGTTTATTCGTGTTCGGCATTACAAAGATACAAAAAAACGGGCGGTTGTCAAACCGGATTGCATGCTGCCCGGCACGGTAAGACATTCCGACTCCGAAAAGGAGCGTTGCGGTCCCGGCACCAAAGATAAACAAAAATCGTGTCGCACGGCATTTCCCGGTCCCGAATTTGTGTTATTTTTGCACCGTGAAGATTTTTCTCGCCATACTGGGCTGCGCGGCGTTCGTGCTGGGTGTCGTCGGCATCTTCGTGCCGCTGCTGCCCACGACGCCGTTCCTGCTGCTGGCCGCGGCCCTCTGGGTTCGCTCCTCGCCGCGGCTCTACGAGTGGCTTCTGGCGCACCGCTGTTTCGGCGGGTATATCCGCAACTTCCGCGAAAACCGCGCCATACCGCTGCGCGCCAAGGTCGTTTCCATAGCCCTAATGTGGGGCACGATGCTCTACTGCATCTTCGGACTGCTCGACGGGTGGTGGTGGGCGCAGGTCGGCCTGCTGGCCGTGGCCGTCGGCGTCACGTGGCACATCCTCTCGTTCGCAACGCTGCGCAAGTGATTTCCCGGCTTAAAAAGCCGGTTTTAGAGGGCGGAGGCGGGACGGTTCGTTTCCGGTCCGGGTCTGCGCAGTCCCCGGTTCATTTATCCGGTATTCCTTCGGAAACCTTTTCCTCGCTCGAAATCAGCTTCGTCAGGCGGTATTTCACCTCGTAGCCGCCCTTTGCGTCGTCGTATTCGGCGACGGGACGGACGAGGAGCCGGGTCTCGAAGCCCGGTTCGAAATCGAAGCCCTCGATGTGTGCCGTGGATATTTTCCACCCGGCATTCGGGCTTGTTTTGACGATGTAGGCGGGGACGTGGCCGAAGCCCATGAAGATGCCGGCGACGCCCTTTTCGGGGGCGACGGTCCAGGTTTCGGTGCGCGGTTCATGGCCGTCGTCGCAGCCGCCGAACCCGAGCGGCAGCAGCAAAAGCAGGGCGAAGCATTTTTTCATAGAGGTCGGGGATTTCACTAAAAACGGAGCCAACGCCCTGATACTGCATGGTCTGGCACAAAAAAAACGGACTGAAGTCCGTTTTTTCGTATAGTCGGGTCGCGTTCGCTCGATAAGAACGCGGACGGGTTATTTCGCCGCGCGTTTGCGGTCGTTCTCGTCGAGCAGGATTTTGCGCAGGCGCATCGAGTGCGGCGTGACCTCGACATATTCGTCGCCCTGGATGTATTCGAGCGCCTCTTCGAGCGTGAAGACCTTCGGAGGCGCGATCGACGTCTTGTCGTCCGATCCCGAAGCGCGCATGTTCGTGAGCTGCTTGGCCTTGGTGACGTTGACCGTGATGTCGTTCTGGCGCGTGTGCTCGCCGATGACCTGTCCGGCGTATACCTGCTCCATCGGGCTGATGAAGAAGCGGCCGCGGTCCTGCAACTTGTCGATCGAATAGGCGTAGGCCGTGCCGGTCTCGCCCGAGATGATCGAACCGTTGGTGCGCATCTCGATCTCGCCGACCCACGGTTCGAACCCTTTCAGACGGTGTGTCATAATGGCTTCGCCGGCCGTGGCGGTCAGCATGTTCGACCGCAGGCCGATGATGCCGCGCGAGGGAATGTCGAATTCCAGGCGCGTGCGTTCGCCGTCGGAGGCCATGTTCGTCAGCGTGCCCTTGCGGCGCGTCGTGAGGTCGATCACCGTGCCCGAGTACTCCTCCGGGCAGTCGACGGTCATCTCCTCGATCGGCTCGCACTTCTTGCCGTCGATCTCCTTGACGATGACGTGGGGCTGGCCCACCTGCAACTCGTAGCCCTCGCGGCGCATGGTCTCGATCAGCACCGAGAGGTGCAGCACGCCGCGCCCGAAGACGTTGAATGAGTCGGCCGAAGGGCCGGGCGTCACGCGCAGGGCGAGGTTCTTCTCCAGCTCGCGGTCGAGCCGCTCCTTGATGTGGCGCGAGGTGACGTATTTGCCATCCTTGCCGAAGAAGGGCGAGTTGTTGATCGTGAAGAGCATCGACATCGTGGGTTCGTCGATGGCGATGGGGGGCAGCGGTTCGGGATTCTCGTAGTCGCAGACCGTGTCGCCGATTTCGAAGCCGTCGATGCCCATGATGGCGCAGATCTCGCCGCAGGGAACCTCCTCGACCTTCTTTTTGCCGAGGCCCTCGAAAACCATCAGCTCCTTGATCCGGGTTTTCTGCATCGTCACGCCGTCGCGCTTGGCGAGGGTCACCATCTGGCCCGCCTTGAGCGAGCCGCGCGTGACCTTGCCTACGGCGATACGGCCCGTGTAGGGCGAATATTCGAGCGACGTGATGAGCATCTGGGGCGTGCCCCCGACGATTTTCGGCTCGGGGATCTCGTCGATGATGGCGTCGAGCAGCGGAACGATCGAGTCGGTCGGCTCGTTCCATTTGTGCGACATCCAGCCCTGCTTGGCCGAGCCGTAGATGGTCTTGTAGTCGAGCTGCTCCTCGGTGGCGTCGAGCGAGAACATCAGGTCGAAAACCTGCTCGTTGACCACCTCGGGACGGCAGTTGGGCTTGTCGACCTTGTTGATGACCACGATGGGCTTCTTGCCCAGCGCGAGGGCCTTCTGAAGCACGAAACGCGTCTGCGGCATCGTGCCCTCGAAGGCGTCGACCAGCAGCAGCACGCCGTCGCACATGTTCAGCACGCGCTCGACCTCGCCGCCGAAGTCGGCGTGGCCCGGGGTGTCGATGATGTTGATTTTGTAGTCCTTGTAGATGACCGAAACGTTTTTCGAGAGGATCGTGATGCCGCGTTCGCGTTCCAGGTCGTTGTTGTCCAGTATGAGTTCGCCGGCCGGCTTGGCGTTGTCGCGGAGGATGTGCCCCGCCAGAATCATTTTGTCGACGAGCGTCGTCTTGCCGTGGTCGACGTGGGCAATAATCGCAATATTGCGCAGTTTTTGCATAAAAGTATATTTTGTGCTGCAAAGGTAACAAATTCTCGGGAAATTATACTAAATTTGCTTGTTTCTCAAAATTCTTAAAAAAGTTAAATAATGAAACCTGCCTTCAACGTTCGCCAGCAGAGCGAAATTTTCATAGGCCCGCTGGCCGACATTCTCTCCGGGGTGCTCCCCGAAGGGCGCGTGGTGGTGGTCTCCGACTCCACGATTGACCGGCTGTACCATTCGGTGCTGGCGCAGTACGACACCGTGCTGATCGGCCTGGGCGAGAGCGTCAAGACGATGCAGACCGTCGAGATGATCTACCGCCGTTTCATCGAGCTGGGCGTGGACCGTTCGACCTTCGTGCTGGCGGTCGGGGGCGGCATCGTCACCGACGTGGCGGGATTCGCCGCATCGACCTACATGCGCGGCGTGAAATTCGGATTCGTCTCGACGACGCTGCTGGGGCAGGTCGACGCTTCGGTGGGCGGCAAGAACGGCGTGAACGTCGACGGCTACAAGAACATGGCCGGGACCTTCACGCAGCCGCAGTTCGTCATCTGCGATCCCGCGCTGCTGCGCACGCTGCCCGAGCGGGAGTTCCGGGCCGGGCTGGCCGAGGTGGTCAAGGCGGCGATCATCGCCGACGCCGATCTGTTCGGGCGTATCGAGCGGACGACCTTCGAGGCGCTGCGCACGGATACAGATCTGTTGTCGGACGCCGTTTCGGCGGCGATCCGCGTCAAGGCCGACATCGTCGAGCGCGACGAACGCGAGTCGGGCGACCGCCGCAAGCTGAACCTCGGGCACACGCTGGCGCATGCCATCGAGAAGGCCTCCAACCGCATGAACCACGGCGAGGCCGTGGCGGTGGGAACGGCGCTGATCGCCGGGGCGGCGGTGAAGCTGGGTGCGCTGACGCAGGCCGACTGCGACCGGATCGTGAATGTGCTGACGGCGCTGGGCTTCGACCTGACGCCGCCCGTGGAGGTGAAACGCCTGCTGAAAGAGGTCGGCAAGGACAAGAAAAACGAAGACGGCATGCTGCGGATCGTCCTGCCGGTCGGGATCGGCGACTGCGAGGTGCGGCCGATGACGATGGATGCCTTCGCGGCGTTGTTTTAGAGCTGGTTCCGGCGCTTTCGGTACAGAGAGGGTCGGGTGCGCGGTAGATACAAAAAAATCCGGTCGAATCATTCGACCGGATTTTGCTTATTCCTGATAGCGTTTCCGCAGACTCTCGGCATAGGCGTCCCAGTCTGCGATCGGTTGTTTGGCGACGCCCGATTCGACGGCGGCCTTCGCGACGGCGGGGGCGACGGTGCACAGCAGGCGCGGATCGAGCGGCTTGGGGATCAGGTAGGTGCGCCCGAATTCGAGCTTCTCGACCCCGTAGGCGCGCAGGACCATGGTCGGAACCGGCTGGCGGGTCAGTTCGGCCAGCGCATGCGCCGCGGCGAGTTTCATCTCCTCGTTGATCTTCGTGGCCCGCACGTCGAGCGCACCCCGGAAGATGTAGGGGAACCCCAACACGTTGTTGACCTGGTTCGGGTAGTCCGAACGGCCCGTGGCGAAGATGATGTCGGGGCGCGAGAGCATCGCGGTATCGTAGGCGATTTCGGGATCGGGGTTGGCGAGGGCCATGACGATCGGGTTGCCGGACATCGTGCGCAGCATCTCGGGCGTCAGCGTGTCGGCCTTCGAGACGCCCAGGAACACGTCGGCGTCGTGCAGCGCCTCGGCCAGCGTCGTGATGCGCCGCGTGGTGGCGAATTCGCGCTTCATCGGGTTGATGTCCTCGCGGTAGACCGTGACCGCTCCATGGCTGTCGCAAAGCACCATGTTCTCGCGGCGGATGCCGAGCTCCACGAACAGGCGCGCGCAGGCGATGGCGGCGGCTCCGGCGCCGTTGACCACGACGCGCATTTTGTCCAGCTCCTTGCCGGCGATCTTCGCGCCGTTCAGAAGCGCCGCCGAGGAGATGATCGCCGTGCCGTGCTGGTCGTCGTGCATCAGGGGAATGTCCAGCTCCTCGCGCAGGCGGGTCTCGATCTCGAAACACTCCGGGGCCTTGATGTCCTCGAGGTTGATGCCTCCGAAGGTGGGAGCGATGGCTTTCACCGTGCGGATGAACTCCTCGGGATCGGTCGTGTCGACCTCGATGTCGAAGGCGTCGATGCCTGCATAGGTCTTGAAGAGCATGCTTTTGCCCTCCATGACGGGCTTGGCCGCCAGGGGACCGATGTTGCCCAGTCCGAGGACGGCCGTGCCGTTCGAGATCACGGCCACGAGGTTGCCCTTGCCCGTGTATTTGTAAACGTCGTCCGGCTCTTCGGCGATGGCCAGCGACGGAGCCGCCACGCCGGGCGAGTAGGCCAGCGACAGATCGTACTGCGTATGATAGGGTTTGGTCGGGACGATCCCGATCTTACCGGGGCGGCCTTCGCTGTGGTAGCGCAGCGCCGCGTCGTCGAGTTGCGTTTTTGCGTTCATCTCTCTCATTTTCCGTTAGTAACCTGTTAACCTATAACGGCAAATATAACACAAAAATTGCTCCGATCTTAACAAATTTTAGAATTTTCGGAAATTTTTTTAGAAATAAAACCGCCGGCCGCCGTTGACGCCCGTCCGGGTGCGGGTGGGGCTTTGGATGCCCGGGAGTCGGCAGGAGCCGGCGTAGGGCGTAGAAGGTGTAACTGACGCCGACGCGGTAGGAGATGCGGTATTCGCAGCCGATGTCGCAATGCACGCCGAAATTGCTGATGGAGCGTTTGTCATAGTGACGGCCGAGGTGTGTTCCGGGCGTGTCGGCAACTCCCCGCGGTCAGAAGAGCGAAGCCTCTCCGTCGCGCGGGTGGGTGAATCCGAGGTGCTGGTAGGCCAGCGGCGTCGCCTCGCGGCCGCGGGGCGTGCGTTTGAGGAAGCCCTCCTTGATCAGGAACGGCTCGTAGACCTCCTCGATCGTCCCGGCCTCTTCGCCCACGGCCGTGGCCACGGTGTTCAGGCCCACGGGACCGCCGTTGAATTTCTCGATGATCGTTCCGAGAATCTTGTTGTCCATCTGGTCCAGTCCGCGCGAGTCGATGTTCAGCGCCGCGAGGGCGATGCGCGTGATTTCCAGGTCGATGTGCCCTTCGCCCTTGACCATTGCGAAATCGCGCACGCGGCGCAGCAGGGCGTTGGCGATACGCGGCGTGCCGCGCGAACGCAGGGCCACTTCGTGGGCCGCGTCGTCGTCGATCGAGACGTCGAGGATGCGCGCCGAGCGCCGCACGATGCCCGCGAGCACCGGGGCGTCGTAGTATTCGAGGTGGCACTGGATGCCGAAACGCGCCCTGAGGGGCGAAGTCAGCAGGCCGCTGCGCGTTGTGGCGCCGATGAGCGTGAAGGGCGCCAGCTCGATCTGGATCGAGCGGGCCGAGGGGCCTTTGTCCAGCACGATGTCGATTTTATAGTCCTCCATCGCCGAGTAGAGATACTCCTCGACGATCGGGCTGAGGCGGTGGATCTCGTCGATGAAAAGCACGTCGCCCGGATTGAGGTTGGTCAGCAGGCCCGCCAGGTCGCCCGGCTTGTCGAGCACCGGACCCGACGTGACGCGCAGCTGCGCCCCCATTTCGTTGGCGATGATGTTCGCGAGGGTCGTCTTGCCCAGTCCCGGGGGGCCGTGCAGCAGGACGTGGTCGAGCGAGTCGCCGCGCATGAGCGCCGCCTTGATGAAGATATGGAGGTTTTCGACGATCTTGTCCTGCCCGGAGAAGGTTTCCAACTCCTGCGGGCGGATCTTGTTTTCGAATTCGA